>Ga0256829_1000620_pt1 | contig 34331 bp, 23 predicted proteins | sample 131447metaG_FD_185979 | JGI IMG/M metagenome (GOLD analysis project Ga0256829, IMG submission 185979) | Hydrothermal vent microbial communities from Lau Basin, Pacific Ocean - 131-447 | ecosystem: Environmental > Aquatic > Marine > Hydrothermal vents | place: Pacific Ocean: Lau Basin | collected... | reverse complement strand
GAGGCGTTGATTGAGGCAGGTTTTGCCAAGGTTGATTATGTCGCGCAGCGCTGGGGGCGCGTACTGGGCGCGGCTTGGCTGGGTAAGACGCGTTTGATTGATAATCTTTGATTCTTTTTGATTCGTTTTTCCTTCGTATTCCAAATTTTTGTTTCATAAAAAAAACCGTTTCCCATAAATTTAATTGATCTTTATCGGCTATGTTGTTGTTTGTTTTGTCTTTTTTTCTTGAGGGGCTAAGGGATTCTTTTTGCTTGGTTTTTAAGGTATACTGATTTGGTTACATTTTGGTTTGGGGCGTTAAGATTACAGTAAGTAATTTCATGTATTCTGTTTCAATGGGAGCAGGCCTTTCCAAAATTTTAAGCCGATGAGTGTGAGGATACCGACAATCGTGAGTGAAGAATATCAAACAACTTTAAATACTGATTTGCCACCTGGTTGCGGGTGTGCAGCCTGCCGCGATAACGACGGCAGTAACGATCTTTACCTGTCTGATAGCTCCTCTTATACATCGGAATATGCGGCAAGCTCGGGCGATCCTGAGGCTGCGTCTACGGTTACGGATGCCAATACATTGATCGATGGACGCGAATGGGGTGAGGGCGGCGGCGTTGGCGTTGAGATTACCTTTAGTTTCCCATCGTCTACGCCATCGTATTATTCTGGTGGAGCAACCGAGCAAACGAATTTTCAGGCATTTACTTCAGCGATGCAATCGGCCACGCGCGCGATTTTCGATATGATTGAAAGCTTTACCGATTTGACCTTTACGGAAACGACAGGTGAAAACGGTGATATTACTTTAGCACAGGCGCAACTAGACGAAGGCGTTGGTGCATGGGCATATTATCCGGATCAAGGTGATTTCAGTGGTGATGTTTGGACAAATACGCGTTATGCGTCAGATACGCAGGATGTTACGCTGGGTGATTATGGTTTTTATACGTTGATGCATGAAATTGGCCATGCGCTCGGGCTGCAGCATTCATTTGATGCGGGTCTGACAGGGGCTGAGAATACCGAGCAATACACCGTGATGGCTTATGACTGGTCAACGTGGGGCAGTGTCTATGCGCAAAGTTATATGCTCTATGATATTGCGGCGTTGCAAACATTGTATGGGTCTAATGATGCGTATAATACAGGGGACACCACATATACGCTTGAGGCGGATGTTGCGCAGACAATTTGGGATGCTGGCGGAACAGATACGCTGGATGCTACGGGGATTAGCGGCGCAGTGACGATTGATCTGGACGCGGGTGATTATAGTTCGGTTGGTATGACCGATAACTTGGCGATTGCCTATGGCGTTGAAATTGAAAATGCGATTACTGGGGCGGGCAATGATACAATTTATACCAATGCCTATGATAACAATATTCAATCGGGTAATGGTGCAGATACAATTTATGGATCGGCTGGTGACGATATCCTAGATGGTCAAGGTGGTTCATCCGACACGGTGAATTACAGTTATGATTTGTCTGACTTTTTATTCACATTCGTTAATGCATCGCAAGTGAATTTGCTTCATACCTCGGAGGGGTGGGGCGATATTTTGTATAATTTTGAGACATATGTCTTTAATGGATCGTCTTATACACGTTCGGAACTGCAGGCCAGTGCGACAACGGGTTCACTGGATTCGATTGATGTGCGTTTTGAATGGAATGGCGGCAGTGACCGCTATACTTATCGCGGGGATCAGGTCGAAAGTGTTGCGTTTTCAGGAACGCAATTGGGCTATAACGGTGGATCGAGTGATCTGTTGAGCTTTGATCGCAGTGGAAGTGGCCTTGATGTGACATTTGGCGATAGTGATGCGCCATCTGTTGTGCGTTTGACGGGTACGTCGTCGGGTGAAACGATTAATTTAACAGGTACTGTCAGCGGGTATAGTTCGTTTGTATATCTGGGGGATGGTGATGATACGCTGAATGCCAGCGTTGCAGGAGATAATCAGCTTTATGGTGAAGGCGGCGCGGATACGATCAATGGATCATCTGGCGCGGATCGTATTTTTGGCGGCGAAGGTGAGGATATATTAACAGGTAACGGTGGTGTCGATCGCATTTGGGGCGGCGATGATAACGATACCTTGTATGGTAGCGCCGGCAATGATGAGCTTTACGGCGATAGCGGCAATGACACCCTAAACGGCGGTGATGATGATGATACGCTGTATGGTGGCAGTGGTTTAGATACGCTTAATGGCGATGATGGCAGTGATATTTTGCACGGTGAATTGGGCGTGGATACGCTTAATGGTGGTGCAGGCGATGATAGTCTTTATGGTGGCGATGGTGATGACATTTTAAATGGTGATGCGGGCAGTGATGTGATCTTTGGCCATGCTGGAGATGATACCATTAATGGCGGTGATGATGATGATACGCTGTATGGTCTTGATGACAATGACACCATTAATGGCGATGCAGGCGTAGACCGTTTGTATGGCGATGCCGGTGACGACATTATGGATGGCGGCACTGAAGATGATCGTTTGTGGGGTGGTCTTGGTGGAGACACACTTAGCGGCGGCACGGGTGACGATCTGCTTTATGGTGAAGACGGTATTGATACACTCAATGGCGATGCGGGGAATGACGTTCTATTTGGCGGTATTGATGGCGATACGCTTAACGGCGGTGCGGACAATGATATTCTCTACGGCGAAGATGGTGATGATACGTTGAACGGCGGTTTAGGTGAGGATAGACTGTTTGGGGCTGATGGTGCGGACACGATGAATGGTGATGCAGGCAGTGATATTCTTTATGGCGGTGCCGGCGCGGATATCATGGATGGCGGCGATGATAATGATCGCTTGTGGGGCGGCCTTGCAGGTGACACGGTAAGTGGTGGTGCAGGTGATGACTATCTGTATGGCGGGGATGGGATTGATACGCTCAATGGTGATGCAGGGGATGATGTTCTATTTGGCGGTATCGATGGTGATACGCTAAATGGTGGGGATGATAATGATATCCTCTACGGTGAAGACGGTGATGATACGCTGAACGGTGATGCGGGCAGTGATAAAATTTTTGGTGGTGCAGGCATCGATACGGCAGATGGTGGCGCAGGTAATGACCGTATTTATGGTGATGCGGGGAATGATGTTTTATCTGGCGGCGCAGGCGATGATATTCTTTATGGCGGCGATGATGATGATACGCTCAATGGCGGTGATGATAATGATGTTTTGTATGGTGAACTTGGTAGTAATACCTTGAATGGCGATGCCGGTGATGACGTCCTTTATGGTTATATCGCTAGTGACACACTGAATGGCGGCGATGATAATGATATCCTCTATGGAGGGGCTGGTGATGACGTTTTGCGCGGAGATGCAGGGAACGATTACTTGTATGGGGATCTAAACCGAGATACGCTATTTGGCGGAGATGGTGATGACTACTTATTTGCGGGTGGAAACCCTGATGAATTGTATGGTGGCAATGGTAGTGATCGTTTGTATGGTGAGGGTGGCAAAGACTTTTTACATGGCGGCGAGGGAATAGATTTTTTATCTGGCGGCAGTCATGCGGATACATATTATTTTGATGCGCTGGATGGGTCGGTTGACCGGATTTTAGATTTTACTACAGGTTCCGGGATTACAGCAGATATCTTGAATATTACGGATTTGTTGACTGGGTTTGATACGGGTAGTGATGATATTAATGACTTTGTTCAATTAGTCTACGGCAAGGCCACCCGCACCGATATTATGGTTGATACGGATGGCGTTGGTGGTGATTGGGTGACTATTGCGATGATGCGTGAAGACTGGAGCGGCGTTACTGTGGATCAGCTTTATGCCGATGGTAATTTGGTCGTTGATAATTCGATAGTGATCCCTGTTTAATCTTTAGGCGTTTTCTCTTTCAAAATAAGTGATGTTAATATCACTGCCTGTGGCGGTGTTTTGACCGATAGCTGGCGTTGAAGAGCCGTTTCCGCGTTCATGTTGTAGAGGCAATGCGCCTGCGCCATGCACTGTGTTTATGGCGGTGCCGTCTAGGTCTTCAATTTTTATGGGTACCAAATTTGTGCTGCCAGTATTGATGGCGTGTATGTCATGAAAGTAAAAGCCATTGAGGGCGGTTCCGATGACGGCGTAGTTGCTGCAATCGCCATAAATGTGGTGACAGTAAGATTGGCTATCTATGGCTAAATTTGTGTCTGTAACAAGGCTCCAACTGCTTTCATCCCATTGCTTGAAAAAGTCGGCAATTTGCCCTGTACAGTTTTCGGCGACGCAATATTCAATTGAACAATTTTCGATGACTGAGATATGCTCGAAAGCATCTTCTGTACATTCGGTAACGTAGCAATACCGAAAGGCAGTGTTTTTCGCGCGCGCGGATTCTAAGCATTCATTGCCTGCGCCTGAGCCGCTTTGTTTGGTCATCTTTAAATATTGTACGGTTGTGTTTTCAATTTTAATCGTGCTGTCTGTATCATCGCTGATTAGATAGATTAGGCGATATCCGCTGCCGGTGCTGGCGTTATGTTGGACGGTGCCGTGCTGTATGGTTGTGCCGTTTAGGGCGCTGAGTAAAATGGCTTCTTGCGCTGTATTTTGAATATCGAAATAGGTCACGATTATGGATTTTTGCGCGGCGGTTGCGACGATATCTGACATCATGTGCGCCATGCCGCCATTGATTTTGATGTGAGAGAAGGTAGATCCGTCCTGACATGCGATGATTTGGAAGAGACTGTCGATTGTGACGGGCGTCATGCTTGCCTGATTTTCAATGTGGGCGGCGTTGATTATTAAATTAGGACTGTTAAAGAAAAAGACGTCACAGCCTGATGCCCAATTTGCGCTGTTATTACTAATATAAATATTTGTGAGTGTCAGTGAGCCTTGCGCAGTTGTCGCCGTGACATAGCCTGCGTATGAGTTGCACCCTGATAGTTCGCATTCTTTGAGTGTGATATGTCCGCTTGTCTGTAAGAAGAGCTCTCCATTGGCGGCAGTGTTGTAAAACAAGCAATGTTCGAATGTGATTGTGCCGCTTCCCCATGTGTCGAACCATAAATTTTGTGATGTCCAATCGTAAAAACGACAGTTGATAAACTTCACGTGGTAATTCGCATCTGGGTCGTTAAAGCGCAGCGCCCAGTTGGTGCTTTGCTGCCCATCATAATCAAGGTTTTCAATGATATAGGGGGCGGCTTGTGTGCCGCTGCCGCTGCTGGCTAGGTTTTGGATGTGCGTTTCGGATGTGATGTGCGTTTTTGATGCGGTGATCAGGATTGTGTCATCGATCAGGCCAGGCGTGATGCCTGTTTCGATGCCTGCGATCTCGCCAGTGGGGATTCCTGCTTGTGCCTTGATATTATGGGCGAGGCTTTGATTGCGATAGTGATAGGGCAGCGTGTCTTTTAATGGGAATGGGGCGCGCAGGGAAAGTTGTAATTTATCATATGCAGGCACGCGCATTGGTGCCTGTGCACAATTGAGTGACAGTCTCATGGTGTTTCCTTTGAAAAATATGCTAATAATGGGAATATAGTTTAAGGAATATAATCCTAAAAGATTGCATTTGTCAAGATTAAACTTCGTTGCGTACGGTCGGGGTCAGTAGTTTGCCCCATCTTGCCTGCGTGAGGAATTGGAAGATAAACAATGGAATGACAAAGAAAATGTAATTGATGAAAATTCCGTTATTGATGCCCGTAGGGGAAACAACATACAAAATCAGAATATAAGAAATATACGTAGAAAATGGATCACGCGTCATTTGGCTGTATTTGGTTTGTATTTGACGCAGCAGCCATCCTGTTAAAAAACCACCAGTTATCACGCCCAGCCATCCAAAACTGGAAAACCATTGGTTATAGGCAAATACAGGCCAGCCCCCGCGGCTTCCAGGGAGGAGGCTTTCTTTGAAGTCACCGCCTGCGGTAATTTGTACGGGTTTATCTGGCCATAAAAAGCGCGGCACAGCGCCGGCAAGACCGTTGGCAAAGGTTTCGCCAGTTTCTTCGTCGTGGAGCGTTCCAAGTGTGTCGATAAAGATGAGGTTTCCATCCATCACGTCGAAATGCAGCGCGCCGTAAAGATAGCTAATCGGGTCTTTGATGCTGGCTTCTTTCACGAAGATGATGCGTGTGAATTGTAATGATAATACTAGAACGACCAGTGCAAGGCAGGTCAGTGATATAAATTGCAGGGGCTTTTTCGTGGCGCACACCGCATAGGAAATCGCCATGAAGGCCAGTGGCCAAATGATAAATCCTTTACCGCCCATGATGAATGAGAAAAACAGGTTCAGGATCAAGAGCGCGGCAATAAGGCCAATGAATTTTGTGTCAATGTGCGCGCCGCGTCTTTTGCGTACGATCAGATCGACGATGTAGGCGCTGCTGAGTAGGGTGGCGAATTGGATGAATTTTTTAAGGACGTTTAGCCCTTCGTAAAAATCAAGGTTACGCACGAGGTTAATGGCTTCGAAGATATCGCCTGTTTGTTGAATGGGTATCCATGCCACGATAAAGGCGCAAATCGTTAAGGTGATAATGCCTGCAAGGATAAGGAGATCTGATTTTGGGGCGCTGTAATCCGGGAAGAGGGATTGCCCAAACCTAACGCGGTTGAAAACAAGATATCCAAGATAGGTAAAAACCATAAAGACCATAAAGATCAACGCCATTTCCACCATGGCAGAGCTATGGCGGACATTGTCAAAAAAGGCGCTTTCGCCGCTGAACCCGAAGAGATAAAAAATGCTTGGCAGGTGACGATAAGCAACAAGACACAGGAAAAACCCCATGGCGTCAAAGGGGCGTTTGGCGACGACCAAAAAGCCGAAACCAACAACACATATCACCGTAATAAAGAGCATAATCTCATGCATGACGGCATGATTTTATCAAGTTACTTTGTCTTTTATAAGGCTAAAGAAGTGTAAGGCGGACTTTATGCGGATAAAAATGTAGGCGCAGCAGATGGCGGCGCAAGCACTTGCAGCGATAAGGGCGCTGGTGTTTGTATGGGTGAAGGCAATGATGGTGCACGTCGTCAATAGCAGGGTGAGTATTTCTGGCCATGCGATCAGTGCGTATGTGTTTTTCTTTTTGATGATAAATGTGATGCTGAGCATTGTAATCAGAACCGCAATGTTGGTTGCATACGCCGCGCCAATGCCTTGATATTCTGGCACAAGATATATAAACCCGATCAGCAATGTGACAAAACTGACAGTATGGGTGATAAGCGCCCATCCAGCGTGGCCCGCCATGGCGATAAAACCGCCTGCATCACCAAAGGCCGCGCGAAGAAGGCTCGCGATCGAAAGTAAAATGAGGATATCGTATGTTTGCTGTCCATAGTCCCCGAACTGCGCGAGGACAGGTTTGCTGAAGAGGATAAATGCGATAATGCCGCATAATGTCGCGCAGAGCATCAGCGCCTGATTGGTGCGATATTCATCGATAAGCGCCGCGCGGTTGTTTTGTTTTAGGTGCGCGCGAATACGCGGGGTCAATAATTGCACCAGTGCATTTTTAGGGATAAGCAATAATTGACCGAAGCGCGATGCAATTGCAAAATCAGCGGTCAGCGCCGTACTGGCCAGTGCGCCGGATAAGACGATAACCAAATTGCGCGTAGATTTGTTAACTAGTTGACCAAATCCAGATTGGGCGGCGTATTTGACATCCCACGCGGAAAAGATGCGCCAGTTCAGCGATGGGCGCAGCGGCGTTTGAATATACAGCGCCGCAAATGGGATTAAGTACGATGCAATAAAGGCACATCCAACCCACGTGAACAGATGACTTGAATGCGTTATAAAGCCAAGGCTGGCCAGCGCGGCAATGCGCAGGATAGAAGGCAATATTTCATTATAGAGCGTAAGCTTATCAATGTTTTGTAAGGCGCGGTGCCAGCTGGTGAGTACCATATTGATGGTGAAGGCGGGGATGAAGCCTGCCATGGCGGCGAACCATAGGCTTAGATCAGGTTTGTGGAAAAGGTCTGCCAAAAAGGGCGCGCCGACAAAACACAGTATGCCGATTGCAGCACTGATGATGCATGATAATCCCATGCCAGCGCGCGCAATAGGGTGGGGGACGTCTGTTTTGGCTGCGCTTTCATCGCTTGGGACGTGATATAAAATGCAACTTTGGAACAGGGTTGATAAGGTTGCGGCGATAATCTGGTACAGCGAAAAGACAATCATGAACGCGCCAAAGTCGTCTTTGCTCATGATCAGGTTGAGTTGCCAGATTGTAATGACGCCTGATACTGCCAAAAAGATTTTGGCAATGCCCGCAAAGGCCGTGGATTTGAAATAGAGGTTACGAAGGGCGCTTGGCATGTTTTGTGTGGGGCGGGTCTATGTGTCTGTTGTTCAGGGGCTTTATTCTTTTCCCATTTTAAAATACAATGGTTTCAAATACTAACGGAAAATTTAGGCCTTATCATTTTATATGCCCAGCAGGGAATCTTCGCAATTTGTACCTGACTTTTTAATCGCTGGCGCGACGCGCTGCGGCACGACCAGTTTGCATGAAGCGCTGGCGGCGCATTCCGGTGTGTGCGTTCCGCGTAAAAAGGAAGTGAAGTATTTTTATGACGATGCACAGTACAAGCGCGGCGGTGCATATTACGCAACACATTTTTCGCATCGTGAAGAAGGGCAAATTTGCGGCGAGGTTTGTCCGCTTTATTTCGAAAAAGGATTTGTTTTAACGCAGGATGGTCCTTCGTCATGGGTGCCAGAAGATGACTGCGCCGCGCGCATTTATCGTGACTATCCTGATGTGTCGTTGCTGTTTAGTTTGCGTGATCCTATTCAGCGCGCGCATTCGATTTTTTGGAAGAATAAATGGCAAGGACGTGAAACGGCAGATGACTTTGCGCAAGCCGTAGATGAAGAGTTAAGCGGTAAACGCAAGCCAGAGGAAACGCCGTTTTGCTTTGTGTGGCGTAACCGTTATCACATTCATCTTGAGCGCTGGTTAGAGCTATTCCCCAAGGAGCAGCTGCATGTTTTGCTGTTTGAGGAGTGGGTTAAAAATCCGCAAATTGCGGTTGATGCGTTTCAATCTGTTATGGATTTGTCTGCTGACCCGCAGTGGGGGACGCATTGTTTTGTCAAAAGCAATGAGGGACGCAAGTTATCTCATCCTGCGCTGGGATCCATTTCTGCGGTCGGTGATAAAATACCGCTAGTGCGCAGCTTGACCAGACGCTTTTTAACGCAGCCCGGATATCCGCCGATTGATCCGCATGTATATGCGCGTCTGCAAGAAGAGTTTCGTGAGGATGTTATATTTTTAGAAACATTCTTGGGGCGCGGAATTGATGTCTGGTTGAAGGGCGTGTAGTATATGTATATTCGGCGTTTTTCTTTGCGCTGATTTCTTTGTTTTGCCATGCATTCGCTAGGCATTTTCTTTGCCGCATTAAAGGGAAATATTCGTGAAAGACCGCGTAGAGTTTTTTTATTTAGGCCCGCCCAAAAGTGCGTCAACATGGACGTATTTCTGTCTTGCAGATCATCCTGAAATTAATGCTTCCTCGCGCGGTGAACCTTGTTTTTTCGATCAGCATTTTCATGAAGGTTTACCATGGTTTGATGGGCTGTATGATGCGGGCCATGATGGGGTGCGCATGGATTGTACGCCTGGATATATTTATAATATCAACGCGCTAGAGCGTATTAAGCATTATAACCCTGATGCGAAGCTTGCCTTTGCTTTGCGCCATCCGGTTGAGCGCACATTTTCGGCGTATTGGCATGTGCGCAAGCGCCGTGATGTTGTTTGGACGTTGGATGAAGTTTTTGACAATCATGCGGCGTGGCGCCTATGGGTTGATAGCAGTATGATATCGGCGGGCGTTGAATATTTGTTAGCGAATTTTCCGCGTGAGAATATTCACTTTTTCATGTTTGACGATTTGAAGACGCAAGGGCTTGAGACTGTTCAAAATCTGTACCGCTTTATTGGTGTGGATGATGGGTTTGTTCCGCCGTCCCTGACAAAGCGCATTAATGTGGCAGCGCCGCGGCCAACATTGCAGCATAAGGTGCGCCATAAACTGGCCGGTATTTTGATGGGCGATAAGCTGCACCAGCGCGATGCGCAATTTAATGGGTTTGAACGCTGGCTTTCGGGTAAGGGAGAGTATCTTGAGGGGATGAAGCCTGAACTGCGCGCGGCGCTATTGCAGGCGTTTCTTCCTGAAATCGATAAGTTAGAGCGTCTTTTAAACGTCGATTTATCACACTGGCGGGGGCAAAGTGATGCTGAAAAAACTGGCACTTAAGCTTTTTTATATTGTGCGTCGTGGCTCGCGTATATTGCGCTCGGCCAAGTGGCATATGCTTGTTGCACAATGCGGTAAGCGCTTTTGGGTGTTTGGACGCATTCGTATGGACATGCCTGAAAAGATTTATATCGGTGATCGCGTTAGTTTGAATGATGGCGTGTTTTTGATTGGCCGTGATGAGATACGCCTTGGCCATGGCGTGACATTGTCGCCGCATGTTTTGGTGACCTCGGCCAGTATGGATGTGCATCAAGGCCTGCCGCCATATCCGCGTGCCACAGGGCCGGTTGTGCTGGAAGACGGCGTTTGGGTTGGCGCGGGTGCGATTGTTTTACCAGGCGTCACGATAGGCAGAAATGCCGTTATCGCCGCAGGATCTGTGGTCAATAAAGATGTGCCAGCAGGGCATCTTTATGGCGGTGTTCCCGCAAAAATGATTAAGAAAATTCACGATAAGGACGCGGCATAGTATGGGCGTAAAACTGGATCATGTGCGTGATTTACATGGTGATCCGGCCTCGCCGATGAAGTGGCCAAATTCTGCTGCGGTGTTTGATGATGGACGCATTGCGGTTGCAGATAGTGGCCATAACCGCGCCACGGTTTTAACGCCTGAAGGTGATATGATCTGGCAGGGCGGACAGCAAGGATTTTCAACTGGTGACCTGCGCGAGCCGATCTATGTCTTTGTTACGCCAGATCAATATTTATTGGTTTCTGATTGGCACAATCATCGCTTTTGCGTGTACCGTCCAGACTTATCCGTGTCTCATGTTTTGGGGCATCTTGGGCGTTTGTCGCCCGTGCGCGGCGTGCGTGATGGCGTGCGTTTATGTTTATCGTTTTTGAGTAATTTGGCTATCGAATATGTGGGGGCGCCTTATTATTTTACGCCGTCTAAAATGAAAAATGGCTGCCCTGAAAAGCCTAAACGATCACTGAAAATGTTGATCAGGGGTTTGTGGCATTATGCACGCAACTGGCCGGAATTAAAGGCGATTTTTACCGATACGCGCACAGCAATGATGAAACCTAATGGCGCCGTTTTTCGTGATGGTCATTTGATTGTTGCACAAAAAGGGCATCAATGTTTATCGGAATATAAGGTCGCGAATGACTGGCGTGATTTGGACTTGGTGCGTCATGTTAAAGACTTTAATAGCGGCGATACATTTTTGCGTCTTTGTAATATGAGCCAAGATCCGCAAGGCCGCATTTATGTGTGTGATCAAAAACGGTGGCGCATTGTCGTGTTTGATAAGGAATTGAATTATAACGAAGAAATAACGTTCACTGATGATGGGCGCTATCCCGATGGGCCGTTTAGCTGCGCTGTGTTAAATGCAGATTACATTGCTGTGGCGATTGGCTTTAAGGTTGAGGTGCGCGCTCTGGACGGCGGGAAGATTGTTGCCGAATTGGATGGCTTTGGCGAAACGCACGGCATAGCGTGGGATGAGGCGCGTCAGTATTTGTATTTTGTTGATCGCAGTGAATCGTGTTTGCGTCAAATCAAAGTGACCTTCGGGGAGGAACGCTAATGTGCGGGATCTTTGGTCAGCTTAAATTAGGAGGTTTTACCCAAGAAGAGGCGCGCCGCGCACTCAATAGCCTTGCGCACCGTGGCCCTGATCAATGGAGTGACTGGGACGATGAGCATGTTTATTGCGGTCATCGCCGCCTGAGCATCATGGATCTTAGCGAAGCAGGGCGCCAGCCGATGATTGATCATGGCGTGATTTTGACGGTTAATGGTGAGATTTGGAATTTTATGGAACTGCGCGAAGAGCTGATTGCGCAAGGGTATAAATTTAATAGCCAGTCCGATAGCGAAGTTCTTCTTCACGGGTATCATGCGTGGGGTTGGGACCGTCTTCTTGAGCGTATTGATGGCATGTATGCTTTCAGTATTTATGATGCGAATTTGGGTAAATTATGCATTGCGCGTGATCGCTTTGGTATTAAACCGCTTTATTACGCGGCGGGAAATTTTGGGTTTGGATATGCGTCTGAGGTGAAAGCGCTTTTTGAATGGCGCGATGAATTGCGCTGTTTTTCCTTGAACGGGGTGCGTGATTGGCTCCTGTACAGAGGGGGGCAATCAGGCCTGACGCCCTATTATCAAATTGTAAAATTACTGCCGGGACATTCGATCTGCGTTGATGTGCGAAGTGGTGATGTTGACGTGCGAAAATACTATGACGTGGTTGATCATATTGGCGATAAAAAGTCGGATCCAAATGATTTGCCTGACGTTTTTGAGGAGGCCGTTTCGCGCAGATTGATGGCAGATGTTCCCGTTGGATTGCAGCTTAGCGGCGGGGTGGATTCCTCGTTGGTCGGCCATGCAATGCATAAATTATACGATACGGATCAGATAAATTCTTTTTCTGTTGGTTTTGATGCCGAAAATGAGGCGCATTTATCGGAAGAACCGTTTGCGCGCTATGTCGCCGATAAATATGGTTTTACGCATCATCAGTATAATATTAACCGCGAGATGATCGCCGAAAATTTTGAGCATGTCTTGTGGCTGGCGGATGGGATGCTGGATTATCCTAATACGGTGCCGATTTATTTATTAAGCCGCTATGCCAAGCAAAATGTCACGGTTCAGTTGACTGGTGAAGGGGCTGATGAGCTGTTTGCAGGGTATACCAAGTTTAAGAAGATGGCTGGTTTGTCGTCTGGTGGTTCCCTTGAGAAAATGATACCAGATGGCGTGATTGATGCGATTGGGAATATGGATGCGCGCGTGGGACGCATGTTGCATTTGCGTAAACACTACACAAAACAAAACGCCGCGATCCTTAATAGCTTGAACAGTTATATATCTGCATCCACAGTTGAGCAAATGTTTGGCCCACATGAGGGGCATTTATTGCGCGGCGATACGCGCGCGGCGCTGAAAGAATTTTCATTTTCGCGGCAATTGATTTTGGCTGATCATAAGACATATCTTGTTGCCGTTTTAGAGCGTCAGGATAAATCTTCGATGGGCGCTGCGATCGAAAGTCGCGTTCCATTTTTGGATCGTAATTTGATCGAATGGGCGATGAATTTATATGAAGATATTTTGTTCGGCGCGGATGAAACGAAAAAGATTTTGAAGGATTATGCAGCCGATATTTTTTCACATGATTTTGCGTACCGTAAAAAAGTTGGTTTTCCTTTGCCGCTTAAAAACTGGATGGAAAGTGATGCTGGTCTGAAGCCGTTTCGGGATAAAATTTATCAAAGCGATTTTTTGCTGAGTGAATATTTTATGCATTATAAGAAAAAATCATTTGATCATATTTTGCTGCATTACGGGGATAGTGAAAGCCAGTGGGTTGAGTATTTCATGATGGTCTTGCGAAGTGCACAGGATGTGTTTGGTATTCGTGAGGTGCGCCCATGAGCAACGTGTCCCGCGCGGATATTTCGTTCTTTTTACACCTTGGGTACTTCCCGGGTTATGCGGATGCGTTGCCACTGGATTACTCGGGGGTTGATCCCTCGCGTTATGTGGGCTGGGATGAGCAAGCCCTGATGGATGAGGGGATGCGCCTGTTTCGTAAGGCGATCGAAGATGACTTTGTCACTGGCGCGCGTCATGTTGTGCCGATCAGCGGCGGTTTGGATAGTCGTGCGATTTTATGCGCGCTTCGTGAGTTTACGGATGCGGGCAATATTGAGACATATACGTTTGGCACGCCTGGCAGTTATGATTATGAGCTTGGCGCGCAGGTTGCGCGCGCGGCGAGTGTGCGGCATCAGGCCATTGATTTAACGCAGGTATCTTGGCAGGCGGATGAGCTTTTGGAAAATGCGCGGCGTAATGATGCCCAAACATTTTTATTTCATCATGTGCCGATTTCCCTGCTGGAGCCTTATAGCGATGCGTTGATATGGTCGGGGTATATTGGGGATGCGGTTGTCGGCGGTCATCTGAAGGCCGAGCCAGCACTGTCTTTGGAGCAAGCCAAGGGGCGCTATTTGAAAAAACGCGCCGAGGTTAAGTCGATGGTGATGCATGACGGCGATGTTGGCGGTATGTCGGCGCATGTTGGTGGGGGCTTTGCCTCGCCAGATGTGTTGAGCTTCGATGAGCAGGTCTTGTTTGCAGAGGTTGGTAAATTGGTTGCACCGCATGTTTTGATTAAGGGTTTTTCTTATAAAACGCCGTTTATTAATAATGATTTTTGGCGATGGGGCCTGAGTATTGATGGGCGCTGGCGCCGTGATCGTAATTTATTTATTGCGATGATGCGCCGTGCGTATCCCGATGTGTTTGATGTGCCTAATAAACCGAATTTTGGTTTGTCTTATAGTGCGTCACGATCACAAGTGTTTGCGGCGCGTTTAAAAAACAAAATACTACATAAGGGCATTGAGGTGATGCCATTTATCAATTGGCCATCATCGCCGAATACGAATTTTATCGATTTTTCAAAATTGGTACGTGAGCGCGAAGATTTGAAAAATATGTCATATGCATTTTTGCAGGCATTAAAGGCGCGCGATATTGTGACGTGGTTGGATATTGATGTGATTTGGGAAACGCATTTTTCGCGGCGTAAAAATTGCGGTGATGCGATTGCATTATTGGTGTCGTTAGAAGCAAATTTACAGGTCAAAGAAGAGGGGTGAAAAATGCGTCTTTTTTATGCCTCAGGATCCTTGATTCCATCTGACCGTGCGAACAGTGTTCATGTCATGAAAATGTGTCAGGCCTTTGCAAAAAATGGATGTGATGTCACGTTGTTTGCCAAACGTGGTGGGTGTGAAAATCCATTTGATTTTTACGGCGTTGATTCGATTTTTTCGTATGTTTTTTCGCCTTTCAAAAACGGCATTTTTCGTCTTGTTGATCAGGCCTATCAATTTTTAAAATTGCCAAAACCTGATATTTGTTATGGGCGAGACCCTTGGCTTTTGGTGTGGATGTCATTGTTTTGTCCGGTGGTTTTAGAGCTTCATGAGGTCCCGTCTGGCTTGCAGGGCAAGGTGGTAAAATGGCTGTTTCTGAAAAGCAAAACAAAACTTATTGTATGTATTTCAAAGTCTTTATTGTCGGACGTTTTGACCTTTTTGGGTACTTTAAATGAAGAGCGTTTTGTTGTTGCGCATGATGGCGCAGATGTTCATGAAAACGTAACGGTTGGTATTTTAAAGAGTGTTAAGCCTTCGGTTGGTTACGTTGGGTCGCTTCTGCCCGGGAAGGGCGCGGAGGTTTTGGTTGATCTTGCCGCGCGCATGCCAGAGATTTCGTTTCACATTGTTGGCGGTTCTCGGCAGCAAATTGATGAATTGAGGGTACGTGAAAAAGGCGGTGATGTCCACTATCATGGGCATGTTTCTCACGGTGATTTGAATAAGTATCTTTCTGGTTTTGATGTTGTCGTTGCACCTTATCAAAAAGATATGTCGCTGCGCACTGGTGTGAATATTTTACGGTGGATTTCACCCCTAAAATTGTTTGAATATATGGCCGCGAAAAAGCCAATTATTTGTAGTGATCTTTCTGTACTGCGTGAGGTGATGGAGCATGAGAAAAATTGCCTTTTGGTAGCGCCAGATAATTTGGATGAATGGCAAAATGCGATCACACGTTTGGTGAATGATGAAGCGTTAAAAGTGCGCTTGTCAGATCAGGCGCTGGCCGATTTGAAAGAGCATTATACATGGGATAAACGTGCGAAAAACATTCTTGGTGCTGTGACAAAGGCATTGATGTGATTTACACTTGACGCATGATTCGCATTTCTCATGCACTTATTCTTACATTGTTGGCTTCTTCTTATATGGCAACGCCCGCGCATGCGCAGGACGCAAAGCCCGCTTGGGAGCGTTTTGGCTTTAAGGATGACTCGACCAACAAAGGTAAATTGCGCGCCGTTGATCCGGGTGCATTGACGACGTCGCCTTTCCATTGGCGGGGCTTTAAGATTTATGCACGGATGGATACCGAGGAAGAATATAACGATAATATTTATGCGACCGAGGATGATGCGGATGCGGATTTTATTACGCGGTTTAAGCCTAGCGCGACCGTTGTCAAAGATGTTGGCCGTCATCAGTTTACTGTTAAGGCTAAGGGCGAGATGGAGCGTTATGCGGATTCACCCGATGAAAATACCATTGATGGTGAGGCGCAATTTGGCGGCGTTTTAGAAGCGTATCGCAGTTTTGTTATTCCATTTAATGTTACGCACGGCGTCTATCATACAGACCGCGATAAGGTGCGCGGCACCAGTTTTGGCGCGCTGACGCGCAAGCCTGTTGAGTATAGTGAAACGACTGCCGAAACAGGATTTCGTTATCAGCCTAATCGTTTAGGGCTGTCGGTTATGGGGCGCACAGGGCAGACGCGATATAAAAATGGTGAGACGAATTCTGGCGCGGAGGCCATCTATAAAGATGGTGATTTTGACCAGACTGAAATTGATGCGCGCCTGTCTTATGCGACGCAAACCTCTTTCGAGCCGTATGTACAGGTTAAGTGGGCTGACCAGAATATGAAGAACCGCGAATATGTTGCGGGTAGTGGTTTTACTGGTAATGACCGCAGTAATAAGAGCTTTTTAGCGCGCCTTGGGTCAACCTTTGATTATAAGGGGCTGGTGACTGGTTTTTTAAGTATTGGCCGTGAAAATCGCACATATGATCAAAGTAACATTGATGATGCATCAAGCTTGTCTTTTGCAGGTGCGGTGCAGTTGATTTTAAATCCAAAATGGAAATTAAATATAGATGCTGGCGTTTCTACGGCAGAGGATACGTTGATTAAGGCAGGCATGAAAAAGCGCGGCTTTGGCATTGGTCTGGATTATGAATTGCAGCAAGACTTGTTTGCAACGCTTGGCGTGAATTATAACGAGGATGAATTTACCAGCCTTGTCCGTACAGATGAAACGTGGGAGCTTGGCGGTGGTATGCGCTATGTGATTAGTCCGCGCCTGTCTTTGAGCGCAGAATACTTAAACCGTATGCGCGATAGTGATGCGGCAGATGCGGATTTGGATAATCATATGGTTATCTTGCGTCTGAGTGGCGCGCTTTAATTCTTTATTGTATCAATTTGAATATGCCATGTGATGCGGCCATTATGAGCGGCGTCGCAATGTGTGCATGCGTGTTTGATTTGTGCATGCGTTAGGGGCGTGTAATCGGGGTGAGGGGTTGCTGCGCCCGTTGTGCGCATTGATCTGAGGAAGTTGAGCGTCGAGCCATATTCTTGCGGAATGGTGATGTGCGCGATGCCGCAGCGTGTTGATTGGAAGGGGAGCAACCCACTTTGATATCCGTAATGTGCCAGGCTATCGCGCCATTCTGGGAAGCAGTTTTCGGCAGGGCGACTGGTGAGGATTGTTCCCGAAGGCGCGAGGATGCGTTGCCACGCGTCATAGCATGCCTGAATATCGCCCAGCCATTGCACGGTCATATTGCTGATGATCAGGTCAAAGGTTTGACCTTGTAGAGGGGTAATGTCCTCGCCGTTAAGGTGCATTGTTTCGATATGTGAAGTGTTGGTTATTTTACGTTGCACTTCGCGGAGCATTTCTGGCGTGACATCGGTTGCGGTGATGTGGGCGCTAGGAAAGCGCGCAGATAACAGATGCGTTAGATTGCCTGTGCCGCAGCCAATTTCAAGGATGCGTTTTGGCGTTGTGCCTTTTGGCAGTGCGCTGAGTAACTCTTGCGCGACCGCCTGTTGCAACGTGCTTTGTTCGCCGTATTGTTCGGCGAAACGACCAAAGTTTGTGATGATTTTGCGCGCGTGTGTGTCTGGCATAGTTAAAGGTTGTTGTCTTTGATCCATGCTTTGATTTGCTTTTTGCACCATTGTGGGTGGCTGAGTGGCAGCGCGTGCCCTGCATCGGGGTGGGTGATAAGGGTGTGTCCGTTCCAATGGGGCATCATTTTATCAATTTTGCAGATTCGGTCTTTGTCACCTGTTAGAACAAGCACGGGGCAATTGAGCGAGGCAAGCTCGATCTGGCCGTCCCAACGTTGCAGCCAGTCTAGCCCTTCGTGCAGGCGCTGCGTATTCCAGAAATCTGTTTTATGTGCCTGTGATTCGCAGTCGGCCTGTTTTAAAAAGCGCTGCATTTGCGCATGTGGGTTGTCCTGGAGCGCCTTTTGCATGGCTTGCAAGATGTGTTTATCACTGAAGGTTGTGAAATTGTGGAAGCTATTGATGAAGACCATACCGCGGCGCGGGTAAATGCCGTTTTTTAAGGCCCACAGCCCGCCCAGAGAATGAGTGATAAGGAAATCTGCGCTAGGGCTGGTTGGGTTTTTATTGGCAGGTTCGCTGGTGAAATTTAAATCTGTTGTGGTGCTTTGAAAGGCATCTAGCTCACCTTGCAGTTTATGCCAGAAACGCGGCGACATGCCCCATCCGTGGATGAAGTTTATTGTTGGTGATTTTTTTATCCCGAATTGCATGCTGTTATTTCTAGGGCTTTCTGGCTATAAAATCCATATCATCTGATAAAAAATTTGACAGAATTCTTCTGTAATGATAAAAACCATGCATTACGGAAAATTAACAAGATATTAATGGTGCAAATGCGCTGGTTAATTAAAGCACTGAAATAACGTGCAGGTAGAGGTATAAAATGGCTAATAAAACGCAATATGCTAAGACAATCGATGTTTCTTCTGGTAAGGGGTATACATTTGATTTTAACGAAAGTGACATTGTCAGTGTTACATATCTTAGTAACGATCAGGCGATGATTCAGCTGGCCTCAGGCTCTTTATATCTTCTTAAAAATATTGATGGTTTGTCTTCAGGTAATGCGCCGGTCGTATTTAATGACGGCACTGCGCTGAATTCTCAGACGCTGTCTTTACACTCTATGATTAGCTCGACAAGTTCTGTCTTGTCAGGTGATCAGCCTGAAACATTGCAGGCGGCGGATGCGTCAGAAGTGAAGACAATCACGGTTGATCGTTTGACTCCTTTATCACTTGGCGTTGAGTTTGTTGATATTCAATCTGTTCATAGCGGCGATAATGAAGTGATTTTGACGTTGAATAACGGTCAGAAAATTGTCTTGGAAAATGTTGCCGAAGTTATGGCTGAGAACCCAGAAGTTGCGGTTTTCTTGAACAACGAAGTGATGACGTTGCAAGATCTTGTTACGGCGCTGAATGTTGATACAGGGTTGTTTGAAGTTCAGGTTGCTTCTTTGGCGGAAGAATTGGCCATTATCGAACCGGCAGCGGGCGAAACATCAGGCGCGCAAAATTCTGGTTTTACATTTCAGGATATTTCCTCTGCATCGTTTAACAATGGTCCAGCAGCCGTTGGTCCAATCGGCGCGACGAGCCTTGCTTATACGGCGACAACAACACAAGATGATGTGTTCCGCGTTACATTTGACGAGCAAACTGGCGAGCCAATCTTCACAACGATTACAGCGCAACCACCAACATTGACAGTCAATACAAATGGTTCAAATGCAGAAGTTTACGAAGATGGATCAATCTTTGTTCCTATTACGGCAAGTTTGAACGATACAGATGGCGGTTCTGAAACGCTTTCTTTGACATTAAGCGGTATTCCTGCGGGCTGGGGTTTTTCTGGTGCAGGCTGGACGGATAATGGTAATGGCACATATACCTATGACGGTTTGGCAGCAGGTCAAGATTACAGCGGCGGTATTACGTTGTCACCACCAGCGGACAGCGATGTTGACTTGTCAGGTTTGACCGTTGTTGCCACAGCAACAGAAAGCAACGGTGATACGGCGACAGCAACGCAAAGCATTGATGTGATCGTTGACGCGGTTGCGGATGCTCCAATTATTACAGTGACAGATGCGTCTGGTTCGACAAGCTCTAGCAGCTCATCTTCAAGCTCTAGCAGTTCTTCATCGAGTGGTTCATCTTCAAGCTCTAGTAGCTCGTCTTCTAGTGGTTCATCATCTTCAAGCTCTAGCAGCTCATCATCAAGTGGTTCATCTTCAAGTTCTAGCAGTAGTTCATCTTCTGGCTTTAGCGGCGCAGAGAATAGTGATATCGCGCTGGATATTTCTGTGGCTTTGACGGATACAGATGGATCGGAGAGCATTACAGCAATTTATATCAGCAATGTTCCTGCGGGCTTTACATTTTCGGCTGGTACGAATGAAGGCAATGGGGTTTGGTCGTTTACGCAGGCCGAGCTTAACGGTTTGACGATTTCATCGCCAACAGGTTATGCGGGTACGATTAACTTGCTCGTAAGCGCGACATCGACAGAAACAAATGTTTCTGATGCTGAGCTAACACTGACGAATAATGACGCAACATCAACAGCGCCATTTTCTGTGACGTGGGATGCTGGTTCGGATGCACAGCCACCAAGTCTAACGGTGAACACAGATGGTTCTGATGCGGAAGTCTATGAAGATGGATCGATCTTTGTTCCTATTACGGCAAGCCTGAACGATACAGATGGCTCGGAAACGCTTTCTTTGACGTTGAGCGGCATTCCTTCAGGCTGGGGTTTTTCTGGCGCGGGCTGGACGGATAATGGTAACGGTACATACACTTATGATGGTCTTTCTGCTGGTCAGGATTACAGCGGCGGTATTACGTTATCACCACCAGCGGATAGCGATGTTGATCTATCGGGTTTGACAGTTGTTGCAACTGCGACAGAGAGCAACGGCGAAACAGCCACAGCAACGCAAAGCATTGATGTGATCGTTGATGCGGTTGCGGATGCGCCAATTATTACAGTTAATGATGTTTCTGGCGGTACGATTGGCGGCGGTTCATCTTCAAGCTCGTCTTCAAGCTCTAGTAGCTCATCTTCTGGCGGTTCATCATCTTCAAGCTCTAGCAGCTCTTCATCTTCTAGCGGTTCGTCGTCTTCAAGCTCTAGCAGTTCTTCATCATCTAGCGGCTCATCGTCTTCAAGCTCTAGTAGCGCATCATCTGGTGGTAGCGGCGCAGAAGACAGTGATATTCCATTGGGCATTTCAGTGGCTTTGACCGATACGGATGGATCGGAAAGCATTACTGCGATTTACATTACAAATGTTCCTGCAGGTTTCTCGTTCTCGGCGGGTACAGATATGGGCGCAGGTGTGTGGTCATTTACCGAGGCTGAATTGCGCGGTTTGACGATTTCATCGCCTCCTGGTTATACGGGTACAATTGATTTGTTTGTTCACGCAACATCAACAGAGACAAATATTTCTGATACTGAGCTAACACTGACAAACAATGAAGCCACAACAACAGAGGCCTTTTCTGTGACATGGGGCGGCGATGCAGATACGCCAAACCTGACAGTGAATACAAATGGTTCTGATGCGCAGGTTTATGAAGATAATTCTGTTTACGTACCAATTTCTGCAAGTTTGAATGATGCAGATGGTTCTGAAACACTGTCTTTAACAGTCAGCGGCATTCCTGCAGGCTGGGGCGTGTCTGGCGCGGGCTGGACTGCGAATGGTAACGGAACTTATAGCTATAATGGCTTGGCTGCTGGTGCGAATTATAACGGCGGTATTACGCTGACACCACCGGCAGACAGCGACGTTGATTTGCCAAATCTGACAGTTGTTGCAACTGCGACAGAAAGCAATGGCGATACGGCCACAGCAACGCAAACAATTGACGTTGACGTTGATGCGGTTGCAGACGCGCCAAGCGTTTCTGTAAGCTTGAGCGGCGGATCAAACGGCGCAGGCAGCACAGTTGACTTCGATTTGTCAGTTGCGCTGAATGATACGGATGGTTCGGAAGAGATTTCATCAATTCTTGTGCAGGGTGTTCCTGCAGGGTTTACATTCTCTGCCGGTACAGATATGGGCGCAGGTGTATGGTCATTCACACCAGACGATCTTAACGGTTTGACCCTTACACCAACCAACGATTACAGCGGTACGCTCAACCTTACTGTGGTTGCGACATCAACAGAAACGAACCTGTCTGGTGAAGAGGTTACACTGGCTAATAACAGTGCTTCGACATCGGCAAGCGTATCTGTAAGCTGGGACGCAGCAGATGATCAGTTTGAGGTTGGTCCAAATACGAACACAACACTGACAGGTGCAAGCGGTAATGACATCTTTGTTGGTGATACTGGCGGTTCGGTCGTGACGCAGCCTGATCAAGATTATAACTTGAACATTATCGTTGATACCAGCGGATCACTGCAAAGCCAGTGGGATATGGTTCAAAATGCGATTGAAAGCCTGCTTCAGGAAGTTGGCCAGTATGATGGCGGCGATATTCATGTGAACTTGATCCCATTTGCACCAGTTGTCACAAATGATGTGACAGGCGGTTCATCGTCTTCAAGCTCTAGCAGTTCGTCATCTTCGGGTGGATCGTCTTCAAGCTCTAGCAGCTCGAGCAGTTCATCATCAGGCAGTAGCTCGTCTTCATCAAGCTCTAGTAGCTCGTCATCTTCGGGTGGATCATCTTCAAGCTCTAGCAGCTCGAGCAGTTCATCGTCTGGTACTGGCTATGACTATTTCAACGGTGATGTTGAGCCAAGCAGCCATTATGTGACGCAAACAAACGGCTTGAACGCGCTGGTTGATTTTATCAATAACCAGGTGTCTTACGGATCGACAAACTTTGAAGCAGTCTTATCTGCGGCGATTGATATTATTGATCAAAACTCAATTGATAATGCGGCGACATATACGTTCTTTATCTCTGATGGTGCGGCCAATGCCTATACTGACAGTGATGGTACGGTTGAATTTACACCATACCCATCAGATAGCGCAGTGCCAGGCGGTACGAATATTGACGTTGAAGATCAAATCAACGGCAGTGCAGACGGATCAAATGAGATCGGCGGCTTGCAAGCAACAAGCGATGAGGTTTTCAGCATTATTGTTGGTTCACCATCCGCGTCAGAGCAAGACATCATGGATGCAATCGATTCAAATGGTTCTTCTGATTACCTGACAACAGATAACGGTCTGGATGGGTATGCGAACCTGTTTAATGCGGCTGCGATTGTTGTTGAACTTGCCGATGCAGGCAGTGACACAATTACAGGGTCAGGCGGTGATGATATCTTGTTTGGTGATGTTTTGTTCACTGACGAGCTTGCCGATGATAATGGTATTATAGCTGATGATGGCGCGGGCTTTAGAGTCTTTGAGATGCTTGAAGCGACTTCAGGTTGGGATCGTGATGACACGATTGAATACATTGAAAATAATGCGGTGACGCTTGCGAAAGAATCGAACATTAACGGTGAAGTACGCGGCGGTGGCCATGACCATATTTATGGCGGCGACGGTAACGATACTATCTTTGGCCAAGAAGGAAATGATTATATTTCTGGTGGTAATGGTAATGATGATCTTTACGGCGGCAGTGGCGCAGACACATTTGCCCTAGGTGGTACAGGCGTTGATACGATCCATGATTTCTCGATTGCGCAAAATGACGTGATTGACTTGTCATCATACCTCAGCGGCTATAACCCGACGCAAGATGCGATTACTGATTTTGTGCGCATCACAACAAGCGGCCAAAACAGCATTGTTTCTATCAGTGAAAATGGCAATGGTCAGTTCACAACAGTTGCGACTATTGAAGGTGTGACTGGTTTGACGAACGAGCAATCATTACTGAATGACGGCACAATTGTTGTGTAAATAAGTTTCCTAGATCGTGAACGAAGAAGGCCGAGGGATTTATATCTCTCGGTCTTTTTTATTGCGCTGGGCGGGGAGGGGCGTTATTCGGCGTCGTCTTCGAGGAACCAGTTTTCGCTAGCGGCGATAAACTCGGGGTTGAGCATATCGCGCTCGGTATGGCCGTATGTGAAGGCCGTGCCATCAGTTTGCACCAGGCATCCGCCCGCAGCATTAAGGACAGCGTGCGCGGCGGCGGTGTCCCATTCGCATGTCGGGCCAAGGCGCGGGTAAAGGTCGGCTTTGCCTTCTGCGATGGCGCAGATTTTCAGAGAGCTTCCACGGCGCATGAGCTTATTGATCTTGAATGACTCAAGCAATTTTTCCATGCGCTCATTATCGCCGTGCGATTTGCTGGCTACAACGGTTAGGCCGTTTTTAGGGGCGCTGCGCACGTGAATGGATTTGTCTTGATCTGTTTCTTCGCTCCAGCGGATGGCGCTGCCTGCGGCGTGACCTGCATATAAAACGCCTGTTACAGGAACAAAGACAACGCCCATTACAGGCGTGTCGCCTTTGATAAGGGCGATATTTACGGTGAAATCTGATCCGCCTTGGATGAATTCTTTTGTGCCGTCTAGTGGATCAACTAGCCAGAAATATTCTCCTTGAGAAAGGTTAGGCATTTTGCCGGCTTCTTTGGATTCTTCACCGACCATTGGGATGTCTGGTGTGATGCTGGCTAGTTCTTTGGCGATGTATTCTTCGGCCTTTTGATCGGCCAGACTAACGGGGGATCCATCACCTTTTGTTTCGACGTTCAGGTTGCCCATCTCGTAATAATCAAGGGTAATGTCGCCAGCCTGCACGGCAATGCGGCGCACCATGTTGCATAATGCGGGCAGGTTCGCGAGGAGCTTTGCTGATAAAGGGTGTCCCATTATTGTGCAACTTCTTTTAAGGCTGGCGTGCCTTGGTTTGCTTCAACCGCTGGACGGCCGATAGACACGTAATCAAAGCCGCGCGCGGCCATGTCTTTGATTTTATAGATATTGCGCATGTCGATGATACGCTTTTCCGCCAGCAGGTCTTCTACGCGGTCAAGGTCAAGGGCGCGAAATTCGTTCCACTCGGTAATGATGGCAAGGGCATCGGCGCCTTCGATGGCTTCGTATGAATCCTTCGCCCATGTCACGTCAGAAAGGACTTTTGCCGCATTATCCATAGCAGCAGGATCAAAGGCCGAGATTTGCGCGCCAGCGGCTTGCAGGTGCGGGATGATTTGCAGGCTTGGTGCCTCGCGGATGTCATCTGTGCCAGGTTTAAATGAAATGCCAAGTACGGCAATTTTTTTGCCTTTCACATCGCCGCCACATGTTTTCACAACAAGGTCAGCCATTTCCTGATGGCGCAGCGTGTTGATTTCGACAACTTTTTCGACGATGCGTTGCGGCGCGCCGAATGTTTCGCCAATTTGCGTTAGGGCAAGAGTGTCCTTGGGGAAGCATGATCCGCCGTAGCCTGGGCCAGCGTGCAGGAATTTGCTGCCGATGCGGCCATCTAGGCCCATGCCGCGCGCAACTTCTTGGACGTTTGCGCCTGTTTTTTCGCACAGGTTTGCAATTTCGTTGATGAAGGTGATCTTTGTCGCCAAGAAGGCATTGGCCGCATATTTGATTGTTTCAGATGTTTCCGGCGATGTGATGACCATCGGTGTTTCATTGATGTAAAGCGGGCGGTAAAGCGCTTTTAGCACATCTGTCGCGCGTTTAGAGCTTGATCCGATGACGACGCGGTCTGGGCGCATAAAGTCATTGATTGCGGCGCCTTCACGCAGAAATTCTGGGTTTGAACAAATATCAAAATCACCATCAGGGCGTTCTTCGCGGACGATTTTTTCGACTTCGCGCGCTGTGCCGACAGGGACGGTCGATTTGGTCACGATCACTGTATAGCCATCCATGACGCGGGCGATTTCGCGCGCTGCTTGATAGACGTACGTCATATCCGCGTGACCGTCCTCTTCGCGTGGCGGTGTGCCAACAGCAATAAAGACTGCATCTGCGCCTTTGACGGCGTCTTCTAGGTTGGTTGTGAAGGAAAGGCGGCCTGCTTCGACCTGTTTTTTGACCAATGTTTTTAGGCCGGGTTCGTAAATTGGGATTTCGCCGTTTTCTAGGCAGTCGATTTTGCTTTTGTCCTTATCGACGCAGATGACGTTGATGCCGAATTCGGCAAAACATGTTCCAGAGACCAAGCCTACATAGCCTGTTCCAACCATTGCAATGCGCATGAGATACTCCGTTCTTTGATCGTCCCAATTGTTGTTTGACCATAGACCATTTTATGGCGCTGTAAAACGGTTTCTTGGGCTTTTCACAAAAACATGCCCAATTTGCAGATTGGAAAGCGTTTACAAATCGTTTACACTTTCCGTGGTAGGGTAGTTTTTATCCTAGTTGTTTGTGAGATTATAAAGGGGACATATAGAATATGGCTAAGAGCAAAGAAACAGAGAATAAAGAAGAGGCAAAGGGCGCATCGTCTGCGTTTCCATTGTTTTACAGTGAGCCTCGACCACTTGATTCAGAGGCGCATAAAACACTGGCGCTAAAGGAAGGGTTAGGTTTTGGGTTTACTGATAAAGTGAATGCCGTGCCTGTGAACTTGGTAGAGATGCCGCAAATTTGCCATCATTATCCGATTGCCTTTAGTCCTGATGCGAATGCAACGCCTGTTGCGATTTTGGGTTTGCGCGATGGTGAGAACCTGTTCGTTGATAAAGAGGGTAAATGGGCGGAAGGGGCGTATATTCCTGCATATATTCGCCGTTATCCTTTCATTTTTTCAGAAGTGCCTGAAAGCGATCAATTGACGCTTTGTATTGATTTCAAAGAAGGTGAAACCGTTCAAGAGGGCGGCGATAAAAAGTTCTTTGATGATGAAGGTAAGGCAACGGCGCTTGCGTCAAATGCGCTTGAGTTTTGTAAGTCATACCACGCGGCAGCGCAGCGCACAGCTGAATTTTCAAAAGAATTGCTGGCAAAAGATTTGCTGATCGAACGCCAGGCGCAAATTCAAGTTGGTAGTGATGTGCGTATTAACTTTAGCGGCTTTAAAATTGTAGATGAGAAAAAGCTAGCTGAACTTGATGATGCGACATTCCTTGAGTGGCGTAAAAAAGGCTGGTTGCCGTTTTTATATGCTCACTTATTCTCGGGCGTTCAGTGGCAGTCACTAAGCGGTGCATTGTCTAAGATCCTTGAGGCCGAAAAAGCATAAGATTAAGATTTCTCTCTTAAGAATGAGGAAAAAGGCGTTAGGCATTGTTCTGGCGCCTTTTTTGTTTGTGCACAGCTAGTTTCCGTTTTTATGTCATATAATCTTGCGTTTTTTAGAGTCGCTATGCTAAGTCTAATCCCAAGATAGCACAGTTTTAAGGAAAATAAGGGTTTTCAAACATGGCAAAAGTTGGCGCACAAAGAGCAGCAGATATCACTGGCATTTCGAAGTCGACTATTCAGCGTGCGATGAAAAGTGGCAAATTGTCGTTTTCGCGTAATGATAATGGTCACCGTGTGATTGATGTGTCAGAGCTTGAGCGCGTTTATGGTTTGAAGGCTGATGTGACGCCTGAGGGCAAGCCTGTTGAGAAGGACGCTGCGCCTAAGCAGGAAAATGTCGTGCAGCAGGAAATGCAAAAAGCGAGCACAATGATCGAGATGGAGCGTATGAAGATGCGTATCTATATGCTTGAGCAGCAGCTTGAAACGGCGCATGCGCAAATCGATGATTTGAAAGAGCAGCGCGATCAGTGGCAAAAGCAGGCATCGCAAGTATTGATCACGAGCGAGTATAGCCAGCGCCAAGCAGAAGAGCTGAAAGAAAAAATTCGTAAGCGTGAAGAGCGCGCACGTGCCTTGCGTGAACGCCGCGAACGTGAAGGATTGGGCGAAAAGATGCAAAAAATGCGTCCTCATAACCAAAATAGCGGATCGTTCGTAGATAATACGCGCAGTTATGTTGATTTGGCAGAAGAAGCGCGCGCGGCGCAGTTGTCTGAGCGTGGCGGTTTGATGACCGGATTTTTGAAACGTATTCGCGGCGCGGCATAATTTTATTGTCTTGTTTTATAACAAGATTTTCTTTTTCATAATTTTGTTGACACCCTTGGTCTTTTGCCTTTTATTAGGGCAAAAAAATAAGGGTGTTTTTTATTATGGTTTCTTATTCTGGTAAAGAAAATAGTCCAGTTGTTCTGTTTTGCGGCGCGGCGCATTATTATATTCCTGAACCAAATACCGAGCATGGCCCTGCTAATGATTTGCAGGTTGAAGGGCGAAAGGCTTATTTGAAAGATCGTAAGGGCTTTGTTGAGAAGGCTGTTGAGCAATCTCATGGCTTGTATGAGGCGTTGATGGCGGCTGGGGCGTCAGTTGTGTCGTTGCAAGAGCTTGAGGGGCATCCTGATCAAGTGTTCACCGCCGATGCGTCATTGTCGTTGGTGGATCATGGTTCCGTAAAGACGGTTATGAGCCATTTTTCAAATGAAGAGCGTCAGCCCGAGGTTGATTTGCACCGTGCGTTTTTTGATTCTGTTGATCCTGAGCGTTCGATGATTGTTAATCCGCATAATTTTGAGGGTACAGGTGATAACCTTTATGATCCTTTTCGTGATGTATTTTGGTCTGGTTATGCGGTTGATCCAGGGCGTCATAGTGCGGCGCACGGTCGGTCCAGTAAGCTTGCACACACATTTTTAAGAAAGACACTAGGCGTGCCTGTTGTGTCGTTGCAAACGAAAAAGCCGTTCTTTCATATTGATACAGCGCTTGGCGCGTTACCACGTGGTGAAATGATTGTGTATCCAGGTGGCCTTGAAAACTTTGATGAAAAAGGTTTTTGTGAATTTGCTTTTGAGCGCTATGGTCTGAATGCTTCTGAGAATTATATCGCGATTGATAAGGCTGACGCGATGGCGTATGGCGCGAATTTCCGTGTGTTTGGTAATACGGTGGTTATGCCTGAATGCTCACAAAAATTGCAAGATCAAATCAAAAAGCGTGGCTATGATGTTGTGACGGTTGATTTGAAGCAGTTTATTTATTCGGGCGGCGCAGTGCATTGTATGGCCAACCGCATTGATGAGCCTCGTATCGACGGCGGTTATGTTCAAGAAGAAAACGGTTTTTTGATGCCTGCACTTTGATGTGTTTGACTAACTAGTCAAATTGTATGTACTATAAGAATATAACCTTTTTATGATAGTGCGTGCGTATGACGAAAATTTCTACAAAAGATAAATTGATTGAAACGGGCATTGAGCTTATTTGGCGTAATAGCTATGGCTCGATCAGTGTGGATGAGATTTGCCGTAAGGCTGGCGTTAATAAGGGCAGTTTTTATCACTATTTTAAGTCGAAGGCTGAATTGGCGGCTGCGGTCTTAGAGTTTCACTTTGATTCGTGTCGTTCTGATTTTGATGAGGCTTTTTCTCCGGCATTGTCGCCGCAGCAACGCATTAACAATATGATTGACCTGATTGTGAATAAGCAAGAGGAGGTTTACGCGCAGTATGGGCAGGTTTGCGGGTGCCCGTTTTCGGCGCTGGGGTCGGAAATTGGTGCGCGCGAAGATATTGTGAACACAAAGGTTCAAGAGATCTTTTCATCGTATGACCGTTATATGTTGAGTGTTTTACGTGATTTGGTTGAGGAAGGTGTTCTTGCTGAAGACGAGGACTTGAATGTGGTTTTATCTGCGCTGCGCAGTTATATCATGGGTGTTAAAATGATGGCCCGCGTTGAAAACTCTTTGGAGACTTTTCGCGCGGATGTGCGCTTTGGTGTGCTGCGCATTTTGGGCTTGCCAGGTGACGCGTAAATTTATTGTGTGAAAAAAAATTTGCTTTTTTATTTGACTGATTGGTCAACTTGACCTAAGTCTTTAAATTGATCTTTGTTCCTGGGAGAAATGTTGGATGGCAAAATTATCGGAAATGAATAATAAGACATTGGTTAGCGGCGCGGTTTTGGCACTGTTGGCTTTTGGTGTTGGTGGCTATGTTTTTTCTGGGCACAGTGAAACCGAGGCTGCTCAGGGGGCGTCGCAGCAAGCCCAAGCGATGCCGGTGAATGTTATGGTTGCTGCGCCCGAGCCTGTGCAAATTTGGAAAGAGTTTTCAGGTCGTATGGTTGCGGTTGATTATGCTGAAATTCGTCCGCAGGTAAGCGGCACAATTTCCGAAATTAAGTTTCAAGATGGTCAAGATGTACAGGCAGGCGATATCTTGCTTGTAATTGACCCAAGCCCTTATGAGGCAGCTGTCGCGCAGGCGCAGGCTGAGCTTGCCGCCGCAGAAAATGAAGCGGCCCATGCGCAGCGCGAGTTAAAGCGCTCGAAAGGTTTGATCGAGAAAAAAGCCATTTCACAAAGTTTGTATGATAGCCGTGAAAATGCAGCGCGCGTTGCGCAGGCATCGTTGCAGGCGGCGTTGGCGCGCCTTGTTCAGGCGCAAATTAATTTGGATTATGCGCATGTGAAAGCGCCGATTAGTGGCCGCGTAAGCCGCGCCGAGATTACAGAGGGTAATTTGGTTGAGGCGGGCTCGTCTGCGCCGCTGCTGACATCGATTGTATCACGCGATGGTATTTACGCAGATTTTGAAGTCGATGAATCGACCTATTTAACGCATATCCGTAATCAAGTACGCGATGCGGCGGCAGAGAAATCTGTGCCTGTTAAACTGGTTGTCGGTGCAGAGGCTGGCGGAGAAGGTATGATTGTTGATGGCTTTATCCGCAGTTTTGATAACCGCATTGACCCAGCGTCGGGTACAATCCGTGCGCGTGCATATTTTGACAATGCTGATGGTGCGTTATTGCCTGGTATGTTTGCCAGAGTACGCCTTGGCAGTGCGCAGGAAAATAACGTGATTATGATGCCTGAGCGTGCAATTGGCACAAATCAGGATAAGAAATTTGTGTATGTCGCTGAAAATGGCGCTGCAGCTTATCGTGAGGTGAAAATTGGCGATAGTCTTAAGGGGCGCCGCGTGATTCAAAGCGGTTTGCAGCAAGGTGATCAAGTGATTGTTGATGGTGTGATCCGCATTCGCCCTGGTGTGCCTGTTTCACCACAGATTGTCCAAAAATAGGCGCTGTGTGCGCCGAACCAAGTTCGTGTTTGTTTAAAACAATAAGTGTAAGAGAAGTTATATGAATATCTCCGGCTTTTATATTGACCGTCCAATTTTTGCGTCGGTGTTATCAATTTTGATTTTTATGGCTGGATTGATTGCCATGTTTCAATTGCCTATCTCGGAATATCCCGAGGTATCACCGCCATCTGTTGTCGTAAGTGCCCAGTTCCCCGGCGCGAACCCAACAGTGATTTCTGAAACGGTGGCAACGCCGCTGGAAGAGCAAATTAACGGCGTTGAAAATATGCTGTATATGAACTCTTTGGCGTCGTCGGATGGCTCGGTCTCGTTGCGCGTGACGTTTGCGATTGGTACTGACCCTGACCTTGCACAGCAATTAGTGCAAAACCGTGTGTCGCAGGCTGAACCGCGCTTGCCAGAGGTGACGCGCCGTTTGGGTGTGACTGTGACGAAAAGCTCGCCCGATTTGACGATGGTTGTCCATTTGCGCTCGCCTGATGATCGTTATGATACGCTTTATCTGCGCAATTACGGTACACTGAACGTTAAAGATGAGCTTGCCAAGATTGACGGTGTTGGCGAGGTGCGTTTGTTTGGTTCTGGTGATTATGCGATGCGTGTATGGCTGAACCCTAATAAAGTTGCCGAGCGCGGCATGAGCGCGGGTGAAGTTGTCGCGGCTATTCAAGCGCAGAATATTCAGGTTGCAGCGGGCGTTGTTGGTGGCCCTCCGTATCAGGATGGCGTGCAATTGCAGATGCCTGTGAATGTGCAGGGGCGTTTGGAAACGCCAGAGGAATTTGGCAATATTATCATTAAGCGTGATGACAACGGCGTGATTACGCGTCTGTCTGATGTGGCGCGTTTGGAAATGGACTCGCAGACATATGCGCTGCGTTCGATGTTGAATAATCAGCAAGCTGTGGCGATTCCTATTTTTGCATCCCCTGGTGCGAATGCGCTGCAGATCTCGACAGATGTGCGCGCAAAAATGGCCGAAATGAAAGAGCGCATGCCAGAAGGTGTTGATTATTCAATCGTGTATGACCCGACGGTCTTTGTGAAGGATTCGATTAAGGCTGTTATCAAAACATTGTTAGAAGCCGTTTTGTTGGTTGTGATCGTGGTTGTGGTGTTCTTGCAGACATGGCGTGCGTCGATTATTCCGCTTTTGGCCGTGCCTGTGTCGATTGTCGGTACGTTTGCCTTTATGTATATGTTTGGCTTTTCGATTAACGTTTTGTCTTTGTTTGGTTTGATTTTGGCGATTGGTATCGTTGTTGATGATGCCATTGTTGTGGTTGAAAACGTCGAGCGTAATATCGAAGAGGGCAAAGCCCCGCGCGCGGCAACCATTCAGGCAATGAAAGAGGTAACAGGCCCAGTTATTGCAACGTCTTTGGTGTTGATGGGGGTGTTTGTTCCTATTGCGTTTATTAGCGGCCTAACGGGGCAATTTTATCAGCAATTTGCGCTGACGATTGCGATTGCGACCTTTATTTCGACTGTAAACTCTTTGACGCTTAGCCCGGCTTTGTCAGCCCTGATGCTGAAACCTAAGGATCAGCAGACAGATATACTTAGCCGTATCATGGATAAAACACTTGGTGGCTTTTTCCGTCACTTTAATATTGGTTTTTACCGCACGCGTAAGGTTTATACCAAAGGCGTTGGCGTCTTTTCAGTGCGCCGCGGGATTATGATGATTGCCTTTGCTGCGCTGATCGGTGTAACAGGCGGTATGTTTAAGGTTGTGCCAAAGGGATTTGTTCCTGCGCAAGATAAGGGGTATTTGATTGCCTTTGCACAATTGCCACCAGGTGCGACGCTTGACCGTACAGAGGAAGTTATTCGCGAAATGTCGGATATTGCCTTGAAAACAGAAGGTGTTGGCAACGCGGTGCAATTTACAGGCTTGTCGATTAATGGCTTTGTTAGTTCGCCGAGTGCTGGGATTGTTTTTGTGCCTTTGGCGCCATTTTCAGAGCGCGATAAAGATCTTCACTTGAACGGTTTTGCGATTGCAGAAACATTGCAAAAGAAATTTGCCGTGATTGATGAAGCGTATGTCGCGGTATTTCCGCCGCCACCTGTGCGTGGTTTGGGGACGCTTGGCGGGTTTAAACTGCAATTAGAAGACCGCACTGACCAAGGTGAGGCGGCAATCGCAGAGATTATCCAAAAAGTGCAGGCACGCGCGGCGCAAGACCCTGCGCTGACGGGGGTCTTCTCAAACTTTAATATTGGCTATCCTCAGTTGTTTGTTGATGTGGACCGTACCAAGGCAGAGCAAGTAGGTGTGCCTGTGCAAGAGGTCTTTGAGGCCATGCAGATTTACATGGGGTCCATGTATGTGAATGACTTTAACCAGTTTGGACGCACATATCAGGTTGTGGCGCAGGCGGATAAAGAGTTCCGCGGTGTGCCAACGGATATTACCCGCCTTCAGGTGCGTAACCATGATGGCAATATGGTGCCTTTGGGATCGATTGTGAAGGTTGAGGAGACCTTCGGTCCTGAAACATCGATGCGTTATAATGCCTTTAGGGCTGCCGATATTAATGGTAATGCCGCGCCAGGATTTTCATCTGGTCAGGCGCAAGAGGCCATTACTAAAATCTTGAACGAGGAAATGCCACAAGGCATGGCGTTTGAGTGGACTGAGCTTACCTATCAGCAGATTTTGGCTGGTAATACGGCGATCTTTATTTTCCCGCTTTGCTTGTTCTTGGTGTTCCTTGTTTTGGCTGCGCAGTATGAAAGTCTGACATTGCCGCTGAGCGTGATTATGATTGTTCCGATGGGGATTTTATCCGCGATGGTCGGGGTAATGCTGTTTGGCGGTGATAACAATATCTTTACGCAGATTTCACTCTTTGTCTTGGCGGGGCTGGCCTGTAAGAACGCCATTTTGATTGTCGAGTTCGCGCGCGAGCTTGAGCATCAAGGGCGCAGCGTCGTTGAGGCCGCCGTTGAATCGTCTAAGATGCGTTTGCGTCCAATCATTATGACATCGATTGCCTTCATTATGGGCGTGTTGCCATTGGTTCTGGCACACGGCGCGGGGGCTGAAATGCGTCATGCAATTGGTATTGCGGTCTTCTCGGGTATGATTGGCGTGACCATTTTTGGCCTTATTTTTACGCCGGTCTTTTATGTGATTTTAAGAAAACTAGAATTGAAATTATCTGGCCGTCACGAGGCTGGCGCGCAGAGCAAAAAGGATATTGCAGCATGAAAATGACACGAATTTTATTATGCTCGGCGAGTTTGA
>Ga0256829_1000619_pt1 | contig 34349 bp, 31 predicted proteins | sample 131447metaG_FD_185979 | JGI IMG/M metagenome (GOLD analysis project Ga0256829, IMG submission 185979) | Hydrothermal vent microbial communities from Lau Basin, Pacific Ocean - 131-447 | ecosystem: Environmental > Aquatic > Marine > Hydrothermal vents | place: Pacific Ocean: Lau Basin | collected... | reverse complement strand
CAATCTGGAATTTTTTTATCGTATAGTTCGTAAGATAACTCCTCTTCTAAGGGGTTTAACATAGAGCTTAAAACTACTAAAATAGTGTTATCCTCTGGGTTATATGTTGTACTAAAAGTGTAGCTCTCTTTACTTACAAACTTCTCTATATCCTCTTTAGAGATGTGTAGAAACTTACCTAAAAATAGTATTGTACCACTACTGTTTTGTTCTAAAATCTGCTCTATCTTTTTAATTTTAACTCCTTAGTGTTGCTATTAATCTATTTGGATTTAGGAAAAGTTCTATTGCGTCATCTATATTGTGACATACTATGTCGCTTGCAAGCAGTGTTTTAGTTGCACACCCCTCTCTCCCTGCTATTGTAATAGATAGCTCTGCAATCTCTAACATTTTGGCATCATTATTGCCGTTGCCAAGGGCTACTGTATTTTTAGCCCCTAAGCTTTGCACAAAATCGGCTTTCTCTTGCGTATGGTTGTTTGAATTTAAAACTATAACCTCTAAATTAAACTCTGCTAACTCTTGCTTTACACTGCCAAATGTATCGGCTGTAATTACATATACTTTAAACTGTTCGCAAAGCTTTTGTAATAAATCTTTTGTATCACTACTTACTACCCCATTAACTGCAAGTGTGCCGTTGTAATCAAAAACAATATGCGCAATCTCTAAATTTGCATAGTTTGGTATTTTAAATAACACTTATCGCCTTTTTATCTCTTGCAAATACTTCGCCAATAATGGCACTATTTTCATAGCCATTTTGCTTTAACTCTGCTAATAGAGCAGGGGCATCGGCTTTTGATACAGAAATTAGTAATCCACCTGATGTTTGTGCATCGTAAAGTATAATATCCTCTGCATCTTCACTTGCGAACTCTACTTTATCTTCTATATAGCTTTTGTTATTATGCGTACCACCTGGTATAATACCCATATTTGCCATCTCAAGAGCTCCATCTATTATTGGAACACTTTTTTTGTTTACTTTTATGCTAAATTTGTCAGATGCCATCTCTAACATATGCCCTAGCAAGCCAAAACCTGTAACATCTGTGCAGGCACTTACATCATAATTTTTCATAACACAAGAGGCTTTATAATTTAGTTGCGACATTAAAAGTGCAATCTCTTCTATCTTGCTAGTATCTATTAAGTCCGCTTTTAGTGCTGTTGTTAATATCCCTAAACCTATCGGTTTTGTTAAAATTATAACATCTCCAACCCATAAAGTATTGTTTTTATAAATTTTGTTTGGGTCTATAATTCCAGTTACACTTAAGCCGTAAAGCATCTCTGGTGTCTCGATAGTGTGCCCACCTACAAGTGTTCCGCCACACTCTTCGATTTTGCTTTTTGCACCATCTAACATAAGTTTAAGAGCCTCTTTTGGCTGATTACAACCATCAAATCCTACAACATTCATAGCTGTTAGAACTTTACCACCCATAGCAAACACATCGCTTAAAGAGTTTGCTGCAGCAATTTGCCCATAGTAGTATGGGTCGTCAATTACTGGCGTTATAATATCGACTGTCTGAACAATCGCTTTTTGCTCATTTATCTTAAAGACTGCTGCATCTTCGTTGCTGTGTAAATCTATAAGTAAATTTTCATTACTGCAAGTTAAGTTACTAAGTGCATGTGAAAGCTCCGCCGGAGCTAACTTAGCGGCTCAACCAGCAGCCTTAACGAATTTGGTTAGCTTGTAGCTATTATCAATTTTTCGCATTCTCTATCTCTCCTTTGTAGCCTGCTTTTTTAATTGCATTTAGCAGTATTGTAGTGTTTGTTTCACTGTTATCAAAAGTTACCGTTGCCATCTTTTTAGGCAAGCTTACTTTCGCCTTTTTTACCCCTTTTGTACTCTTAAGGCTCTTTTTTATTGCCATTGTACAAAGAGGGCATGTCATTCCATCTATTTTAATAGTTATATTCTTATCTTCTGCTTGTAAAAATAGGCTAAGCAGAGTTAATGTAATAAGTTTTTTCATTTAATCTCCAATGTTAGTAAAGCTGAAGGCTAAAAGCTTAAAGCCTGAAGCAATAAAATATTTACCATAGCCGTCTGAGCGGATGTGAAGAATATAGTTAAAACGCCTGTAAAGCTAAGAGTTTATCTCGGCTTTTTGAGTTAGTTCCTTCGCATTCGCTCAGGATGACGGCGATTGTAAATGTATATTCTTACCCAAACCTACAACTTCAAACTTCAAACTTGCAACTTCAAACCCACACTATAAAATATAAACAGCCCAATATGGGTATGTTAGCATAATTAGTACAAAAACAGTACCAATACTTAAATATTTCAGATAATTTTTGCAAATGCTTCCTTTGCAAACTACTCTTTTTCTTAAAACAAAAAAGTAGTTGCCCCATAAATAGCCAATAATTAGCACGGCTGCAATACTAAAATAAACTTTATAAGGTGCGAAAAATTGTAAAAATGATAGCGAGCCGACACTTATACCAAATAGTAAAAAGAGCAGGGGAGCCAAGCAACAAGTACTTGCTAGTATAGCTGTAATTACTGCCCCAATAATTAGTGCCCAAAATGACTTATCTTCGCCTTTTGCAGGCTCTAATTCGCACTCGTAACCCTTTACAATAGAGAGTATTGTAACTTTACCCTCTTTTTTCTCACTTACATAAAGCCCCTGATTTTGGGCAAATCGCTTGACATTTACAATAGATGAAAAAGAGTTTACCTCTACTTCTAAAATGCCCTCCTCAAAGCCCTCTAGTGCCTCTTTTGTCTTAAGCACAGGTTCTGGGCAGGCTAAATCTTTGCAATCAAGCTTTTTTACCATTAAAATATTTCCTGAGATGTTATCTTATACTCAAAAGTATTTGGGTCGTAATAGTTTAAAACATCATCTTCTACCTCTGCGTATGGGTAACCAAACATATTTATTGGATACTGTGCAGGTTTAGGGAAAAGTTCAAAATCTCTAGCGTGGTTAAAGCCAACCCAATTCATCTCCCAAGAGTTTAAATATTTCTCTAACAGTTTTTGCACCTTTGCATCGTTAAACTTTAACTCCTCTACAAGCTCTAACTTTGTAATATCCGCAGGGTCTGTTGGTATCCAGCCAGCTCCTGGAATATAGTACTCTGCACGGCAGTGTTGCCAAGTAGATATTGTTGCAAAGCCTTTATCATCGCTCTTTCCTAACGCTTTGCTAAAGTGGCTTTTACCAAGTCGAATACCAAAAACTTCACGAGTTGGAATACCGGCAGCTCTTGCAATCGCAGTAAACAGAGAGCTTAAATCGGTGCATTTACCACCATAATATCCATTTTTATAAATATCTTCTACTTCACTTTGATGAACCATTTTACCTACATCACCTATACCACAACCAATTACTTTTTTATCTCTAAATGTATGGCTGGCACACCAAAGGTAAACTTTTTTAACCTTTTCGAATCTATCTGTGCTATCTCCTGTAATTCTATCGGCAAGTTGCTTAATAATGCCAGTTGTTGGAATGTGAGCCGTTGGCTCTAAATACTTTTTAACATCCTCAGGAATTGGTAAATTTGCCTTGCTTGCTCTTTTTATTTTGGCAATTGGCACTGTTCTATTTTTTGTTTCAATCTCTAATTGTAAATTTAAAACCTTTTTCTTATCCGACTTTTTCCACTCTGCAAAAAGTGTATTTGCATCGTAATCATTTTTGCTATTTATATTGTAACTGTCATAATTTCCACTAAAATGCAACAATTTCACTTTTTGATAAGATGCATTAAATGGCAGTGGATTCCAGAGTTTAGCAGGAAACTCTTTGCTATCATACTTAATATCAAAACTATAATTAACAATAAATTTTCTACTTTTAGCACTTTTACTTTCACTATTCGCAAAAGTAATAACAGGAGTTACAGCTATTGCTCCTAAAGCAATACTGCTTTTTATAAAATCTCGTCTTTGCATAAAAATACCTTTGAAAAATAATTTGCTGTTTGAAGTTTATAAGATATGTGGTAATAAATGTAGTTATGCCATATCATATGTCTGCTCAAACCTTGAGCCTCAGCATGAGTTGCAATTATACTTTATAAAAGTTAAATTAATACTTTAATTTTCGCTTGTCGCCATCTTTTATAATGTCATCCAAATTATCTAAATACTCTAAGTATGCTATGCAGTATTTTCTTGTTAAATTTGTATGCTCTCTTAATTTTTTTATATCTATAAAGCCGTGTTCTTTAATAATGTTTTTCATTATATTAACTATTTTAACTATGGCTTGTTCATCTATATAGATATTGTGGGCTATTTTTACTATTTTTTTTCTTTTTGCTAATTTGTTTAAAATAGCGTTACCCTCTTTAGCGTCAATATCTAGCTGGCTGTATATATTTTGTGGTGCTGGTGGAGTGTAGTTGCTTTTCTTTATTATATTATAAATTTTATCTTCTAATTCTAACTCTACACTGTTTAACTCTACACCTGCTTTGTAGTAAAGCCCTTTATTAAATTGCAAATAATTTTCTGTAAGCAGTCTGTTTAAAACTTTAGCAATTATCGCACTGCTAGCCCATTTTATACGACTACCAATACTATTAGGCGAGAGTAGGGCGTTTTGGTTATTTTCGTAAATAGATTTGACTATTTTGTAGAGTTCATCTAAAGTTGCTTTTGGGTAGAGTACTAACTCTTTTTCATCTATAAATATATCTTTGCAATGCTGTGCAAATTTTAGAGCCTCTTCGTGGTTTATGCCAAATCTTTGATAACTTGATATTAAGCCAAAGCCTCTTTTATGGTTTTGGCTTAAGAGTTCAAACGCTTTTACAAAATCTTTTTGTTCAAGATATTTTAAAATCTCTACTTTATCTTTTTTACGTATTGGGTCAAATACCGGAGCTAAAATTTTACCACCAAGTTCTACTCTTCCAGAGTTTAAAATTATATAGCTATCTCCATATCTAACAAATATCTTTTCGTTAAATTTTATCTGTGCAAAATTGCTTTGAGGATAGTAGTAGATATTGCCATTTAATCTTTTTGCACCACATACAAAAACTATTTCGCTACCATGTTTAGGAAGCGTGTCGTTCAGGTTCTCTACTGATACATCTACACTGTTAAACCCTCTAAAGTAACCTTTTGAGCAGAGTAGATACCCTTTTTGTAGCTTTTTATAATTAATATCTAAATTTAGTGCAACTCTTTGGTGTGAGTGTGCACTCTCACGCTCTTTAGCATGAATCTGTATTGCTTTTACAGTAGTTGGCTTATTAAGTTCTGCAATATTTAATTTGTCGCCAACTTTAACTTCGCCATTTAGCACAGTACCTGTTGTAACTGTTCCAATTCCTTTGGGGCTAAAGATTCTATCTATATAGTAGCGAAAAAATGGGTCATCTGTTGGCTCTTTTGGAGGTAAAGAGAATAGCTCATCTTTTAAATTGTTTATAGATTTCTCATCATAAATAGAGGTTGGAATAATTTTATATTTAAAGTTTGGATACTCTTTAAAAAACTCTTCTATCTCTTCTATCTTTTGATTTAGGGTATTGCTATCTACCAAATCGCTTTTATTCAGGGCTACAATTATCTGTTTTAAACCTACAATGTTTAGCACTTTTATATGCTCTATAGTTTGTGGCATAATGCCATCGTCGGCTGCAATTACAATAAGTGCAGCATCGAAACTAAATGCACCACTAACCATATTTTTTACAAGTCTTTCATGTCCTGGTACATCTATAAAAGAGATATTTTTCTCATTTCTTTGCATATTTGAGTAGCTTAAATCTATTGTAATACCACGCTCTTTCTCCTCTTTTGTCTCATCGCCAAAGTAGCCTGTAAGTGCCTCTATAAGAGAAGTCTTGCCATGGTCAATATGTCCTGCAGTTCCTACAATTAAATTTTGCATGGTATCTCATTTACCGTCTCTATAATTTGCTGAAAATCTTTCTCTCTAAGTGAACGCATATCTAAAACAAATTTATCATCTTCGATTCTGCCTATAATGTTATTTGCTCTAAAGAGTTTCTCTAAAGTTACGGCATCACCATTAAGTGCAATAACTACTGTAGGTATTTTTCTATTTGGCATTGTGCCACCACCTACATATGTCTTGCTCTCTTTAATTTCATAATCTATTTTAAAATTTTTAGCTAGAGATTTAGCTCTTTTCTCTAACTCTTCAACAGTTGCATTTAGCATAGAAATTGTTGGTATCGCTTCATATTTTTTTGTCCTATAAGCCAAAATTGTCTGCTCTAGTAGAGCAAGAGTTACTTTATCGACTCTAAACATTCTTAATAGTTGGTTTGTTTTAAGTTTATCTATTAACTCTTTCTTCCCTATTATAATACCAGCTTGTACACTTCCAAAAAGTTTATCACCGCTAAAGCTTATTAAAGATGGGTTACACTCTAAAAGTTTAAAAATAGATGGTTCAGCTTCGCTTAAACCCCAAGAGAGCCTAGGTATATAGCCACTTCCTAAATCGTAGTAATCTATTAGATTTTTCTCTTTTGCTAATGCTGATATTTCGCTAAAGTCTGTCTCTTGTGTAAAGCCTTCGATTGTATAGTTTGATTTATGCACTTTCATCACTATTGCTGTGTTTTGGGTTATTGCATTTTCGTAATCTGATAGTTTTGTTTTATTAGTTGTACCAACCTCTACTAGTTTAGTCCCACTCTCCCGCATAACATCTGGCACTCTAAAGCTTCCGCCAATCTCTACAAGCTCTCCGCGAGAGACTATGCTCTCTTTATCTTTTGCAAATGTATTTAAAATCAGAAAAACCGCTGCTGCATTATTATTTACTATTAAAGCATCTTCGCAATTTAAAAGTTCTCTTAGGGCTTGTGTAGTGTGGTGGTATCTGTCGCCTCTTTTACCTTTGTCTAAATCGTACTCTAAATTACAGTAGTTACAAACTACATATTTTGCACTATCGTAAATGCTCTCATCTATTAAGCTTCGTCCTAAATTTGTATGTACGGTTATGCCAGTAGCATTTATTACAGGTGTTAAAGAGGGTTTTAAAGTTTGAGCATACTCTTTTTTTAAATCTTCTATAATTTGTGAATAATTTATCTCTTCTATTTTATTGTTTTTTATCTTATCTCGTAAGTTATCTATATATTTTTTTGCTAATTTTGTAAGTATATTTCTATTTAAATGTTTGAAACTATCATCTGCTATTAATTTATCTATTTTTGGTAGTTGTCTAAAAAGATTCATAATATACCTTTAGTTATTAACTGAAGTTACGCACTATATACATTATTTAATAGCTCAAGAGGGTGCTTAATGTGAATAGTTTTTAATAAAAGCTAGCCAAAGCTAACTTGCGTTAAAAACTCTTTAAAGTCAAGTGCCCTCTTGTGCTACCCGTAGGGCAAAACAAAAAAGCAACACCTATAAAAGAAAAATTATCACTCTTAGCTTCAGCTAGGAGAGAGAATTTATTCTTTCATATTTGTCACTTTTTTGATTTGTTAAATATTGTATATAGTGTGTACTTTCAGTTATTAAGATAGAAGGATGAAGGTAGAAGGTAGAAGAGAAAATCTTAAATAAGACCTTCTGCCTTCAACCTTCTACCTTCGCCCTTACTCCATTTGGCGAGAGGGTGAAGGAATCGAACCTCCCTCCAGATAGTCATCTATCCAGACATTTGGGTTTGAAGCCCAAGGTGCCCACCAGGTACACATCCCCTCCAGTAATTTAAAAGATAATTATAGTATTTAAAAGTTAAGAGAAGTATAGCAAGCCTAAAAATAGGCTTATCTTAGCTAGGATTTACCAAGAAGTATGCACCAACAGCAAATAGAGTAGCTACTGCAAAGCGTTTTATCATTATCCCAATTTGATTACCTATTTGACAAGAACTACACTGTTTATATTTTTTTGCTTCATATTGTGCATAGACAAAGAATACAATTAGCAGTACTATAGAAGCGATGTATGCATACTTATCAAATGCGTATATTTTAGATACAGTTTCACTACTCCAAGAGAAAAATTTAACAAATAGCGGTGTTAATAGAGATAACCCCATAAAGAAAAGAACCTTATCTAAAAAGCTAATTATATAATCTTTTCTACTAAAAGTAGGGCAGACATCACCTGCACATGGCATTAAACCTTTGCCTGCTAGTGCTTCTAATACTTTCTCTCTATAAGTCTTATCTACTCTATCTAGTGGCGTACCACCTGCAAGAAAATCCATTTTTCGCTGAATTGTAGCTGCTAACTCTCTATCTTCTATCTTTTGACCATGAGTATTACCATCTCTATCTTCATAAATTAACTGAATAGATTCATATCTAGTAACAGTAATATCTATATCTGGAAAATAAGAAGTTTGTTCTGTATGAGTAAAGTTGCCTTCTTTACCAATAATCCTAGGGTTTATAAGCTCCCAATACTCCCCATTCTCTTTTTTTATTACAATAATATAAAAAGGATGTGCAACTTGAATAGCTGAGAGAACATTTAATTTATTTGCCTCCATAGTGTCTTTCATATCTTGCAGAAGTTTTGGAAGGCTCTCATCTTTAAAGTCTCTTACATCTGCACAAGATAGTATTCTATCGTCTGGGTAAATTACTAACTCTTTAACCATAATGTATCCTTTTATTTTTTAAAACACCTCTAAGAGTAGATGCTCTTTATAAGTCCTTTTAAAAACTGAGTTTTATTAAATTTTTAAAAAGACTTTGCAGTAGTTAATTGAAGTAAATCCACACAAAAGTGTGGATGTTTTTTAGTGACTTTTTCTAACCACTAAAATCATTTTAATGTTGATTGCAACAAATCTAATGAATTGCCAAATTAGGCAAGTTCTAAAGAATTTTACAAATGGTGTTGGTACCATTGTCTCGAAACTTGGTTTATAAGCTTCAATGTGTTTTTCTATTGAATGATCTACAGATGCCATATTTTTATCTCCTTATATTTTTTTTAGTTTTTTATTATTCTGGAATTAAAGTCCAACCTGGCTTAAGTTTAGCTTTGTAAAGGAATAGGTGGTGTAGGATATGTTTAATCCAGTGACCAGCTAGTCCAATTTCACCAAATGTGTAATCTAAATCTCTACCAATACCTGGGTATTTTTCGAAATCTGGAACAACAGGGTAAACTGTTAATGCAGCAGCTGTACCATCTGTAAAGCCTTTACCAGCTGAAGCAACACATGCTGCACCCATTTCTGCCATAGAAGCTTCGTGTAGTTTAGCACCTTCACCTTTTGTAATTAAATCACAAACAGAGTGAGCAACTGCCTTACCAATAATACCTGATGGCATACCAGTTCTTGGTGGAGTTGGGTTAATTGGAGTTCCATTTGGAGAGCTCATTGGCTTAGAAATTAAGTGTGGTGGTGCAAATGCGATACCACATGCAAACATATTAGAGTAGCTTGGGTTCTGATAAGTTCTTGGCCAGTCACTTGCTTTCCAATTCTCATAAGCACCAGCAGCATAGTTTGCATCAACTTTTAAGAATCCAGCTGGATTGAATAAGTCGCCTGTAATATCTTCACCTGCTTTGTCATAAGCTTTTAAACCAACACCTGCAAATGGTGGAATAAGCATAGCAAAGTCAAACTCCATCTCACCTTCTGTACCATCTAGTTGCTCATATGCAAGTTTACCCTCTTCAACTTTGCTAACATGTGCACCAATAGTCCAGTTGATACCTCTTTCAACATATAGCGACTCTGCAAATAGTTTAGAACTTGCTGCATAACCACCACGCTTAATATGAAGACCGCCAATACCAAAGTCTCCTAAGAATGACTCGTTAGAGATCCAACGAATATCTAAATTATCTCTTACACCAGCTTTTCTAGCTTCGTGCTCAATGTTAAAGATATACTCAAAAGCTGCACCTTGACATGTACACATACCGTGTCCTGTACCTACAACAATTTTTTGCTTTTCTGTTTTTGCTTTTTCGAATACTTTTCTTAACTCGCTATTTGCATGAACTGCGTGGTCAGCTGTACATACAGAAACAGTATTAGGACCTAATTGCCCCTCGCCATTACCTAAACCTGGTGTTGCATCGAAGTTAAGTTTTGGACCAGTGGCATTAATTAGATAATCATACTCTAACTCTTCAGTTTGACCCTCTTTGCCTTGACCAGTATATTCAATAGTAATAAATTGCTTATCACTTCCCTCTTTTCCTTCTGGGTGAATAGATACAGCTTTTGCTTGTCTGTAGTCAATTCCAGCTTTTTTATAAACTGGTGCCAGTGGGAATATAACATCCTCTTTTTTCATCTGTCCAACACCAACCCAAATGTTAGATGGAATCCAGTTCCAGTTTGCGTTTGGAGTAACAACTACCACTTCGTGGTTGCTTCCAAGCCATTTTTTTGCAAATGTAGCAGCAGTATGTCCTGAAACACCACCACCCATAACAATTAATCTTGCCATGCTCTTCCTTTTATATATAATTTTTATCAATACAGTTATATTGTATTATAAGTTTTATTAAAGTATTATTAGCATTAAAGTGAATATCTATAAAATTTTAATTATATAAAATAATATGCTACTTTTTGCTACTTTATTAAAAAATAGTTATAAATTTTGGTATTATTATGCAGAAAAATTATTGGAGTTATGTTTATGTTAAGAGTTTTTATAATATTTTGTTTTTCTTTATATATAGCAAATGCTAGTGAGTTTCATCGCTCTATTTCATCTTCGCCTAATAGAATTAATCCACTTTTGGCAACTGATAGTGCGAGTAGTGCTATTGCAGATTGGCTTTTTGATGGTTTAGTAAAGTTTGATAAAAATGCAAAAATTGTGCCAGCTTTGACGAAGAGTTGGAAATTTGAGAATAATACTACACTTATATTTAAGTTAAAAGATAATGTAAAGTGGCATGATGGAGTTAAATTTAGTGCTAAAGATGTTTTGTACACTTATAATTTGCTAAACTCTAAAAAGATAACAACGCCATACTCTAGCGATTTTAAAGAGGTAAAAAGTGTTACACTTTTAGATGATAATACTTTAAAAGTAGTATATAAAAAGCCATATTTTAAAGCACTTAGCATTTGGATGATGGGGATACTGCCAAAACACCTTTGGGAGAAAGAGAAAAACCCAATGCAGAGTAAGTTAAATAAATTTGCTATTGGAACAGGACCATACAAAATGACAAAAGCTTTTGAAGTAAATAAAAAGATAGAGCTAGTCGCTAACAAAGACTACTTTGAAGGAGTTCCTAAAATAGATAAGATAATATACCACTTTGTTGGTGACCCATCTACCGAGTTTTTAATGTTAAAAGCTAAGCAGTTAGATATTGGAGGTTTAAGTCCCCTGCAAGTAAATAGACAATTAAATAAAGACTTTAAACAAAACTTTAATATTTACGAGAGAGCCTCTAACGGCTATACATATATGGGGTTAAATTTAAGAAAAGTACCATTTAACAACCCAAAGGTGAGAGAGGCTATCGCCTTGGCAATTAATAAGCAAGAGTTGATAGATTTACTCTTTTTCTCGCATGGTAAAAAGTGTTATGGACCCTTTATGCCAGGAACAAATGCCTACCCTAAAGATTTAAAGCCCTTGCATTACAACCCTAAAAAGGCAAGAGAGATTTTAAAGAGTTTAGGATACACAAAAGAGCACCCACTTAGCTTTACAATTACTACCAATACGGGTAACGACATTAGAGTAAAAGCGGTAGAGATTATTCAGCAACAGTTGTTAAAAGTTGGCGTAAAAGCTAAAATTAGGGTAATGGAGTGGCAGGCATTTTTAAATACAGTTGTCTTTCCTAGAAATTTTGATGCTGTAGTTTTAGGCTGGTCTTTGGGCTTGATACCAGATGCCTACTCAATATGGCATAGCGATGGAGATAAAAAAGGTGGCTTTAATTTTGTTGGCTACCACAATAAAAAGGTAGATAGCTTAATAGTTAAAGCAAAGTCCGAAATAGATAGTAAAAAATTTGGAGATATTTATCAAGAGATTTTTAAAACTATTGTAAACGACCACCCATATATATTTTTATATATACCAAATTCCATAACGGCTGTAAGTAAAAAGGTAAAAGGTGTTGAGCCATCTATTATTGGGATTGAGCATAACTTTATACATTGGGAAATTAGTGAATAGTTTTTTAGTTGAAAGTTTGAAGTTTGAAGTTTGAAAGGATAGTATGCAAAAAGTAATTTTATTTGATTTAGATGGTACTTTAATAGACTCTACCGAGGCTATTTTAGAGAGTTTTAAGAGAAGTTTTGAAAGATTTGGTAAAGAGGTGCCAAGAGAGGAGGAGATACTTCCTCAAATTGGGCATCCACTTTTTGATATGTTTGTAAATTTAGGTGTAAATGAAGATGAAGCTGATAAATATGTAAAGGCATATAAAGAGAGTTATAGTCAAATACATACTCAAAAAACAGTGCTTCTACCAAAGGCAAAAGAGGCTGTAGAGTTAGCATATAACAGTGGGGTAAAATTAGGAGTAGTTACTACCAAAACTGGCAAATATTCGATAGAGTTGCTAGAGCATTTTGGCTTAATGAAATACTTTAGTGTGTTAATTGGTAGCGAAGATGTGCAAAAACACAAACCAAATCCAGAACCAATATATGAAGCCCTAAAGCGTATAAATGTAACTAAAAGTAGCAATATCTATATGATAGGTGATACTTGTATGGATATGATTGCTGCTAAAAGAGCAGGCGTGGTGGGAATCGGAGTAGTTTTTAAATATACACCTAAAAAAGAGTTACAAAACTGTACAAGTGTGTTAAAAAGTAGTGTTTTTGAAGCAGTGAGTAATATTTTAAATAATTAAATCTAATTAACAAGCGTTATTTAAGTTCAATTAATTACAATAGTCATAATTTAAATTTAATAGGAGAAGCGATGATTGAAATTAGATGGCACTCACGTGCAGGTCAAGGTGCGGTAACTGGTGCTAAAGGTCTTGGCGATGTTGTTTCAAGAACTGGCAAAGAGGTGCAGGCATTTGCACTTTATGGTTCTGCAAAAAGAGGTGCAGCGATGAATGCATATAATAGAATTGACGATAAGCCAATTATTAACCACGAAACAGGTATGGAACCAGATTATGTACTTGTAATCGACCCAGCACTTGCATTTACAGATAATATTACAGCAAACGATAAACCAACAACTAAATATATTATTACTACTAATTTAAGTAAAGATGAATTGATTTCACAAATACCAGCTTTGCAAGATAAAAAAGATAGAGTGTTTGTAGTGGATGCAATTGCGATTTCATTAGATACAATCGGTAGATCTATGCCAAATACTCCAATGCTTGGTGCATTAATGAAAGTTTCTGGTATGTATGATTTAGATTTCTTCTTAGAGTCTATGAAAAGAGTTCTTGCTAAGTTCCCGCAGAAAATTATCGATGCGAACATGGCAGCAATGACTAGAGCATATAACGAAGTTAAATAAAGGATTTTTATGAGTAGAGGTGTATTAGCAACAGAAAAAAGAGGAATGAGAGAGTTAGGTGCAGAAGAGTTTGTTGGTTGGGATGAAGTTACACAAGGTACTATATTACCATCATTTGAAAAAGATGTAGATGCCGCACATGTAAGACCAGAAGAGAGACCATATTCTGATTTTAACTCTTATACTGCAACAGTTGCATCTTGGCGTGTAATTAAACCAGTATATAACAGAGATATCTGTATTGACTGCCAAAACTGTTGGGTTTGGTGTCCAGATACTTCTATTGTATCTCGTGATAAGCAAATGTTAGGAATCGATTATGACCATTGTAAAGGTTGTGGAGTATGTGTTGAGGTTTGTCCTACAAACCCTAAATCTCTATTAATGTTTGGTGAATCAGAAGAGACAGAAGAGGCTTTAGCAAAATGGCCAGAGAAAAAAAAGAAAGCGAAGTAAGGATATAATATGGCAGAAAAAATGGAATTAAACGAAATAGAAGTTTGGGATGGTAACTATGCAGCATCACAAGCTCTAAGACAAGCTCAGGTTGATGTTGTTTCAGCATATCCTATTACACCATCGACTCCAATAGTTGAAAATTATGGTGCATATGTTGCAAATGGTTATGTAGATGGCGAATTTGTAATGGTTGAGTCTGAGCATGCTGCAATGTCAGGTTGTATTGGTGCAGCAGCTGCTGGTGGTAGAGTTGCAACTGCAACAAGTTCACAAGGTTTTATGCTTATGATAGAGGTACTTTACCAAGCAAGTGGTATGAGACTACCTATAGTTTTAACAGTTGTAAATCGTGCTATTGCTTCTCCATTAAATGTTCGTGGTGACCATGGTGATATGTATGCAGGTCGCGATAGCGGTTGGGTACAGATAGATGCATTTAATGCACAAGAGGCATACGATTTAACACTATGTGCATTTAAAATTGGTGAAGATATGGATGTAAGACTGCCAGTAATGGTACATCAAGATGGTTTCGTTACTTCACACACTGCACAAAATGTTAAGCCACTTAGCGATGATGATGCTTATAATTTTGTTGGTAAATATCAACCATACGAAGAGATGTTAGACTTTACTAAAGCTGTAACTTACGGTGCACAGACAGAAGAAGATTGGCACTATGAGCATAAAGCTAAACAACACAAAGCTTTAATGGATTCAAGAGATGTAATCGATAGAGTATTTGCTGAGTATAAAGAGCTAACAGGAAGAGAGTACAATAGAGTAGAGAAGTACTTTATGGACGATGCAGAAGTTGCGATTGTTGCTTTAGGTTCTGCTGTTGAAACAGCTAGATATGCAGCAGAAGAGTTAAGAGCCGAAGGAATTAAAGCAGGTGTAGTTGCACCAAGATGCTTTAGACCATTTGCTTTTGATGGTATTAGAGAGGCTTTAGAGAATGTTAAAGCGGTATCTACTCTTGATAGATCTTGTCCAATGGGTGCAATGGGTACACTATTTAACGAAGTATCAGCAGCACTATACACTACAGAGAAAAGACCGTTAGTAAGTAACTATATTTATGGTTTAGGTGGTCGTGACTTCTCTGTTGCAGAGGCAAAAAGAATATTTAAAGAGCAAAAAGCTCACGCAGATGCTGGGCATATAACAACACCAATCCAGCAATTTAGTGGTCTTCGTGGTCCTAAACTTGGATTCTTTGAAACAAAAAGGGGTAACTAATGGCAATTACATCAATTAAAAACTTAAAAGAGTTCTCTACAGCTAATGAGCGTTTCGAAGGGGCACACCTTTTATGCCCTGGTTGTGCTCACTCTATGATTGTAAGAGAGTTAATGAATGCTACAGATGATAACTTGGTTCTTGCAAGTGCAACAGGATGCTTAGAAGTATGTACAGCAGTTTATCCATATACATCTTGGGATACAAGCTGGATTCATATTGGATTTGAAAACTCTGCAACAGCAGTTTCAGGTGCAGAAGCTATGTATAAAGCAAGAAAGAGAAAAGGTACACTTAAAGATCCAGATGCACCTGTAAAATTTGTTGCATTTGGTGGTGATGGGGCTACTTATGATATTGGTTTCCAATGGTTAAGTGGTGCAGTAGAGAGAGGTCATGACTTTACATATATCTGTTTAGATAATGAAAACTATGCAAATACAGGTGGACAAAGAAGTTCTTCTACACCAATAGGTGCAAATACTTCTACAGCACAAGCTGGTCGTGTAAGTTATGGAAAAAAGCAGAAGAAAAAAGATATGGTAGCTATTATGGCTGCTAATGGAGCTAAATATTCAGCACAACTTGCACCTAATAAGTGGAAGATTATGGCAAAAGGTTTCCAAAAAGCACTAGAGACAGAGGGGCCATGTTTTATTAACACAGTTTCTGCATGTACTACAGAGTGGAAATTTAACCCAAAAGATACTATACACATAACAGATTTAGCAACAGATACATTAATGTTCCCAGTATATGAAATTATTGATGGTCATGAGTTAAACATTCTTTATAGACCAAAAAATATTATCCCAGTAGAGGAGTATTTAGCGGCACAAGGTAGATATAAGCACCTGTTTAAACCAGAAAACAAGCATGTTATCGAAAGAATTCAAAAAGATATCGATGCTAAATGGGAATATTTACAAAGAAGAGAAGAGGCAAGAGTTTAATCTCTGCTTCTTAACTTCAGTTGCTAAGCAATCTATAAACTATCATTTTAAATTATCTTTTTTTACAAACTTACACTTACACTTAACTAATTTTAGAAAATATGACATAAGTCAATAATCTTAATAGATTTTTAGATACAATAGTTACTATAAAATTTTAAAGGAGTACTATGAAAAAGATTTTAAAAGTAGGATTAATTGCATCTGTTGCGGCAATGCTTTTGGCTTCACCATTAAGTGCTAAGAAAATTAGATGGAAATTAGCAGAGACTTGGCCTTCAACCCTAACACCACTTGCTTCACCACCAGCAGAAGTTGCAAGACTCGTAAAAGAGATGAGTAATGGTGAATTTATCATTAAAGTAGAAGGAAAAGAGAAGCATAAAGCTCCACTTGGAATTTTAGATATGGTAAAGGGTGGTCAGTACCAAATGGGTCATAGTGGTTCTTACTACTGGAAAGGTAAAGATATAAATACAGTATGGTTTACAACTGTACCGTTTGGTATGACACCTTCTGAACAATATGCTTGGTTCTATTATGGAAATGGTAAAAAGTATATGAAAGAGGTTTATGATAAATTTGGCGTTTACTCTTACCCAGGTGGAAATACAGGAAACCAAATGGGTGGATGGTTTAGAAAAGAGATAAAGAGTGTAGATGACTTAAAAGGTCTTAAGATGAGAATTCCAGGATTAGCTGGTGAAGTTATGGCTAAACTTGGAGTAAATGTTGTAAATATTCCAGCAGGTGAACTTTATACTTCACTAGATAGAGGAACTATCGATGCACTAGAGTGGGTAGGACCAGGTATGGATATTAAGATGGGCTTCCATAAAGTTGCTAAATATTACTATACTGGTTGGCATGAGCCAGCAAGTGAAATGCAATTTTTGGTAAACAAAAAAGCATTTGATAAGTTACCTAAAAAGTATCAAGTAATGTTAGAGACTGCAATGAAAGCAGCATCTATGGATATGTATATAGAAAACTTTGCAGAGTCTGTTGATGCTTGGGCTAAAATGAAAAAAGATTATCCTGATATACAAGTAAAAACTTTCCCTAAACCTGTTATGGAAGCACTTAAAAAAGCAGCAGACGAAGTTTATGCAGGTTATTCTGCTAAAAATCCTAAATTTAAAGAGATTTATCAAGATTACACAGCATATATGAAAAAAGCTAGAGCATGGTCAATGATGAGTCAATATGACTATTTAAAACTTTCAAAAGATTTAGGTATTACTAAATAATAAAATCCGCTTTTGCGGGTTTTTATTAAATTAAGAATTAAGAATTAAGAGTTAAGAATTAAGAGTTAAGAATTGGTAAATACCAACTTTTAATTTTTAGCTTTTATTTTTTTAAAAGGAAAAAAATGCTTTTAAAACTAGAAAAAATCACAGATAAGATTATAGATTTTGTTGGATACCTTACGGGTATTTTATTGTTACTTATGATATTAAATGTAGCTTACGATGTTGTAGCAGTACAAATGTTTAAAGCTAAAATAGTTGCAACACAAGAGTTTGAATGGCATCTGTTTGCTGTTATAATGCTTTTTGGTACAGGCTATACACTTAAACACAATGCACATGTACGAGTAGATTTTGTATATGACAATTTATCTTTAAAAAAGAAAGCTTGGATAAATATATTAGGAACTATTTTATTTATATTGCCATTAGCACTTTTAGTCATATATGGTTCTTATGAGTATGTTTTAGATTCATATAATACAAATGAAGTTAGTGATAATTCTGATGGTTTGCCATATAGATGGATAATAAAAGCGATGATTCCACTATCTTTTATATTTCTTATTTTTTGTGCATTTAACTTTTTGCTACATAATATAAATGTACTTAAAGGCTTAGAAAAACCACTTCCAATAGAGGAGGATGAATTATGATTGGTATAGTTATGTTTTTTGCTGCACTTGTAATGCTAGTTGCAGGTTTTCCTGTCGCATTTACTTTTGGTGCAGTTGCACTCTATTTTGGGCTTGGAGCTTCATATATAGAAATTATGCCAGATGGTGGGACATTAATAGAGTGGTGGCAAGAGTTTCTATCGATGTTTTCAATGATGCCTTATAGAATTTACTCTATTATGACAAATAAAATTTTAATGGCAGTACCGTTGTTTATTTTTATGGGTATTGTACTGCAAAAGAGTGAATTAGCCGAAAGATTGTTAGAGTCTATGGGTACACTATTTGGAAAAGTAAGAGGTGGTTTAGCAATCTCTACAGTACTAATTGGTGCACTTTTAGCAGCATCTACAGGTGTTGTTGGTGCTAGCGTTGTTGCAATGGGTGTAATTTCTCTGCCTATTATGCTTAGAAACAAATACGATACAGCCTTAAGCTGTGGTACAATTTGTGCCTCTGGAACGCTAGGACAGATTATTCCACCATCTATTGTATTAATTGTTTTAGCAGATGTATTCCAACTGCCAGTTGGAGACCTTTTTAAGTCTGCTGTAATTCCTGGGCTTGCTCTTGTAGGGGTTTATATTTTATATATTCTTATAGTATCATTTTTAAAGCCAGAAGTTGCACCAGCATTTAGAGGAGATATCACAGTTACATACTCTACAAATGTAAAAAAAGCATTAATTGCAATTATTCCACCTTTAACTTTAATTGTTTTAGTTTTGGGCTCTATTTTTGCGGGTGTAGCTACACCTACAGAGTCGGCATCTTTAGGAGCACTTGGTAGTTTAATTTTAGCAGCAATGTATAAAAAACTTAGCTACTCTTTAGTTAAAGAGGCTTCATTAGAGACAGTTAAAACTACATCTATGGTATTTGCTATTTTAGTAGGTGCAACGGCATTCTCTATGGTATTTATATACAGTGGTGCAGATGAGATTGTAGAGCACTTTATGACAACCTTGCCAGGTGATAAATGGGGCTTCATAATAGCTACTATGCTAATAATTATGTTCTTAGGCTTCTTTATCGACTTTATCGAAATATCATATATAGTAGTACCAATATTGCTACCAATTTCACAAAAAATAGGAATAGACCCACTTTGGTTTGCAATACTAATTGCATTGAACCTACAAACCTCATTCCTAACCCCACCATTTGGATTTAGCCTCTTCTACTTAAAAGGAGTAGCCCCACCAGAGGTAAAAACTACCGATATTTATAGAGGTGTAGTGCCATTTATTATACTGCAAGTATTGGTATTAGCCTCTATAGTAATATTCCCAGAGCTTTATGGCTTTAAAGGGTAAAATTTTGTAGGGTGTGGTACCCTTACCACACCTTTAATAAAAAATATGAGAATAAATTTTTAACACTTTCTAAATGCTATTTTAAATCAAACCTATCATTTTTCATAATTTTTACCCAAGTTTCTATAAAATTATGGATAAACTGCTCTTTATTATCATCTTGTGCCCAATATTGAGATTGTGCTTTAAGCTCTGAATTTGCCGCAAATATCAAATCGGATCTACTTGCTTTATAGATTTTATCCTGACTTTTTCTGTCTATTCCTACAAAGTTATTTTCATTTTCTCTTATCCACTCAATATCCATATCCAAGAGATTAACAAAAAAGTCATTACTTAGCATACCTCTGTTTTGTGTTAAAATACCTGTTTCATTATCAAAAACAACACCTAAACTTCTAAGTCCAGCATACAAAACACACATTTGTGGTACAGTTAAGTTTAACTGATGGGCTTTGTCAATTAGTGCCTCTTCTAGTTTAATATCTATATCACCTCTTGTAAAGTTTATAAATGCATCTGCTAAAGGCTCTAAAAAGCTAAAGCTATATTTGTCGGTCTGCTCACTTGTTGCATCAACATATCCAGGAGTGAATGGAACTTCTATATTTAATCCTGCTTTTTTAACACTATTTTCAATAGCTTTAGATGCACTTAAAACAATTAAATCTGCGATAGAGACCTTTCTGTTACTACTTTTATTAAACTCTTCTTTAATTTGCTCTAAAGCATCGATAATTTCTGTTAATTTTTTACCTCTGTTTACTTTCCAATTTTTTAAAGGTTCTAATCTTATTCTTGCACCGTTTACTCCACCTCTTTTATCCGAGTTTCTAAATGTAGAGGCACTGCACCAAGCAAGATATATAAACTCTTTTGAATCTATTTTGCTATTAGCAATTTTCTCTTTTAGTATCTTTATATCATCAGTATTTATAAGTTCATAATCAATTTTAGGAAGTGGGTCTTGCCATATAAAATCATCTTTAGGAACTTCTGGACCTAAATATCTACTTTTTGGACCCAAATCTCTATGTGTTAATTTAAACCAAGCTTTTGCAAATGCTTCTTGAAACTCACTAGGGTTTTCTAAGAAGCGTCTGCTTATTTTACTAAAATCTTCATCCATTCTTAAAGCTAAATCTGTTGTTAGCATAATTGGTTTATGCTTTACTCCTTTAATGTGTGCATCTTCTACTAAATCACTCTCATTTGGGCTAACTGCCTCCCATTGCCAAGCTCCTGCTGGGCTTTTTGTTAAATTCCAATCATATTTAAACAGAATTTCTAAAAAGCTATTATCCCATTTTGTAGGTGTTGGCGTCCAAGCTCCCTCTAAGCCACTTGTAATAGTATCTGCACCTTTGCCACTTTTATAACTATTTTCCCAACCAAAACCTTTTTGTTCAATAGGTGCTGCTTCTGGCTCTGGACCTAAATATTTAGATGGATCTGCTGCTCCATGGTTTTTACCAAATGTATGACCACCTGCTATTAGAGCAACTATCTCTTCATCATTTACACCCATTCTATAAAAACTCTCTTTTATATCTTTGGCTGCTTCTAAAATATTTGGTTCACCATTTGGACCTTCTGGATTAACATAAATTAGTCCCATTTGAACGGCTGCAAGATTATTATCTAACTTTCCATCTTTATGTCGATTATCACCTAGCCATTCACTCTCTTCACCCCAGTAGGTATCTACTTCACTCTCCCAGCTATCTTCTCGTCCTGCAGCAAAACCATAAGTCTTAAAACCCATATCTTCGAGTGCTACATTTCCTGCAAGAATTAGTAAATCTGCCCATGATATTTTATTTCCATACTTCTTTTTTATAGGCCAAACCAGCTCTCTAGCTTTATCTAAGTTTGCATTATCTGGCCAACTGTTTAATGGGGCAAATCTTTGAGAGGCACTGCCAGCCCCACCTTTACCATCAACAACTCTATAAGTTCCTGCACTATGCCAAGCCATTCTTATAAAAAGTGGACCATAATGCCCATAATCTGCAGGCCACCACTCTTTTGACTCTCTCATAATTTTTCTTAAATCATCTTTTAGTGCTTTATAATCAAGCTCGGCAAAAGATTTCTTGTAACTGTAATCATCTTTTAAAGGAATAAGTTTTTCATTGTTTTGTTGTAAAATTTTTAAATTTAGTCTATTTGGCCACCATTTATGTAGCATATCCCCACCAATAATGGTATGCTTTAGTGATATTTTCTTTTTCATAATAAATCCTTATTTTCCTCTAACTAGCTCTATAAATTCGCTAATATCCTCTTGAAGAGCAACTAAATCCTCTTCGTGCTCTACTTCGTCGGCTAGTATTTGGCTTACAATATCGTAAGTTACAATATCTTTATTACGAGTTACTTCCAAGATGTCAGAGTATGTCTTAATTGCACACTGTTCACCTTTTATAGCATCTTCTAAAATTGCTAATACATCAAAATCTTTTGGCTCTTCATATCCACAATTTGTATGTACGAACCACTCTTTTGGATTAAGTAGCGGTGTACCTCCAAGTTGCAAAATTCGCTGTGCCACCATATCGGCATGACGAAGCTCATCTTGTGCATGTTGATTTAACTCAGCTATAGCTGCATCTTTCATGATTCCTTTTACCACTTTCTCTTCTATATAGTATTGATAATAAGCTAACCACTCATCTGCGTAAGCTCTATTTAATAGCTTTATAAGCTCCTCAACCTCTATACCTTTAATTATTGAATTTCCCACTCTTGCCATAATATCCTCCTTTTAGTTTTATTTTTAGCCTCTTGTTACATCTTGGCACTTTTTCTTAAAGTACTCACTACCAGCTTTGCACAATGGGCACTGCTTAGGTGGTTTTTTGCCTCTGTGTACATGTCCGCATACTTCACAAATCCACTCTTCGTTATTCTCACTATCAAAAAAGCCTTCTGCTTCAAGTGCCTCTTTTAACTCTAAATACTCTTTTTCGTGCTCAACTTCTACTTTACCAATAGCTCTAAAAAGTCTTGCAATAGAGTCTAAACCCTCCTCTTTAGCAATTTTTGCAAAGTTTGGATACATCTCTTCGTGCTCATATCTTTCGCCATCAGCTGCATAAGTTAAATTCTTTTGTGTAGTGTCAAGCTCTATACCATTTACTAATTTATTATAAGCTTTAAACTCTGCCATTGCATGGTACTTTTCGTTATCTGCTGCCTCTTGGAAAAATCTAGCAATTCTATGTAATCCCTCTTCTCTAGCAACATCCGCAAAAAACTCATATTTGTTCCTTGCCATAGATTCACCGGCGAACGATTTCATTAAATTAACCTCTTTAAGGTTTTTGGTAATACACTCCATCTCTTGCCCGCAACATACAAGTGTTCCTCCTCCAACATTTGTTACCTCTACCTCATTACCACATACGCTACATTTGTAACTTTCATACTCTCTCATTTTTAATCCTTATGATTTTTTAAAGGAAAATTTTTTTCCTTAGAGAATTATTACTAAATATTCCTTAAAAGAAAATGAAACTATTAGAAAAAAATTATTATTTAGACTTTTTCTTCTATATTATTAAAAAGAGAAATAAATTTAGATATAATTTTACAAAACTTTTTAGGAGTATTTTTTTGAAAAAGAATATAGCAAGTGCAAGAATAAATATAGAGAGTTCTAAACTATTAAAAGAGTTAAACGACTCATTACCGTTTGATAAAGAGTTGTATAAAGAGGATATCACAGGCTCTTTGGCTCACTCTAAAATGTTAGCAGCTCAAGGTATTATTAGCAGTGAAGATTTAGAGTTAATTACAAAAGGGCTAAATGAGCTGTTAGAGGAGATAGAGAGCGGAAAAGTAGAGCTTAATGGTGGAGATGAAGATATACATATGGCTATAGAGCGTTTACTAACTGCAAAAATTGGAGATGCTGCAAAGCGTGTACATACTGCAAGAAGTCGTAACGACCAAGTAGCAACTGATTTTAGACTATATGTTTTAAATAACAATTTAGAGTTAGCAAGACTTATTTTAAAAGTAGTAGAGAGCTTTATAAATGTAGCTAAAGAGAATACAGATACACTACTACCTGGTATGACACACCTACAACACGCTCAGCCTATTAATTTTGCTTACCATATGCTAGCCTATGCAAGTATGTTTAAAAGAGACTATGAGCGTTTTATGAGCTCTTATGACAGAAATAACATTTCACCTTTAGGTTGTGCCGCACTTGCTGGAACACCACACCCAATTAACAGAGAGCAAACAGCACAAGAGTTAGGCTTTAGAGAGCCAAGTATAAACTGTTTAGATACTGTTAGTGATAGAGATTTTGCTTTAGAGATTCTGTTTAATATATCAACTATGATGATGCATATAAGCCGTCTTAGTGAAGAGCTAATTCTTTGGAGTACAAGCGAATTTAAATTTATTACCCTAAGCGATAAGCACGCAACTGGTAGCTCTATTATGCCACAAAAGAAAAATCCAGATATTCCAGAACTTCTTCGTGGTAAGACAGGTAGAGTTAATGGAAATTTAGTAGCCTTGCTTACTGTTATGAAAGGTTTGCCATTAGCATATAACAAAGATACCCAAGAGGATAAAGAGGGTGTTTTCGATAGTGTAAAAACTGCTAAACTTTCATTAATGGTGCTAAAAGAGATGATAGACGAGATGCAAGTAAACAAAGAGAATATGGAAAAAGCCTGTAGAGTAGGGCACTTAAGTGCAACAGATTTAGCAGACTATATGGTTAAAAACTTAAATATGCCATTTCGCGATGCTTACCATTTAGTAGGAAATATTGTAAACAGGTCAGAAGAGTTAGGCAAAGATATTAGCCAACTAACTTATGAAGAGCTAAATGCAATAGATGACAGATTCGCACAAGATGTTATAGATGTGCTAAATATCAGAAACTCTATGAATGCCAGAGAATCTTTCGGTGGAACATCTACGGTTAAGACTAAAGAGCAGATAGATATTTTGTCTAAATGGTTAGAGCAAGTAAGGGGTTAAAATTTCTTAAAATAAGGCTTTAGCCCCCCCATTACCATTAAGTTAAGGATTTTAACCCCATAAAATGAAATAAGTTTAAAGAATAAGGCTAAAAAACTGCCACTACGTCATTCCTTTGAGAGTGAGAATCCACGGTTTAAATTGTCAAAAAAGTTAAATTGCAACTTATAGACAGTTGAAATTGTAGATTCCCGTTTTCATGGGAATGACGGTAGTGGAAAATTATTAATTTTATTTAATAATCTATTCCATTATATGGCTATAGAATCCTTAACTTGATGGTATTGAGCCCCCTTGTATTATTACTTTTAATTTTGATTTAGTATATAGTACAATGCCATTCTATTGAGAATTTTTTGGTGCGGTAAGGGTACCACACCTTCCAATAAAATTGACTTTTAAGTGTTCTGTTTTAATTTAAAAAATCTTCTTTTTTAAATCTCCATTATATACAATATCTTGTGCTTTTGTATCTGGGTCATTTAAAAATGCTGGTACAGGGTCTTGCTCGTTTAATGTTTTTATCTCTTTATCTAGCATATCTTCTTGATAAGTCATCATCATATCTGCTGCAATAACAAATGGGGCTACTTGAATTTGTTTTAATTTTTCTATCTCTTCACCTACATCTTCACCTTCGATTGTTACTATAATTTTACCTTTATTTTTATCACCAAAATGGTAATCACAAATCTCGCTATTTTCACACCACTCTTTTACTTTTTCGAAATTCTCACTTTTACATTGAACTACTATACTTGAAATATTCATCTTTCTCTCCTTGATTTATTTTAACTTCCACATACTAACAAAAGTATCATCACTTGCGGCAAAAACTGTACTTTTATCTTTAAAAATAATATTATTTAGTGTACTATTTTGTCCTTTAAGTAGAAAAAGTTTAGATTTTGTACTTAATTTTACTATTGTAATATTATTATTTTCATCCATTGCAAAAGCTGCCATACTAGCATCAGGACTTAATGAAACAGCATAAATAAAAAACTTTGCTTGTATAAAATCTTTTTTACCTGTTGTTAAATTATACCATCCAGCTCGTCTATCTTTGCCAGCTGTTGCTACAATATCTTTTTTTATATCTACTTTAAAGATATTATCTAAATTAATACCGGTTAGCCGTTTGATAATTTTACCACTTTTGGGTTTGATAACAATTACCTCTCCACTTTCACTTGCAAAAGCTGCTAAAGTTTTATCTTTATTGAGTGCAAAATTAGAAAATTTAGAGCCATTTAATTGCTCTCTATAAATAAATTTTTTATTAGTTAAATTATATAAAGCAGCTTCATCACTTAAGAATGCAACTAAAATATTATCTTTATCAATAAATTTTGCTTCGACTAAAGCTAATTTATCTTTCTCTGTAAAAATATTAATAGTTTTATTATTTTCATTAATTCTTAAATCGCTATAGCCACCAATGCCACTATCGCTTAGCATTAAATATTTGCCATCTAAATAATCTACACTAGATACACTGGTATCAATGCTATCACCCATAAAATCTTTTATTTTTGGTAGTTGAACTATTTTAGTAAATTTTTTTTCATTTAAGTTGTAAGCTTTTAATTTTCCTCCATCTGTACCCATAACAAGGGTAGAACCAACTAGCACCATATCTTTAATACTCTCATTTACATCTATTTTTAATGTAGGTGTTAAGTATTTACTCCAAACAGTATTTATAAGTAGAGCTAGTATTAAAAGAGTTTTTTTCAAGATTTAGCTCCTAAAATATCATTTGACAAAGAGAGTAATTTTTTTGCAACTTCATTTCCAGTTAATTCGCTTTTTACGCCATATAAATCTAACTCTGAATCTAAAAAGTTTTCGAACTCTTTTACTTCATATAGCTTTGCGATTAACTCTTTTAATCCATCTTCTCCAAGAGCATTTGACAATCTCTCTGTAACATAAACTAAAAAGTTGTAATTCTCTGGTTCAAAAACATCTACCTCTTCATCATCTATATCTACATAGTTTTCATCTGCTACAACAAAATATCTTATTTCATCTAAATCTTTCTCTTCTATAGCTTTTGCAATATTTGGGTAATCTTTTTCTAAATCTATTTTCATTTTATGCTCCTTGTATAATATATTCTATTGCATTGGTTGGGCATCTGCTTAAGCAGAAACCACAACTTGTGCATTTTTCTGAATCTATAATTGGTTCAAACATTCCTTTGAATAAAATCGCATCATCAATGCAAGGCTCTTTGCAAGAAAAGCAAATACTGCCGTTATGAGCCATACAGCTTTGTTTATTAATTAAAAAAGTCGCATAAATTTTTTCGTTATTGTCTGTAATTTTTAATACATCTCTCTTGCATGCATTAGCACAATCTTGACAAAAAGTGCATCCACTTTTTCTAAAGTTCAGTATAGGCGTGCCTTTTGCTTCTATTACGATAATATTTTCATCGCAAGCTTTAGCACAAGCTTTAGATTCGCACTCTATACACTCTTTGTCAAAAAGAGTTAAATCATTTGTATAAGGTGGGCGTAAAAAGGTAGGAGTTGGCTCCTCTTTTACGCTCGATATAGGTTCGACTAATTTCTTAAAAAAGTCTCTTCTACTACTCACTTTACTTTACACCTTCATTGATAACTTTAATTAAATCAGATCTGTGTTTTAACTTATCGCTACTAAATATTGGCTTAAAGTTATTCTTAACAAGTGGCTTAACATTCGCTTGTGGAACATGACACTGTGAACAGTTATATCTTGCTGGATTTAACTTTTTAAGCTTTTTAAATTTTGCAATAGTTACATCTGTTGCATTTGCAACTGCCTTTCCATCTTTTATAACTTTTCCATTTTTTACTGCCGTTGTTGGTCTAAAATCAGTAAAGTGTGATTCTGGAATAGGTGTCGCTCCCACACCTTTTGCTGCAGCTGGCATATGACAACCTAAACACGCATTATTCTTTATTGTAATTGGTAGTAACCCATCTACACTATGTGGAATTAATGGTGGTGCATTCTCATAAGAGCGTGCAATCGTTTTGGCTGCACCTGGAGCAGCTGCATTAAATTTTGCATCTACAGGTACAGCTTTGCTCTCATCTACAATATTAGTTTTTCTTAAACTCAGTGATTCTGGCGTAATTACTTTATCAGCTGCATAAGCACTAATTGCTAGAGTACTTATTGCAATTACTGATAAAATTCCCTTTTTAATCATTTTGACTCCTTATTTTTATTTTCTGTAATATATTTACCGATTGAAAATTCAAGAGCATTGTCATCGCAAACATCAATACATCGCCCACAATTTGTGCACTCTATATCATTTACATTTATACTCTTTTTCCCAATCATATGTAAAACTTGACTCTCTGGGCAAACATCTTTACATTTCATACAGAGAGTACAATTTTCGCTTGTATGTTTTACTCTAAATATAGAGTATTTTCCAATAATAGAATATACTCCCCCTAATGGGCATATATGCCCACACCAACCATTTTTAACAACAAATAAATCAAAAATAAATATAGCTGCAATCAAGCCTAAACCTGAACCAACACCAAATATTATATTTCTATTTAGTATTGTTATAGGACTTAAAATTTCAAAAGCCGCTAAACCACTTATAGCAGAAGTTATAAGTACTATTATTATCATATAGTAACGAATATTTCTACTAATCCATAGCTTTCTCTCAATCTTATCTATCAATAATTTTCGGCGAAGCCATGCTGCTGCATCTGTAACTAAATTTACAGGGCATACCCAACTACAAAATGCTCTTCCTCCAATAATGCCATAAAATAGAGAAATGATTAAAGCTCCAATTAGTACATTTGCACCAACTACTGCACCGCTTGCGAATATTTCCAATAGTGCAAAAGGGTCGCTTAATGGTACTTTGTTAAAAAGCATAGAGGTAGATATATCTCCTTGTAAGATACTCCAGCCCCAAAAGTTTCCAGCAAAGTATAAAAATAGTAACCCAAATTGTGTAAATCTTCTAAGAATTAAATATTTAATATTAGAGAATTTCATACTACAGTCCTAATTGATTACTGTTTAAGTAATCAAGAGGTTTTTTCTTGCTTCTATCATCATGAGTTATTATATCTTTCTCATTTCTATCTTTAACTCTTTGTTGGTCTTTTTTATCCCAACCTTTAACATAATGATCTCCAACTTTACCTTGTGCAACATCTTTTGGCAAAACAAATATAGCTGGTTTTTCTGTTACACAAGCTTTTTCACACAATCCACAACCAGTACATACATTAGGATTAACAACTGGCTCCAAAAAAGCATGTTTACCTGTTCTGCTATTTCTATTGTATTGTAACTTAATTGCTTCATCAAGTAGTGGACAAGCACGATAGCAAGCATCACACTGTAGCCCCCAAAAAGCTATACAAGAGTGAACATCAACAACAGCAACACCCATATCCATTTGGCGAATATCTAATTTTTTAGTTTTTGGGTTTGTTACTTTTGTAATATCCAAAGCACCTGTTGGACAAGCTGGAACACAAGGGATATCTTCGCACATATAGCATGGCGTATCTCTTGGGGTAAAAAATGGCGTGCCAATAGTTACATTGTCACTGGCTTTTGCCATTTTTAGTGTTCCAAATTCATCTTTTCTCTTGCCATCTCTTGTTAAGTTTTGTGGTCTATTAACACAAGCTTCTGCACAAAGCCCACACTTAATACATGTTTTTAAAAAGTCATTTTCTACTAAAGCAGCGGGCGGTCTAAGAGTAAGTGGAGAACTCTTTGCTTTTGTAGCATAACCACCAAGTAACATTACCCCCATAGTTCCTAAACCAATATGGTGAGCCATATCGGTAAAAAACCTTCTTCTAGGTGTTATATGTTTTTTCTCTTTTTCGCCCATTGCTTTTACCTACCTTTTATGCTTTGTAAATTTTAACTGCACACTTCTTATAGTCTGTCTGTTTACTCATAGGACAAGTTGCATCTAATGTAACTTTGTTAATAAATACTTTTTCATCGAACCAAGGTACAAACACTAAACCTCTTGGAGGTCTGTTTCTTCCTCTTGTTTCAACTCTAGCTTTAACTTTACCACGACGAGACTCTACCCATACAAGTTCTCCACGCTTAACACCACGCTTTTGAGCATCTTTTGGATTCATATAACAAAGTGCTTCTGGAACTGCACGGAATAGTTCAGGAACTCTCATTGTCATTGTACCACTATGCCAATGCTCTAGTACACGACCTGTACATAGCCAAGTGTCATACTCTTTATCTGGCATTTCTGGTGGATCCATATATGGTCTTGCAAATATTTTTGCTTTATTTGGAATAGGCTTCTTACCAGCTTTTTTATCTGGTTTAGTTAAGCTACCGCTAAATAATTTTTTCGCCAATGGACCATAGAATGCAAAATCTTTAATACCAGCTGCTTTTGCTGCTTTTGCCGCATATGGGTCATATTTTGTATTAAATCTCCAGAATGTTTCTTTACCATCAACAACTGGCCATTTAAGTCCACGAACTTTTTGATACATATCAAATGGAGCAAGGTCGTGTCCATGTCCTCTACCAAACCAAGCATACTCTTCGAATAGATATTTATGAACAAAGAATCCATAACCTTTCCACTCTTTGCCATCACTACCAAGAACTTTTCTGCTATCTCCAAGAGAATCACTATCATCAAAGCCTTTTAATTGAGGGTCATCAATAGTATATTTTTTCGCTTCTTTATTAGCAAAAAGAATATCGAACATAGTTGAATCTTCTTTATAACCCATTTTCTTAGCTGCTTCAATTACACTAGGAAGAGTTTTCTTACGAGGACCACTTGGTGCATATTCACCCCAAACATCTTTAACAGTAAATCTTTTAGATAGCTCTAGCCATTGCCAAGTATCACTCATTGCATTACCAACAGGTAGTACTTGTTGTTTCCAAAGCTGAGTTCTTCTTTCTGCATTACCGTAACCACCCCATTTTTCGTAAATCATAGCACTTGGTAATACAAGGTCAGAAACCATAGCCGAAATTCCAGGGTAACCATCTGAAGTAACAATAAAGTTATCTGTTTTTCTAGCTGCTTTAATCCAGTGGTTAGCATTTGCAGTATCTTGGAATGCATTACAAACATTTACCCATGCAAATTTTACTAAACCATCTTCTAAGCCTCTATGAATAGCAACAATATGTTGTTTACCAACTGGGTTTAGAGTGCCTTCTGGAATCATCCATTTTTTCTCTACTTTTGCTCTGTGTTTAGGATTTTTAACCATTAAGTCAGCCGGATATCTATGAGTAAATGTACCAACCTCTCTAGCTGTACCACAAGCACTTGGCTGACCAGTTAGTGAATATGCTCCATTTCCTGGTTTTGCTTGTTTATTTAACAAGAAGTGAACATTGTATGATAGTGTATTATCCCAAGTACCACGAGTATGTTGGTTCATACCCATTGTCCAGAAACTTACAACTTTTCTATCTTTTTCAATATAAAGAGCAGCTAAATCTTTAAGTTTTTTCTTGAAACTCTCTAGTGGCTCATCAGGGTCACCTTTAACAAGTTTTGCAACATAATCAAGAGTAAATGGCTCTAAAGATTTTTTATACTCTTCGAAGCTAATCATCCAGTGTGCAAGAGTACCTGGAGTATTTTTCATTACATCACCCTCTTTATATCCATAAGGTTTCAATGCAGGTGCTTCTAAATCAGATACTTTTTTAGCCATCTCTTTATTGATGATTTTCATCTCTTTTGCACTATATAAACCAGCAGAACCATCAGGTTTTACAGGTGTTATAGATTTTTCGCCAGCTCTTCTCATACCATAACCAATATTTACAGGACCAGCAGCAAAAATAATATGCTTTTTAACAAAATCCCAATCTATTGCTTCAGGGTGGTTAAATACAATTTCTCTTGCAATATAGTTCCATAGTGCCAAGTCTGTATTTGGACGGAAGATAATATTAAAGTCACTTAAATCACAACTTCTGTGTGTATAAGTTTGAATATTTACAACTTTAACTCTATCTGGGTCAGATAATTTTCTGTCTGTAACACGAGACCAAAGAATAGGGTGCATCTCTGCCATATTTGAACCCCAAGAGATAATAGTATCAGTAAGTTCAATATCATCATAACAACCACTTGGCTCATCTATACCGAATGTTTGGTAGAAACCAACAACAGCAGATGCCATACAGTGTCTTGCATTTGGGTCAATAGCGTTAGAGCGGAAACCTGCTTTCATCATTTTTAATGCAGCATAACCTTCCATAATTGTATATTGCCCTGAACCAAATACAGCAACACCCTCTGGTCCTTTCTCTTTTAGAGCTTTTTTAATTTGTTTTTCCATCTCATCGAAAGCTTGTTTCCATGAAATTGGTTTAAATTGCCCCTGCTTATCAAACTCACCTTTTTCATTAACTCTCATTAATGGCTGAGTAAGTCTATCCGCACCATACATAATCTTAGCATTAAAGTACCCTTTAATACAGTTAAGACCTCTGTTTACTGGAGCTGCTGGGTCACCTTTTACTGCAACAATTTTACCATCTTTTGTTGCAAGCATAATACCACAACCAGTACCACAGAAACGACAAGGAGCTTTATCCCATCGCCAGCCTTGCTCTGCACTTTTAGCAGCTGCTTGTACCTCTTGTGGAACCGAAATTCCAACTGCCGCTGCTGCTGTAGCTGCTGCAGAACTCTTCAAAAAATCACGTCTATTCATTCCCATATAAACCTCCTGATATAAGTAGGGATGAATTATAATATCACTATTCTTGATGATTGTAATTGATTTAAATCAATAAATGGGTAATATTTTAAGATATGTAACTATAGTTATCATTTAATTTTAAATTAAGTTTATTTTATAAAAGTTAGTAAATAACAAGCATTAAGATAGCTTATTAATAAATATAATTTAGTAACTTCAGTTAGTAATATTAAGGTGTATTTACTTCTTTTGTAGAGCGTAATAAGAGTAGTTTTATGAAGAAGCAAAACTACCCCTCTAACTCCTCTTGTAATTCCAATAACTCTAAGTATCTATCACTTAACTCTTCATATTCACTTTCTGCTTTTGTCAACTCTTCGCTAACCTCTTTTAAACCTTTTTGATTATAGCACTCTGGATTTGCAAGGCAGGTATTTATTTCGTCTATTAATGTTTCTAGCTTCTCTATCTGCTCTGGTAGTAGTTCTAAATCTCTCTGCTCTTTGTAGCTAAGTTTCTGTTTACTCTTTTTGGGCTTATTCTCCACAATAGTTGGTGCTTCTTGTAAGCTCTTCTCAAAACTATCTAAACCTTTTATCTCTTTTTCTATATCTAAATATTCACTATAACTTTGGTGCGAAATCTCTATCTCGCCATTACCTTTAAATATAAATAGTTTTTGTGCCAACTTATCTACAAAGTATCTATCGTGACTTACAAAAATCAAAGCCCCCTCAAAGCTTAAAAGTTTCTCTTCTAAAATATTAATTGTCTGAATATCTAAATCGTTTGTTGGCTCATCTAAAATAATGCAGTCATACTTTTTGGTAAAGAGTAGGGCAAGGGCAACTCTATTCTTCTCGCCACCACTTAGCTGAAAAATCTTTTTATCTAAATACTCTTTTGGAAACAGAAAGTTTTTTAAATAACCATAAACATGCATATTCTTACCCTCTACAATAACTCTATCGCCACCATCTGGGCAGAATATATCTATAAGTGTTGCATCATCTTTTAACATCTCTCTATGTTGGTCGAAGTAGCCAATACTTAACTCGCCTTTTTTTATTGTGCCGGCATCTTGTTTTAATCGTCCTAACAAAATTTTAAGAAGAGTCGATTTGCCACTGCCGTTTGGTCCAACAATCGCTATCTTATCTCGCTGCAGTATTCTGGTAGTAAAGTTTTTAATTAACAATTTATCTGCAATAGAGTACTCCAAATTCTCTACATCAAATAGCAGTTTTTTCTTAGCTACGATTTTATCGCCTCTCCAACTCTTCTTTTCTCGCTCTAACTCTACTTTCATTTTATGAATTAGGGTAGGGTTTTTTTTTGCTTGCTCTCTTAACTCAAATACGCGTCGTTTTCTACCTTGGTTTCTTGTTTCTCTAGCTCTAATCCCAGTAGCTAGCCACTGTTCCTCTCGTTTTAAGAGTCGTAGCAGGTTGCCATACTCTTTTTGCATAGACTTTATTCTTGCCTCTTTTTGCTCTAAATAACTCTCGTAGCCACCTTTGTAATTTACAAGTTTCAAATCCTCTACCTCTACAATTCTTGTGGCTATATGGTCTATAAAGTATCTATCGTGTGATATAAAAAGTAGGGTAAATTTCTCTTTTTGTAAAATCTCTTCTAAAAACTCTACCATATATACATCGAGGTGGTTTGTTGGCTCATCTAGTAGCAGCAAATCGGGCTTTTTTAATATTAAAGAGGCTAGTGCAACGCGTCTTTGCTCTCCTCCAGATAGTGAGCATACAAGCCTATTTTCGTACTCTTTTAGTTGAAACTCTTGCAAAGCTCGCTCTACTTTATTGCTTAAATCCCAAGCGTTGTGGTGGTCTAAAAAGGCAGTTACTGCTTCGTGCTCTTTCAGTATCGTTTTATCGTCAGGGGTTTTAGCTATTAACTCAGATAGCTCTTGATACCTATTTTGTGCATCTTTTAACTCACTTAGTTCACTCTCTATAGCATCTTTTACAGTAGCGTCATCATCAAATTTTGGGTTTTGATCAAGCATAGAAATCTCTATAGATTTATCGTAAATAACTTTACCCTCATCTGGCTTTTCTACCCCAATAGCTAGCTTCATAAGTGTAGATTTACCACATCCATTCTGCCCAATTATTGCAACTTTCTCACCCTGTTCTATATGAAAATCTAACCCATCAAATATTTGCTTAACATCATACTTTTTCTTAATATCATACATATCAATATATGCCACATCTCTACCTTTAAGTAAATTCAGACAACATTTTAC
>Ga0256829_1000618_pt1 | contig 34349 bp, 24 predicted proteins | sample 131447metaG_FD_185979 | JGI IMG/M metagenome (GOLD analysis project Ga0256829, IMG submission 185979) | Hydrothermal vent microbial communities from Lau Basin, Pacific Ocean - 131-447 | ecosystem: Environmental > Aquatic > Marine > Hydrothermal vents | place: Pacific Ocean: Lau Basin | collected... | reverse complement strand
GAGAGCACATCTCATAATGGCCAGAGCACAGAGCTCACAAACAGGTCGGATATAAGCGTGCAATCTCAATCTGAAACGTCGAAATGGCTTGCAACAACGGGACGGGTCCATATAAGCGAATCAGCCGAAGGCTATTCGCGAACGAACCCCATACTTCTGCACATCACGCTGTCAGAATCGTGATCTTCTCCTGCGTTTCCAGAATCGGCTGAATCGACGCAATCACATTGGCACGCTCTGGCGACTTAGCCCATGCCTGCCAGGCTTCAACGCTCGTCCAGTTAGTGATAATCATCCGACGGTTCTCTTTCTTCACATCTTTATAGCTGGCACCTGACACATAACCCGGCGCTTCGAGAATCGCACGCAAGGTGTTCTTAACCGCAGCTTCATACGTCGTTTCCATATCTGCGGCAATCTCACGCTCGATAATCACTTTAATCATTGCAGGGGCTTCCTTCTGATGTTTCTCAATATCAAGTAAGGTAGGGGCCGAGGGTGTGTATTGCAACCACGAAAACCCAAAAAGCGGAACAAAGAACCAATATGGCCAACAGCGACCTGATTCAGCGACTTCACCGCCTGTTCTCTGAACAGACAACGGGCCTAAACACCATGATGCTCGCCGCAGAAACCGGCGTTGGCCCGGCCGAGCTACAAAGTGCATTGCAACAACTTAAAAGCGACTACAGCGCACCGTTGGAATACGACACTGACAGCCGCACCTACCGCTATCGTAAAACCCAGGAGCAAAGCTTCGAACTGCCGGGCCTGCAACTTACCGCGACCGAACTTCGTGGCTTGGCCATCGTCCTTAACATACTGAATGACCTGAACCCTGGGCAGGGCAGCGGCGAACTGAACCGCATCCATGAACAGGTATCGCGGCTTACAGAAGAGCGCGGTGTTGACCTTAGCGAACTGACACAACGCATCCGCATCCTCAGTGCCACGCGCCGTCCGGTAAACCAGAACATCTACCAACAAGTCAGTGACGCACTGTTTGCGCGAAAACAACTGCACATTCATTACGTCGCCAGTGACCAAAGCCTCAGTGAGCGTAACGTCAGCCCACAAACGCTGGTTTACTACCGAGACCACTGGTACCTCGACGCCTGGTGCCACAAACGCAAGCAACTGCGCACTTTTATGCTCAGCCGCATTAACAGTGCGTATCAAACCAGCGAAAGTGCAAAAGAGTTTGAACAGAGCGAACTCAACGACCACTTCCATAATAGCTACGGCATCTTCTCTGGTGGCGAACAGCACACCGCTGAACTCATCTTTATGCCCGGTGTCGCCCACCTCGTCGCCCAACAACAATGGCACCCCGATGCCAAAGGCCAGTGGAAAGGCGATGAATACCACCTCAGCTTGCCGTACAACGACCAGCGTGAACTACTGAGAGACATGCTCTCTTATGCCCCCAACGTCATCATCACAGCTCCCGAAGACCTCAAATCAGCGTACCGAAAACGCCTTCAGGAAGCCCTCAACCGTAACCTGTAAGCCGGACAACATGATGGCACTGCAATCTTATTTGGGTTGTGGTTGTAGAAGGGGATCATCCCCCCGACCTGTGCCTCGAGATTTGGCTTCTCTGTAGGAGCGCTTCAGCCAGCTTGTCTGGCTATGCGCGAAATATGCGCGAGGCCGGTCTGTGTCGATTGTGGGAGTGAATCAGTCGAAGGTTAATCACAAGACCCATATTTGTAGGAGGGGATCCTATCCCCGATCTGTGCCTCTAGGATTGGCTTCTCTGTAGGAGCGCTTCAGCCAGCTTGTCTTGCTATGCGCGAAATTCACGCGCACCTGGTCTGTGTCGATTGTGGGAGCGAATCAGCCGAAGGCTATTCGCGAAACCCTCCATTATTACCACTTGATATTTGTCATCCTTGTTTGCGTTGCACAGGTAAAACACGCCAATTCAATAACATTGTCAATTGCCCCTTAACCTGTCCTGTCAGTCTGATACCATGCCCGAACAATAAAGAGGACATGGAATGCCCGCGCTAGAAAAAGGAAATACTCCCAACACGCCTCCTTCATATCGAGACAGGCAGGCCTTTCGCCTGATAGAGCAGGTTGCCCTCTGGGAAGGTCGAATAACCACGAATGCTCTGCAAGATGCGTTTGGCTGTAGCCGAGCCACCGCCAGTCCAATCATCCAGAGTTACCTCGATGCCTGCCCAGAAAACCTGATGTACTGCACCAAAAGTCGCGGCTATCTGCTTACAGAGCAATTCGCACCCCGGTATTCCACCGGTACGCTCGAAGAATATACCCAGCTCAGATACCCAGGTGTGTCAGAATTTCCGGCATATCCGATGCAAATGCTGCAACGCCGACCAGACCCAACCATCGTCCGGCCGATTCTTAAAGCAATAGGAAATCAGGAACGTCTCGACATCAGCTACGCCTCGTTTACCTCTCCCGAAGACGGCGACCGCATCATCAGTCCGCATACGATCGTCAATGACGGAGCGCGCTGGCATGTCCGCGCCTGGTGTGAAAAGAATCAGGATTTCCGTGATTTTGTACTGTCACGCATTCAGGAAATACACGGCACAGAAGGCCCCGCAGAAAAAACAGCAAGCGAAGACGAAGGCTGGAATCATCGGCTAACCATCACTATTGAACCAGATATGCGGTTAACCGAAGCGCAGCAAAAACTCGTCGCTCTTGATTATGGAATGGAACTGGCCAGCGCGGGTAAATATCAGCGCAGTTACCAGGTTCGTCAGGCACTACTGATTTACACACTGCAGAACCTACGCCTTGACCGCCCACGAGAGCGGGGCGAAGCACAGCAAATAATGCTGACACCGGAATGTCAGCGTGAACTGGCATCCTATGTACGCTAAGAATATGTTCACAAGTGTGTCTGAAAACCCGACATGTGCATCCATACAGTCATTGAGAACAGATAACTAAGCCGGTGTAATGTTCTGGCATTGGATGCAGGCAGGATGCCACCGCAGTTTAAAGGGCTTTTATAGGGGAAGTACCTTTAACATAACGTGGGCCTTAAACCGTAAGGACGCGAAGGCACGAAAGGAAGCAGGCCACGGAAGGCCAATTAAAAAATAGAAAATATACGGAAAAAGAGACTCATCATGGCTATATACAGTATTGATAGCAGTAATCAGAACACTCCACTTGAGTTGCTGGAGCCGGCGACATTTGCAGCACTTGATTATAAAGAGCGAAACGACATCCAGGAATGGGTCGACAAGACTCCCGGTTGTCTCGGTGAGCCACTTCTGATGCTCGGAAAAGAATTCGATGGCTTTGATAAATCCCGTGACCGCTTGGATCTGCTTGCAATGGACGCCAGTGGCAACCTTGTCGTTATTGAAAACAAACGGGACGACAGTGGTAAAGATGTTGTCGGTCAGGCCATTAAATATGCCGCATTCTGCTCGACACTGTCAGAGCAGGACATTATCGAGATTCACAGCAAACGCTTCATTGATAAAGAAGACCGGTATCAGGCCGCACGGGAAGACATTGAAAGTTTCCTCGCTGAAGAGCAAGAGTACGATAATGAGCTGGGTTATAACCATGACCAACGCATCATTATCGTCTCAGGTGGTTACAAGCCCGAAGCCATTAGCGCCGCTGTTTGGGTGCTTGAAAAGAATATCGACATCACCCTCATCAAACTCGACATCTACGAGATTGGTGAAGGCCCAGGCAAAACGCAGCTGATTAATATCGATAAAATACTTCCAAGTCCGGACCTCTCCAATGAACTTGTGCGCCTCAAGACCGAACAGCAACGGAGTCGTTCTGCTTCACAGAAGGCCGCTCTGCACATGCAGCTCTGGTCCGAAATTCAGCAGCGACTAAATGACGAATGTGTAAGCTTGTTCTCGGTCGAAACCATCAGTGATCGCTCGTATTTCAACGGCAAGAATATTCGTGGCGGCCTGTCCATCAATATGGGCCTGAATGATAAAGATGCCCGCGTCGAAGTACGTATTCGCATGAACAAGGTAGGCGCTACTGCGAAAATATTCGACTGGTTGCAGGGCCACAAAAACGATATTGAAAAAGGACTTTCCGGCTACAAAGTCTCCTGGGAACCAGAGGCCGAAAGAAAAGCCTGTCGTGTTGCTATTCGTTGGGAGATCGATCTGAAAGACGAATCAACGCACGAAAAGCTCATTGAACAAATGGTGGAGCGTACGCAGAAGTTTCATCGAGTGTTGCGCCCGATTCTGGAAGAGGGGCTTAACACATTAGGGCTGTAAAGTAGTCAGAATCTGTCAATGAAAGGTGAATTAACGATGAACGGCTCTGCAAAAAACTGTTTGTTAATACTATTGACGATATGTTCTGTGGCTATCGCATCTTCTTCTATTCTCGCATTCTTTGTTGTTCCTCATGGTTGGATCAAAGCGTTAGTAATAGTGACGGTAGTTTTTTTGCTGGTTTCTGTCGTTACACCTTTGACGGTTTTAATGGATAACCCCTCTGGCCCGACTGCAGATTTTTTCGAAATCAACAAGCCGCTGCCGCTGACGTTTGAAGTAATTACAGATCATATAAGTCGCGTGGCGCTATGGGCTGTCCTGCTGGTTGCAAGCGGCGGAATCCTTAAACAAGCGTTTCTGGCAGGGATTCTCAACGCTGGTTGGTTTGGTCTGGGAGCCACTGCACTTGTTGTTCTTTACATCTCCATTCTTGTTCTGAACGGCATCGTTTTCCTTAGGCGGACTGTCACATTGAAAGAAGGCGTAACTACTAAGCAGAGAGCCTTGTTCAGTTTCGGGTACGGCGTTGTCTTTCTCGGTATCTGTTCGCTATCAACACACTTCGCACTCGCGAGTCTAGAAGGTTACGTAGATTATCTTGGCTAAATGAAACCTAACGGCCTTAGCTAAACAGTTGAGCCAACAGCGCCAATTACCACTTACCCTGTGAGAACAGTCTGGTACGATGCGGTATGCCAAAGCAGTAAGGACACGGAATGCCAACCCCAAACATGCAAGAGAAAGCCTGTCAGCAACAGAGCCAACGCAGGCTGATACAATGAATAAGCACACACTCGTCAGCTGGATTGGTGCCACCGACCTGAAAGCCATTGAAGAGCCAGGAGATGTGTCTCCCGGCCCTCTGGCATCCACTCTGTCCGAACGCGTCTTCGACTCGGTTGAACTCCTCTATAACTATCCGAAGAAGCGTGTTGCGCCGTACATCAAATGGCTGCAAGCCCGCTGCAAAGCCCCGGTTACAGCCGCGCATGTGCCCCTGACCTCGCCGACCAACTTCGGCGAAATCTACGAGCAGGTCAATACGCGCCTGAACGAACTGACTGCAAACAAAGTTGAGCTTTCGATCCTGCTAAGCCCGGGTACTCCAGCTATGCAGGCCGTCTGGGTTCTGCTGGGCAAAACCCGCTATCCGTGTGCGTTTATTCAATCGTCGAAAGAGCAGGGTGTTCAGGACGTCGATATCCCGTTTCAGCTGGCTGCAGAGTATGTTCCGGTTGCGAAGCAGCTCGATGCAAAACGTATCAATAAGCTGGCTGATACCAATGCTCCGTTAAATGCAGCATTCGACGACATCGTTACTCACAATCCGAAAATGCTGAAACTCAAACAGCAGGCCCAGATTCTTGCGGAGCGCGAAGTACCGGTACTGATCTATGGCGAATCCGGTACCGGCAAAGAGCTGTTCTCCCGAGCGATTCACAATGCAAGTAAGCGCGCGAAGAAGCCTTTTATCCCGCTTAACTGCGGGGCGATTCCAGCAGAGCTGGTCGATTCAGTTCTGTTTGGCCATAAAAAGGGCGCATTTACCGGCGCAACAGCAGATAAACCGGGCGTATTTGAACAAGCCGACGGCGGCACATTGTTTCTCGATGAATTCGGCGAGCTCGAACCACAAGTTCAGGTGCGCTTGCTGCGCGTATTACAAGACGGCACATTCACACCGATAGGTGGCACCAATGAACAGAAGGTCAACGTCCGCCTGGTTACAGCTACGCACCGAAACCTGATGGAAAAAGTTGCCGAAGGCAGCTTCCGCGAAGACCTCTTCTATCGTATTGCTGTAGGTGTATTACATCTGCCCCCAATTCGCGAGCGGGAAGGTGACCTCACACTGCTGGCAAAGCAGCTACTGGCTAATTTGGCAGAAGAAGATGAAAGCCTGAAGGATAAGAAAATTTCTCCTGATGCATTAAATATTATCCTTGCACATGCTTGGCGGGGGAACGTCCGAGAGCTTCAATCGACGCTGTTGCGTGCGGCGCTGTGGTGTCAGGGTGATGAGATAACCGCCGCAGACTTGCGCCAGGCGCTGTTTCAGATGCCGGAAAACGGTTCGGGTCGTGAAGGGGTATTGAGTCACGATGTGTCCCAAGGTATTGATTTAGATGAGTTAATTGGTGATCTTACACGTCATTATGTGCCTTTGGCATTCGACGCGGCGAAAGGTGTGAAGAAGGAAGCGGCGAGGCTTCTGGGCCTGGAAAATCATCAGACTCTGGATAACCGGATGACAAAGTACGGCATTACCAAACCGTAAACACAGAATTGGCACGGGCTTCGCTATAAGCCATACATGGATAGAATTACTTACATGAAATCAGTGAACTTCGAATTTCTGCGCCCCGGCAACGATGTCCTCGCGAATCTGGCGGGTCTGGCAGAAGCTGTACTCCATATCGACGCCGGAAGCTGCCTTACGCGCCTGCGTAGCTTTGCAGAAGAGCTGACCAAAGCCATCTACAAAGAAGAGCTGCTGCCACGGATGCCGCAATCCAGCTTCTTTGATCTGGTCAAAAATCCCGTGTTCGAAGACTGCGTCAGCCGGTCGCTGATACATCAGATCAACTTTCTGCGCATACAGGGCAACGAAACCGCTCATGGCGGAGAGGGCGAGCTGCGTAACGCCGAAATGGCCCTGCGAACCGCGCATCAACTCGCGATCTACATGGCGGTCAAATACTACGGTCTGAAGAAAGACGACATCCCGCCTTTGGCCGACGTACAAGACCCGACCATCGAGCTGGCTCGGTTGCAGAAATCCGTCTCAAGCTACGAAAAAGAACTGCAGAAGCAACAGTCCGAGCTCGAAAGTGTCATGGAGCAGCTTGAGCGCGAGCGTGCCCGTAAGCTGGAAAATATTGACCCGCCAGCAAAACCAGACCAGCAAAAGCGCCAGCAGCAGAGCCAGCAGGTTGCCGACAGCCTGTCATGGAACGAAGCAAAAACACGCAAGCAACTGATCGACGCCATGCTCACCCAGGCAGGTTGGGACGTCACAGACACTGACAAGGTCAGCGAAGAACTCGAAGTCAGCTTTCCCAACAACCCGAGCGGCAAAGGCTACGTCGATTACGTTCTCTGGGGAGATAACGGTCACCCGCTGGCCGTTGTCGAAGCCAAAAAATCAGGCAATACCAACCTACAGGCTGGTCGCGAGCAGGCTCGCCTCTACGCCGATGCAATGGAAGGCATGGGCTTTCAGCGCCCGGTAATTTTCTACACCAACGGCTACGAAACCTTTATCTGGGACGATCATCAATACAACACTTACCGTCCGGTGTATGGCTTCTACAGCAAAGACAGCCTCGAGTATCTGATTTATCAGCGTCACTACCGCGCAGCCGAACTCGAAAAATTCAATCCAGATCTGAACATCGCCGACCGCCCATACCAGATTGAAGCGATCAAAACCGTCGCCGCGCATTTTCAGACACAGCGCCGCAAAGCCCTGGTCATTCAGGCCACAGGCACCGGCAAGACCCGTGTTGCCATCGCCCTGGCAGAACTGCTGCTGCGTACTGGCTGGGCAAAGCGGGCGCTGTTTCTCTGTGATCGCAAAGAATTGCGGGTACAGGCCGACGACGCCTTTAAACAGAATCTGCCGTCAGAACCACGCTGCGTGATTGGCGAAACCAACGCAATCGACCAGAGCGCACGTATCTACATTGCCACCTATCCGGGCATGATGAACCGCTTCGCTCAGCTTGATGTCGGCTTTTTTGACCTTATCATTGCCGACGAATCACACCGCAGTATCTACAACAAATACCGCGATCTGTTTGACTACTTCGATGCGTTGCAAGTGGGCCTGACTGCAACGCCGGTAAAATTCATCAGCCGCAACACCTTCGACATGTTTGGCTGCGACACCACCGACCCGACCTTCGAATTCGGGCTGGATGCCGCCATCAACAACGAACCGCCATACCTGGTGCCTTATGTCGTTAAAGACCTGACCACCGACTTCCTGCGTAACGGCATGCACTACAGCGACATGACCGACGAACAGAAGCGTCAGCTGGAACAGGACCTCGGCGAAGAAGAAGCCCAGAAAACGACCATCGCGGGTAAAGACATCGGTCGTAAAATCTTCAGTGAAGACACCGACCGTATCATTCTCGAAAACCTCATCAACAAGGGCATCAAAGACGAAACCGGCTCACTTGTCGGCAAAACCATCGTCTTCGCTCAGCGCCAGGACCACGCAGAACACCTTGAAAAACTCTTCTGCAAGCTGTATCCGCAATACGGCACTAAGGTGTGCAAGGTTATTCACAACGCCGTACCGCACGTTGACAGCCTGATTAAAGAATTCAAAAAGCCCGACAACGACTTCCGCATCGCCATCTCAGTCGACATGCTCGACACCGGTATCGACGTGCCCGAAGTGGTTAACCTGGTGTTTGCCAAACCCGTTCGTAGCTGGGTGAAGTTCTGGCAGATGATTGGGCGGGGCACGCGTCTGCGCCCGAATCTGTTCGGCCCGGGAAAAGACAAAACCGAATTCCAGATATTCGACCACTACGGCAACTTCGACTTCTTCGAACAGGAGTACAAAGAGCCCGAAGACACCGGCAGCAAATCTCTGCTGCAAACCACCTTCGAAGCTCGTATTGAACTCGCGCAGGCCGCACTCAAACAAAACCACGCAGCGGCGTTTGATACCGCCATCGAATTACTCCGCGCCGACATCAACGACCTGCCCGATACCAGCATCGCCGTTAAGCGTGAACTGCGCATCGTGCATCAGCTACAACAGACTGAACTGCTGAAAGCCTTTGATGCGAAAACACAGCACGCGCTGATCAACACAATAGCGCCATTGATGTCAGCCCGTGTACTGCGCGATAAGCACGCCACCCAGCTCGACAAACTCATGGCGACCATAGAGCGCTGCATGGTTGAAAAAGCCAGCTGCTTCGAAGATGGCCGCGATCAGCTACTCGCAGAAATCGACCGCTTAGCTGTGAATATTCAGGCCGTAAGACAGAAAGACGCCATCATCGCCGATGTTCGCAGCGCCGATTTCTGGCAAAATCCTGCAATAGAACGGCTTGAAAACGCCCGCACCGAACTGCGCGGCATCATGAAATACCGCCACACCGGTGGGGGCGGGCTGTTTGCTATGCCCACCACAGGTACAAGTGACAGTAACGTTAAAGAAAATGACCGCGAAGTTAAAATCGCCGGTGCCAACGAAGCCATGCTCTATCGCCGCCGGCTTAAAGACATCCTCGACCACATGATCGACGCCAATCCGACTTTGCAGAAAATACGCAAAGGCGAGCCGATTGCAGAGCCAGAACTGCAAACCCTGACATCAACCATACTCACCAGCCATCCGGGTGTGAGCCTTGATACGCTCAATCAGTTCTATGGGCGCACTGCCGATCAGCTGCATATCACCGTGCGCGAAATCATCGGCCTTGACCCCAAAGCCATCGAAGAACACTTCAAAGGCTTCTTGCACGCGCACCCAACACTCACCGCCCAGCAAGTGCGCTTTATGAATCTGCTGAAAAACTACATCGCCCAGAATGGTACGATACTGGTCGAAAAACTCTACGACGCGCCATTTACCACCGTATCACACCAGGGCATCGACGGAGTCTTTACCCAGGACGACGTAGGTGAGTTAATCGCGGTGTTGAAACCCTACATCAAGCAAGAGCCGGCTAACGCGGGCTCAGGTAAAACCGAATATTAATAAGCGAGCTATTGAATGCTGACTGGCAAAATCCGAAGCGACATCGACAAGCTCTGGGAAAAATTCTGGACTGGCGGTATCACCAACCCGTTAACCGTGATCGAACAGATCAGCTACCTCATGTTCGCGCGTATGCTCGACATGCAGGAAGACACCGCAGAACGTATCGCCAAACGCTCAGGCAAAGACTTCGCCCGCCTGTTTCCTGCCACACCCGAAGGGCAACTGCTGCGCTGGAAAAACTTCAAAAATCTCAGCGGCAAAGAACTGCACGCGCATCTGAAACAAAACGTCTTTCCGTACTTTGCAACGCTCGGTAAAGCCTCAGATGAGCAGGATGGTCTGGGCAGTGACGGCAGCGCCATCGAAGCCCTGGGGCATATCGGCGAATACATGCAGGATGCGGATCTCGAAATCAAAAACGAATCCGTACTCGTCAGCGCCATTGAAATGGTCGATGAACTGCCCCTGACCCAAAGCGACGTCAAAGGCGACATCTACGAATACCTGCTCAGCAAACTGACCACCGCAGGGATCAACGGCCAGTTCCGCACCCCGCGTCACATCATCGACGCCATGATCGAACTGATCGCCCCACAGCCAACCGACCGCATCTGTGACCCGGCGTGCGGCACCGCAGGCTTTCTGGCCCGCGTGATGGAATACCTCAATCGCGTACACTCAAGTTCAGAAGCCGACGGCGGCCAATGGCAGGACGAAGACGGCAACACCCACTACAGCGGTGACCTGCTCGAACCCTACCGCGAACACATCAACAAAGAGATGTTCTGGGGCTTCGACTTTGACACCACCATGCTGCGCGTCAGCAGCATGAACATGGCACTGCACGGCGTAAACGGCGCGAACATTCTCTACCAGGACAGTCTCAGCAAATCGATTAAAGAGAACTTCCCACAGCAGGAAGAAGACTTCTTCGATGTCATTCTGGCTAACCCACCGTTTAAAGGCAGCCTCGACGAAACCAACACCAACCCCGACGTACTCGGTATGGTGAAGACCAAAAAAACCGAACTGTTATTTGTTGCCCATATTCTGCGTGCACTCAAACTCGGTGGCCGCGCTGCCGTCGTCGTACCCGACGGCGTACTGTTCGGCTCCAGCAAGGCACACCAGCAACTGCGCGCCGAACTGCTCGACAACAACCAGCTCGAAGGCATCATCAGTCTGCCATCCGGGGTATTTAAACCCTACGCCGGCGTCAGCACCGCCATCATCATATTTACCAAAGGCGGTAAAACCGACAACGTCTGGTTCTATGATCTTCAGGCCGATGGCTACTCACTCGACGACAAACGCACGCCATTAAAAGGCGAGGGCAGCAACGACCTGCCGGATGCCATTGCCCAGTGGAATGTCTACCGCGAGCTGGTAGAGAAAAACCACGACTTTAATGCAGACTTGGGCGATGACGTACAGGGAGGTACTAATCCCGGAAATGCAGGAGCAAATTTCCGGGACAAAACCCAGAAAGCCTTCCTCGTCAGCGCCGACGACATCCGCGCCAATAAATACGACCTCAGCATCAACCGCTACAAAGAAGTCGTGTACGAAGAAGAAGAATACGAAGACCCGAAAGTCATCCTGCAGAAACTGAAAACGCTGGAAAACGACATCCTGAACGACCTGTCTGAGCTGGAGAACATGCTGTGAGTGTCTTTGGAAACTCTAGTGAATGGCCATTAGTCCCTCTAAAAGGCATAGCGACTTTAAAAAGGGGATATGATCTTCCAGTTAGCCAGAGAGAAGAGGGCAATATTCCAATTTATGCGGCTAACGGTAAAAATGGTACTCATAGTGAAGCCAAAATAGTTGGACCTGGTGTAATTACTGGCCGTTCAGGAACTATAGGTAAGGTTCATTATAGCGAAGGTGATTACTGGCCTTTAAATACTTCACTGTATGTAACTAGTTTTCATGGCAATGACCCACGCTGGGTTTTTTACATGTTAAAAGCATTTCGGTTGGAAAGGTTCTCAGAAGGCGCCGGTGTGCCAACGTTGAATCGTAACTTGGTCCATGATGAATTAATCCCCCTCCCACCGCTGGCCGAACAAAAACGCATCGCCGCCATCCTCGACAAAGCCGATGCCATCCGCCGCAAACGCCAGCAAGCGATCCAGCTCGCCGACGATTTTCTGCGCGCCGTGTTCCTAGATATGTTTGGTGATCCGGTGACCAATCCGAAGGGGTGGGATCAAGTCCCATTTTCATCAGTTGGTTCATTAGATCGAGGTAAATCAAAGCATAGACCGAGAAATGATCCGGCTCTTCTGGGGGGGGATCATCCACTAATCCAGACCGGTGAAGTTGCAAACTGTCGTGGTTATATACGAGAGTTTTCTGCCACATATTCAGATCTGGGTTTGGCGCAAAGTAGAAAGTGGAGTGCGGGAACGTTATGTATCACGATCGCAGCAAATATTGCTAAAACAGGAATCTTGACCTTTCCCGCATGTTTTCCAGATAGCGTGGTGGGCTTTCAGCCAAATGAGCGAGTTACCGTTGAGTACGTTCAGCATTGGTTGCGCTTCCTACAAAAGAACCTTGAAGAAAATGCACCTCAGGCTGCTCAGAAAAATATTAATCTTGAAATTCTCCGCAATCTTCTAATTCCCGTACCGAAGAAAAGCGTGCAAGAAAAATTTAGTTCAATAGTGAGTATGGTTACTGCGTTTGAGGAAAATATAGCAACCTCTGGTGAGGAATTAGGTGACGTTTTTAGTTCCTTAAGCCAAAAAGCCTTCCGGGGCGAACTCTGACGGCCAACCACTCACTCGCCCAAATCACGTAAAAGGAATCACGTATGACACTTAAGCGCGCCGGAGATATGCATCAGTTTACGATCGCAGAACACTACGAACTGATGCACTACCTCGAAACAGAAGGCAGTGAGGGCACCGAACTGCTGCCGCTTCTGAAAAGCAAACTGGGCAGCGCGCTGCGTAGCGAAGTACAGTCGGTGCGCTATCGCGCTCCGCATCTGGTGGCAGGCATAATTTAAGATATTCATAATTCAATACAGTCGGAGAAAAGCTCAGTGGCCGTACAGCAGGGAATATGGAAGATCAGCCAAAGCGCCGATGCCAAACCGCAGGCGTTGCGTGAGATCAAGCTTGAGAACGAAGCTCTGCTCGAACAACAGATCGTTAAAGATATTTCGATCCTGAATGCGCATTGGTTGCTGATCGGCCAGCAGGTCACGACCGATTTTGGTAAAAAGATTGATCTTCTGGCGGTCGATGCCAGTGGTTCTGTCATTGTGATTGAGCTGAAAAAAGATCGCACCCCGCGTGATGTGGTCGCTCAGGCGATTGATTATGCCTCGTGGGTCGAAACACTCAGCAGTGACCGCCTGTCGCGAATTTATGCAGAATTTGCCGGTAAGCAGGGCTTGAGTAGCCAATCGTTAGACGAGGCATTCCGTCAGAAGTTTTCTTCGGTATTGTCTGACGACGATTTAAACAGCTCGCACCAGATGGTGATTGTCGCTGCGGAATTAGACGCAAGTACTGAGCGCATTATTACCTACCTGAACGACAAAGCCAGTGTGGCTGTGAACGCGGTATTCTTCTCTGTCTTTGAAGATAACGGTCACCAGTACCTTAGTCGTGCCTGGATGATTGACCCGTTAGAAACTGAAGAGCATGCCGTAAACACCTCGGCCAAAGGCCATTGGAATGGCGAGTTCTATTGCAGCTTTGGCGCTGGTCCGGGCAGTCGCAACTGGGAAGATGCCATTGAATACGGCTTTGTTTCAGGCGGTGGTGGTCGCTGGTACAGCAAAACCTTGCTGGGAGTATCACCGGGTGACCGTTTATGGGTGAATATTCCCGGTACTGGTTATGTCGGCGTTGCTGAAGTTACCGCAAATGCCGTCATGGCTGATGATTTTATCTCAGACGACATGGCCCTGAAGGGCAGCTATGCCCGTGCAGAAGACGTCGGCGAAGACAACGCCGAGTTTTTTGTCGGGGTAAAGTGGCTTCACACAGAAGCGCAGAATGCAGCATTCAGTGAAGTTGGCTTGTTCGGGAACCAGAACACCATCGCCCGACCACGCGACAAAAAGTGGGACCATACGGTAGAGCGCTTGAAACAGGTCTGGATGATTAAGTAGGGTGTTTGGTTGTAAGTATCTTTTCCGATCTTATGAGTGGAAATAAAATACGGTTTTTTATCGACAGGTAACAGCGCAATTGGGGTAGGTAGTAGACATGGATAGCGCAGTCTTACAGAAACATCTGGTGAAACTGATCGAATTACACGCACCGATAAAGGCCCGCAATCTGGCTAAAATTCTTGCCGATGAGTTCGGCAAGCATGTGGATCGTAGTGCAGTGAACTCAGCTCTGTATTCACTCAAAGCAGAGCGTAAGGTTGAGGTCAATTCAAGCTATGAGTGGAGTCTTGACGGTAAAACGACGGCCCCGAAAAGCGCTTCAACCCGTAAGTCGGCTGAGCCGGAAGATGAGGTAACACCTGTTGCTCCAGAGATTACGTTCACCCAAGAACAGCAGGCGGTGATTGATCTTGATCCGGCAGATCATCTGTTGATTCGCGGACAGGCGGGGAGTGGTAAAACAACCGTCCTCGCGGCTCGTGCAGGCCGTATTCTTTCTGCAATGAACAAAGGATCATTGCTGTTTCTTACGTATAACTCGGCGTTGTCAGCCTACGTCAAGAAGGCTTTCGCTAAGTCGGGTATGAAAAACACGGTTGATGTACAGACTTTTCATGAATGGTCACGCGGTTGCGCAAAAGCACTTGGCTTTGAATTCAGTGGCTGGGTCGATGGCAAAAAGCGCGCTGAGCAACTGAAGGCACTTATTGAAACTGCTCGGGGAGAAGTCGGCGAGCACCGCCTCTATCAACTGAAGGAACATCCTGAGTTGCTGGCGTGGTGGGGCGACGAGATCGCGTGGCTGTTTGGCCAGTACATGATCCGGCTGGACGATTATCTCGCTGTGGAGCGGACAGGCCGGGGAACGTCGGTGCGGGTATCGCAGGAGGACCGGCGTTTTATCTGGTGTGTTTTCGAGCTTTATGAAGAGTGGCTGGAAGAGACTAAGCAGGAAGATTACGACAACCCAGCGGGGCTGGTACTTCGAGCGTTACGCGAAGGTGGAAAAATCCTGCCGGATAAGCTGCGTTACGATCATGTGATGATTGATGAAGTACAGGATTTCGATAAAAGCTGGCTACTGGCCGCAGTAAAAATTCCTCGTGTCTCATTGAGTATGGCGGGTGATCTCGCTCAGAAAATTTACAAACGGAGTTTCAGCTGGTCGTCTGTGGGTATTCAGGTTCAGGGTGGCCGGTCACGTCGTTTATCGGCAAGTCACCGTACGACCAAGCAGATTATGGATGTGGCCGCACACCTTTTGATCGATAACGACGTGACAGGGAGCAGCGATTACACCGCCCCTGAACGGCCGTTGAAAAGCGGCGATAAGGTTAAGATGATTATCGGCGCTAATCCGAAGGATGCGTACGATAAGGGCTATGACTGGATTGCTGAGCAATTCAAGCGCCTGAGAAGTACAACAGTTGCGGTGGTTCTGCCTTTTTCCCGCCAGATGTACCCGGCTAAAATGGCACTCGAGAAACGTGGCCTGAAGGTCCAGAGTGCAAAAGGTGCAGGCCTGGGTGGTTTTGATGGTGGTGTTGTCGTCACGACTTTCCATCAGCTGAAAGGTCTCGAGTTTGATCACGTCGTCATTATGGGTCTGCATGACGCTCAATATCCGACGCGGCTTCTGGAACGGTTGCCTGAAGAGGATCACGCTGAAGAAATCAGCCTGATGAAGCGCGTATTGTACGTCGCGATGACTCGGGCAAAGGTGAATGTGACGCTGGTCGGTTCAAAGCCTTTCTGTCGCTTTTTTGATGACGTGCCGGTGAGCATGTTTGAAGAGATCTGAGGTAAGAGTAGTGAGGGAATACAGTGCAGCGCTATCGCAGTATTGAGGTGGAGAATCTCACTGATCAGCAACTGATTGCACGTCTACGAGAGGCATGGGCTTACTCAGAAGGCAGCGCCTTCATTGTATCAGGGCAGCTAAAAGAGATTATCAATGATGGCCGCGCATTTTTTATCTTAGAGAATGTGCGTCATCAGCATTCCGGGATTCCGCTCATATACCCCCTGGCCGATGAAAAAGTCTTTCATACGGCGTTTGTCGGGCCATTAAACAGCGGCCTTAAATCTGGTGCCTGGGTCAGAGCAGAGCTAGAGCTATCCCCGACTAAAGAGCGCAAGAAGCACAATAACCCATTCGCCATGAAGGCCATTTCTGGCTCGGTATTACCGTTGGCCTCAATGGATCAGAACATTGCTCCTGCTGTTATGGAAACAGGGGCGGGAATTATGGTCGAACAATGGATTCTTGATGTAGCTCGCCAGAATACTGTCGCAGTGATTGAAAAGGAACTGCAGAAAGCTGAGCAGGATCTGCAACAGACTAAGGATCATCTGGATAATGTTCGGGAATCTCTCACAAAAAAGAACAAAGAAGTACGTGAACGCGAATCGAGGATTCGGGATACAGAGAAGCAGATGAAAGAAATGGAAGCAAAGTTGAGCAGTCTTTCCCGTTTTATCGAAGAAAAAACTCAGGTGTTGATAGCTCTTGATCTTGTTGATGAAAGCCTGGTCGGTCCGTTGACTTCGCAGCAAGAAGATAATGCGGTTCCGGCACATGACTTTGATGACGTTCTTGGTGGGGATCGCTTGCGCCTGATTGCGTATGTTCAGGCGTTTATGTACCAGAACGGGATCATGTATAGCCGTAGTATGCTGGAAGATTTCTTCACGCTTATCTGTAGTAATGACCTCATAATTCTGGCCGGGGACTCAGGATCAGGTAAGACCAGCATGGTAAAGTGGTTTGCCAGAGCGATCGGTGGTAAAGCAATGATTATCCCGGTTAAACCGGGTTGGACGAGTTCCGATGATTTGTTGGGGTACTATAACCCTATTGAAAAGAAGTTTCTTTCGACCCCTTTTCTTGATGCTTTGCTTGAAGCAAGTCGTAACCCGACCGTTCCGTACTTTATTTGCCTGGATGAAATGAACCTGGCAAGAGTTGAATACTATTTCGCAGACTTTCTGAGTCTGTTAGAGGAGCGGTCTGAGTCGCCGAAGATACCTCTCTATTCTGACAGTGAAGCCAACAATCTTTTAAGTGAAGCACGTTTATTCCTGTCGCTTGTGGATGAAGCTCGGGAGAACAACAAAGAAGACGGGCTGAACAGCTTTCTTGATTTAATGCGTGATTCTTCTGTAAATCAGAAGCTCCATGAGTTGTGTGGTTTCGGAGAAGGTGATTCATTACTGCGTTATCACGCCTACCTGAGAAAGCTTCTGACTGGTTATCTAGGGATGCCGTCCACTCTGACATTGCCTGCGAATGTACGCATCATTGGCGCTATCAACGTCGATGATACGACTCATTATCTGTCTCCCAAGATTCTTGATCGTGCTCATGTTATCCGATTCGGAAATCCCCTTATGGATGACTGGCAGACTATTTCTGCCGAAGTAGAAGCGTTTGACGTTGATTTGTCATTGCCAGTCGGCCTGCAGGTCGATGAGCTTGACGCGCGTACCGAATATCCGCCGTTTGATCCTGATGATTACATTGTCACGACTCTGCTGACACTGGTTAAGGAATATCTGGCGCCAATGGGGGTTGAATTTGGTTTACGTGCGATCAGGCAGGCCCAGAACTATGCTGCGTTGAGTCATCGTATTGGGGTTGGCGAGGAGAAAATTCTGAACAGAATTATTTTGCATAAGATATTGCCAAAACTGGTATTTGACGGTGAAAAGAAAGTTCAGAGTGGTCAATCGAGAATGGAGCTGCTGATTGGCATGCGGGAGTATCTGACCACCAAAGTCCCCGGGCTTGCTGAGGAAACTGTGAGCCACGCTGGGAATGCCTTGAGTGAGCTCAACCGACTCATTCATTACGCACAAGAAAACGATGGGATTGTGAACTACTGGGCACGATGATGTTTCCTGGGGAGATTCGTTATCTGGATGTCGCATGGATCAATGAGCGACAGATCCGTTCTGTCTGTGTCAGCGATGTAGCATTGGATGTTCAGTTCGATGGGCGGGGATTCTCTGTCGAAACGTTTGTTTTTCCGAAAAGTGGGCATCACGTCGGAATCCGACTTGATGCGCAGACATACACACCACCGAGTATACGGTTGGCAAATGGCGAGACGTTGCTGTTGATGCCTGTTTCTGCTCCCGGTAGCAGCCAGGTATGGTGGATATTTGCCGATGGCTGGAATGAGGCGGCAGGTCGCTACTACAGCTTGCTCTACCGGACGGTTGGGCGAACATCTGTCAGTATTGGAAATTATGAGCTTCTTATTGAGAACCATTCGGTTAACTTTACTGTTGATGAACTCGAGCATTATCTCGCTGATTTTAAGAATGGACTGTGGGAACTGGTCCTTGATAACCGCAGTGCATCGACGCTCAAAGTATCTGACCCTGTGGGTGCATTTGTCGATCAGGAGGTGTTGAGTTATCTGAACAAGTTCTGTGATTTTGCCGAAAGGGTAGTAAATAGTCCGGTCATTCATCTCGCCGAAGGATATTCACAACGACCGCTTGATAAGGTCCGACCAACGACCACAACATTCCGCGAATTAGCGACGCGACCTGGCGCCATGTCGTACACCAGCCGCTCCCGGTTCGATAATGTAGATATACCTGATAACAGGTTTGCTCATTACTGTGTTTCGCGTGTCTATCAGATCGTTATTAGCTTACAGCGTATGGTGAACGGTAAAGAGCAACTTATTGTTCATCAGATCGAAAGATCACGTCAGCGTTTACATGAAATAGATAGTCAACTCTCTGGTCATAGTAGTGTAGCTGTTGATCCTCGGATATTTGATGCAGAGGTTGAAACTATACGACAGCAATGTGAGAAATGTGAAAGATCAGTCGTACTTAAGCATACGGCCAGTAATGCTGAAGCCGGTGAGAGCAATGAGTTTCTTCTGAGAAGTCCAGTTAAGGACTCTCCCGATGTCTGGTATGTCCGTGAAATAAACAACTATCGGTTTCCAAATGTAAATCATGACTATGCCTTGCTGGATTTATCTTCTGTTGCTTCATTTGAAGACTCTTCCGCTGGTAAAGGCTGTAAGTTGCTACTTGTTGGTACTTTTCAGGAAAGTGTACGCACAGACAGTAAAGGTCGGCACTCCGTAAAGTTTACGTATCAATCTTTGAAAAGCGCGAGATTGTTGAATCAACGATTGAGAGAGAAGCTGAGTTGGTACTATGAACGGAGATGTAAACTGGAGTCTGACGGATGGATGCGACGATTAACGGGCGATGAAATAAAAGCACTCAGAAGCGAAAGAGAAGAAATCCAGCAGTCAATTGATGGTTACCAGACTACGCTTTCAGTGCTTGCATTGGCAAAGGACGGACTCCCTGGCGTGTTAAAACGGATGAAACGTATCCTGCGCGAATTTGAACAACGAGGTATTTCAATATCATCTGCTTTCCCAAATTCAATGGTTTATGTCAGTAACGCTAATTACTCGTCACTATGGAAGGTATACAAGAAACTGATTTCTAAAACAGCGCTAAGTAAAAGTGCTCTGGATTCTCTTTTACAGATAAATAATATCGGATTGGTCAGCATAGCCAGTCTGTATGAGCGCTGGTGCTTGATTCGGGTTGTAAAAGTATTACACGAAGTATTTGGGTTTAATCCAGAGTCCGGCTGGCAGGATAAACTGGTGAATGCAGTTTCTGGCCAGCGACATGATGTAGATATTCACTTTTCCGCCGGTCTGAGACAGCAGGAGATTGTGTTGTCGTATGAGAAAGTATTAGAGAACGGAAAACGCCCGGATTTCGTTATTGATCTGAGAACATATCACTACGAGAAGAGTAATGAGAGCTGGTTTAAAGGAGGTACCACTTCGAATCAACTGGTGCTTGATGCCAAATTCAGGGGAGATATGTCTTCAGAAAAAATGAGGGAGCTGGTGTGGCAGTTATATGACGGCAAGAATTATTCAGGAAACGGTAAGAATCCGGTGTTTGTTCTGCATCCGGTTGCAGAAGTCGTTGATCAACCGACTTCTCCTTTAGTTTGGGGCCGAAGATCCGACTATGGCCACGAACACCGGCATCGTTATGGATTCATTTACCTCAGCCCCGTATTTGGCGGAGGCTTATCAGGCACTGATGACCTACAGCGATTGATAGGTATGTTTCTTCAGAAACATTCTGTGGTGCTTAAAAGCAGCGAGCAGAACGGTGACTCTCCTGAGTGGACCAACCTGGTATGTATTGGATGTGGCAATACAGCAGACGAAACACTGAGGCTCGCATTACAGCGCACCATGGGGGGGAATGCATCATGGCGTTGTTACTGCCCAAGTTGTCACCTGACTACGGTGATTACTCGGTGCGCCTCCTGTGGGGAGGCGCTGTATAAAAATGGTAACCGCTGGACCTACCACAGGACCAAAGTAGAGCAGACAAGTAATGTCGTCTGCCCGAGTTGTAGTACGTTTCTTTAGTACTATGGGTCTGACGTGGTTTGTAAGTAAATATATTTATATTATTGTAATAAAAGTTATTTTAATTCTGGCTGTATCGGTGGATATCCGCGTAATAATGCACTCAATTTTTAAAAATTGATTTCAGAGAAAAGACGCATTCATTGAGATATGCGCTTCAGATGCTGTTAACATCTCAGGCTTGAGCGCCTGGAAATAAAGTCAATAAAAAAAGGATTTGTCATGGACATGACTCGTAAGCAAGAAATTCTCACCTACCTGAATGAACTCAGCCGCCAGTTTGATAGTGCGGTGAATACCGTTCCTGAAATTCTCAAATCTCATGCCGATGGATGGTTTACCGGGCTTGATAAAACATCTGGTTTTGTTGATCACTGCTCATTGTATGTGCCTGTTGTTGGTGGGTTCAGCGCCGGGAAATCTGCCGCGCTCAATGCCCTTGTCGGGCGAGATATTCTGCCAGAGAAGGTAACCCCCGAAACAGCAATACCGGCAGAGTTACATTTCAGCGACGATGAGCGGATCTCAGCGCAGGCTCAGAACGGAGACTGGAGCACTCATGCGATTACAGCACTGCCTGAGTTGTCAGAGAATGCCAAAGATTATCAGGTCGTCCGGATCTATCTGAACAACCCGGTATTAAAGGACATTGAGCCATTGGTTCTGGTAGATATGCCTGGATTCGACTCTGGTCTGGATCAGCACAATCAGGCCATTTTGCGATATATCACGACGGGCGCGATGTATTTGTACCTCGTGGACTGCAAGGCCGGTACGGTCAGTCGACAGGACAGTCGCCGTATCGAGGAGATTCTGGATCTTGGGCGCCGCGTAGAGGTCCTGATGACTAAGACCGACCTGGCATCTGAAATTGAGGTCAATGCGGCCAGGGACCATGTAGCTGATCACTTGAGCATGATTATGGAGTCAGCCTCTGTTGGTTTGATCAATAAGAGCGATGTCAGCGCGATGTTGTCGCGTCTCAAGGCAGCGAATGTATCGGCACTTTTTGATGCCATGACAATTCCAGGCGTGAAGGATCTATTTTTTGATGCCGATGGTCTGGTAAATACGGCGATCAGCTCCCTGACGTCTGATGCGGCATCGCTTGAAAAGAAAATTGAAGAGGCGGCATCCACGCTAAGAAAAGTGGAAGCTGAGAAGCAGCGTCTATTGGACGATGCTAAGAGTAGTGGTGTTAGTGAAAAATGTGAGCTGGTTATTAGTCGCCTTGATCAGGCACTGCGCAGCTCAACTGATGAATTGGTAGCGCAAGCGAAGGTGAGCGAGGCGGCATTAAGCCGTGGAGTTGCAGACCTCGTTCGCTCCACCCTTACGGTAGAAATTCAGGCTGTCGTTCGCAAATCTACCTCTGACATTGCTTTTCAGTTCTCTGACGAGATTAATATTGGCAGCTTATCTTTGGGTGGTGAGGGCTGGTTGGAAAACATGGTTGGTGTGCTTGAGTCGGAGGTGATGAATGCCTTAGCAGGCCTGCAGGATGCTACTACCGGCCAGAAAGCCGGTGCCCATTACACTCATGATGCTGACAAAAATCCCCTTGGCAAAGCGATCAATGCCATAAGCGGTTTTGCCATTATGATCCCTAATCCTGTGTTGCGAGTTGTTTTTGCGTTACTGCCGGGAATCATTGGTCAGTTGTTTGGTAGTTTCAAATCGAATGCTGAAAATGATCGGTACCGGGAGGCAATATCTTCTCAGGTCATTCCGACCGTTATTTCTCAGGTTCGTCCTCAGGTTATGGATTCTTTGCAGCGTTCTGAGTCTGAAATCATCCGGGTAGTGTCTGAGCAGATCAGTGAGAAAGTGAGTGCCCAGAAATCCTTGTATGACGAGGTTGCCAAGCGATCCGAGTCCGAAATCAGTGCGTTGCAATCGAAACAACAAGACCTTGAGAAGATTAAAAACGAGATGAAGACTAAAGCTAAAGCAAAAGGAGTATTTGCTGATGTCAACTAATCCGAAAGATTACCTCACGTCGTTGAACGACTTTGAGAAGCTGATTGCCAAAAACGATGACATCCTTGACGCGTCGATCAGAAACCAAACACGAATTGAAGGGTTTTGCAGCGCTAAAGAGGCGCACACGCACTTGTCTGCACTGCAGGAAGAAGGGCGTACGTTAAAGATTGGTGTTATTGGTCGAGTGAAGGCGGGTAAGTCTTCACTGATCAACGCACTGCTCTTTGATGGTAAAGAGGTTCTGCCTAAGGCGGCAACTCCTATGACTGCTGCATTAACATCGATTGGCTATTCGGAGAAGTTCTGTGCGGAGGTCCACTTCTTTAGCCAGGAAGACGTCGAGCTTCTTAAACATAAAGCGCGTGAATTTGATCAGGAAGTATCCCGCTTAATTCAGAAGTACCGAGACGATCACAAGGCACGCGTTGAACAGTCGAAACGCCCAATCCCGCCGCTGGATGAAGCATCGCTCGAGAAGAAAGCGATTCGCGAAATTGGCGAAGATGGTGTTCTGGCGTCCGCCGCTGATCTCATTAAGCGTATGCAGCGTTCGGGGGTGAATGTCGCTGATCTTGGGGTATCAAGAGTACTTGAGGCTGAATCGCATGAAGAGTTGATTCGTGAGCTGAATGAATATGTTGGCGCCTCAGGGCGGCTGATGCCATTCACTCGAGAGATGACGATTGGCATTAAAAATGATGCTTTGAAGGGAATCGAGGTTGTTGATACCCCTGGAGTGAACGACCCGGTTAAATCTCGTGAGCAGCGTACTTATGAACGTCTGAAAGATTGTAATGCGGCCTTTATGGTGAGCCCGGCTGGCCAGTTTTTAAGTCAGCAGGATTTCGAGCTTGCAGATCGCCTGAGTAGCCGCGAAGGGACACAGGAAATTTATATTGTCGCGAGTCAGGCCGATACGCAGTTGCATGGCAGTATTCGTAAAGATGCCAAAGGCGACTTTCATCAAGCTCTGTCAAAACTGCATCAGACTCTTGTTGGGCAGGCTTATAGCGCCTTAAGTGGTCTTGAAAATGAGGTACTGACGCGAATCCGGTCGGAACCATCTGAGCGCTTAATTGTTACTTCAGGCATTTGTGAAACCCTGCTGAACGACGGCGGTCAGTCAGAGGATATTACCGCGGCTCATACGTTGAAACTCCTCAAAAGTAGTTACGGTGATTACTTTACCCACCATGATGATCTGATGACAAACCTCAGAGTCTTGTCTGCGCGTGAAAAGCTTCAGGCGGCAGTAGATACGGTCAAGAGTAAGAAATCTGAGATTATCAATCAGCAAGCCCGTCATTTTATAGAAGCTCAGGTTTCTACTCTCCATAAGATTAAAGACCAAACGCTGACGGCTCTTGCGGCACGCCATAAAGAAGTCTCAACGGGCGACGTAGCAGAACTTGAAAAAGACCTTGAGCGTTTAAAGTCGGCTTCTGCCAATGGCATTGTTGCGGCAAACAATGAGTTTATGGATCAGGCGGATGAGGTGAAATTAAAGCTACCGGTTGAGCTTGAGCGAGTAATTCAGCGTGCGATTGATACGGTCGACGAGAAATCCGAGACTGCCAGTGGGCAGGAGAGTGAAACTTATCAAGCAGAAAAGTCAGGTGGTTTCAGTTGGCTGGCTAGGAAAACTGGACTCGGTGGCTATGAACAGCGGACTCGTACGTACGATACACTGAGGCCACTGACTGTTCGCCGTGCCCTCGAAGGATTTGCTCGCTTAATGCACGCCGGTATGAAAGATTGTGCCACGCAAAGCCTGCTGCGTTGGCGTTCTAGCCTGATTAGCGGTATTTCCCGCCAGTTACGCGAGTCTATGGGAGACGATTGTGTCGATATTAATCGACTGCAAGCTGTGTGTCGGGCGGTTGTCACTAAACTCGTGGATTTGCCTTTGGTAGACGTTCCGGAGTTACCAGCAGAGTTGGCTAAGACGAGGAAACTGACCGGCTCTGCCGTAGATGACTACCTTGAAGCCGCTCAGGCTTATGCCTCTTCGCTCGAGAAGCGTGGTTTTGAGTTTATTTCCACAGTGAAGGAGACGGTGGACGCTATCACCAAACGTAATATCGGTGAAGAGTTACTGGCTGATCTGATCAAGGAAGCCGAAAGTTTGCAGCATATGGTTGAGAACAAAACCCTGACGCTCGAGAAAATTTCACGCCTGGAAGCCGCAATAAGAAAATCGTTATGAATGTCCCCGAAGTAACTAAGTTAAAAATATCAGGTGGAGAGAAAATTTTCTCTCCGCTCAGCCGTTCCATACGTCGCTTGCGTGAGGAATACGAGCGCACCTATGAGTCTTGGCTTGAGACGGTCGGTCAATTGGATTTGACGGTTTCTGAATTAAACGTAAATAAAGAAAAGCTAAGTTCTGAGATACGCAGTGGAGAGATGGCTGCTAAGGAACTCAGTAGCCTCAAAGTCAAAAGCGCCAAGCTATTGGAAGACTACAAAACGGTAGTGGCTGCGTTTAAAGCGAAGAAAAAGGAAGTTGCCAATTTACAGGATGCGCTGTCCGGACTTCGCGATGCGAAGACAGATCTCGACAGCCGCTATGAGCTCGTTTGCTCGGCGATCTCACCCATAAAAATGCAGTCGGATCAGTACCTCAGGTTTAAAGAGATTCTCGACGGGCAGCTTTTACCCCTGATTAATCGGATAAATGTTGTCGCAAATGAGGCGCAGCAGGTAATCAAAATCCGGGCAATCGAAGATGAGTTGAGGTTGATTGACTCTCTGTCGGTATTCTCAAATCGCTCTGTGGTTGCCGTGGCTGGTGGTTTCAGTAGTGGTAAATCGTCATTAATTACCAGCTTATTTGCGAATGAGGATGTTAGCCTACCGATTGGTATTGAGCCTGTAACGGCTATTCCGACTTACGTATTTCACTCGGATGATGTCGCTATTAAAGGTTACCCCAACGGAGGTGGAATTTTTGATGTGTCTGCCGAAATGTATGCCCGATTGTCACATAAGTTTGTAGAGGAGTTTGGCTTTAACTTGCGCGATCTTCTGCCCTTTATGTCGCTGGAAGTGCCTTTGCAGACGCTAAAGCATATCGCCTTTATCGATTTGCCCGGTTACAACCCGGGAGACCGCGATGGTGCTACCGGTGGCGATTTGATGGCGTCGGATGAGTTCGTCACACAGGGGGAGGCCTTGCTGTGGGTTATCGGTATGGATGCTAATGGAACCGTACCGCGTGATGATCTCGAACAACTGTGGTCGCTGAGTGAGCTCGATATCCCGATTTACGTCGTACTGAATAAAGCGGATCTTCGCCCGTTAGCGACACTGGATGAAGTGCTGGACCAGGTGTGTGACGAACTCTCGATGAACGGTATTGCCTTCGAAGGAATATCAGCCTACAGCAGTGAATGTGGTGGTGAACTGGCTTTCCGTGAGAAGAGTTTGTTTGAGGTGCTCGAAAGTTGGGACAAGCCTCGAGACTCAGCGAAAGTAGCCGCAGGTAAGTTATTTAATGTCATCGATGAATATGAATCCGCGATCACCCACGACATTGAACGACGTAAGACAAAGGCATCTCTCGTAAAGGCGCTGGAGCTTAATCTGTTGGAAGTCGGTGCATTTGAAGTGGATGATGCCGAAGCTTTTGATACTGATAAGTATATGAAAGCTGCACCGAAGAAGAAAAAGGGCAAGAAAGCTAAGAAGGAAGATGCTGACCCGCTTGTCGGTGGTTCCTTGATGGCTTCTTCTATACGTAGGCACTTCTTAGGGATTGCTATTGGCTCGGACGATTCAGACGATGATGAGGTTGCCGGTGACAGCGAAGTGAACCAAGGGGGCTCTACCTCTAGCGATAGCAGCGGTGGAGTGTTAACTAATAAGGCAGACCTGATAGACATTATCAGGGATCAGCTACAGGACTTACGTTTGGATTACAGCACGTCTGCAGCCGAGAAAGATCTTGCTGAACTTTCCCGCATCAGAGATGAGCTGAGTTTGGTGTTCTGATTATTAGCTCTGTGTGGAGTGGCGGGGGAGGATTCGTAGCAGTCTTCATGGTTTCTTTTCCGGCCACTCTTCGCCGTCTCCTAACACCCGTTCTATTCTTTAATCATCCTTCACAATAATTTTGGCTAAGTATGATTAATAAGAAACTAGTAGTAGCAGCTTACTTTGTACTTTCGTCCGTAGCGTACGCTGAGCGGCCTGTCGTTGAGCATGGCTTGATCGCGGGTGCATCTGTTCAGGTGGGTAGCTATGAAGAAGATGGTGCGGATAGCGTATCTCCTATTGGTGGGCTGCTTTCTCTTGAGAAGCCTTTGACTGATAACTTCAGCTTGAGAGCGGATTACGCCTTTGGCCTGGAGGCTGATTCTACTGAGGTGGGTACAACCGAAGTCGATGTCTCTTTGGGTAATATGTTCTCGGGGTTTGCCAAGGCTCAGACCAGTGACATCGCTGGTTTCCGGCTTTATGGCTTGCTGGGCGTGAGTAAGGCGGAATTCAGGGCCGAAGTTGTCGACACGGAAGAGGAAACCACGGACGGCGATACGGGCCTGTCGTATGGCTTGGGAGTGACTGCAGGCATTAAGCCGGGCCTTACTGTGAATGGCGAATTCGTTTCCTATCTTTCTGAAGACGACTATTCCTATTCTGGTTTTAACTTCGGGCTTTCAAAGCTTTTCTGACCTCCTTACAATGACACCATCATTTACGAGGAGCACAGCATGGCCAAGGGTTTTGAAGTTACGGGAATCATCCACACCATCGGTGAGACGCAGTCGTTCGGTCAGAACGGGTTCACTAAGCGTGAGTTTGTGGTCAAACTGACCGGTGAAGGCGAGAAGGAAGAGTACCCGAACTACGTGGCTCTTGAGCTGATTAAAGATAAGTGTGCTCTGATGGACAGCTACCAGCCGGGCGATGAGATTAAGGTTCAGTTCAATCTGAACGGTCGCCTCTGGAATGCACCGGGTAAGCCAGAGAAGTGCTTTACCAGTTTGCAGGCGTGGCGGGTTGAGCGCATGGACGATGTGCCGCAGTTTGCTCAGCAGCAGCCAGCGCCGTCTCAGGCCTATAATGATTTTGATGACGACGTGCCGTTCTAAGCGGGCAGTCTGAATTAATGAAGGCGCGGTGATCGCGCCTTTTTTGTGGATCGGATTCAGGAGAGTGCTAATGCGTGTGTTGATTGCCGGGTCATCAGGGGCCATTGCCGAAGCTGTCGCTAAGCGAATGCGTGATGAAGGGGATCATGTATTCACCTTGAGCCGGTCGGGTGAGCCTTCGGCGACGCACTGTGTTGCCGATCTGACCAAGCCATCTTCCGTCGAGCAGGTAACAGCATTCGTTGAGAAGTGTGGGCCACTGGATGCGGTGTTCTGTGGCACTGGGTTGTTGCACGGTGGTTGGAATATGCCCGAGAAGTCGCTGTCACAGCTGTCGATGGATTGGCTGCAGCAGAACATGTTGGTCAACGTTCAGACGCACATTCATCTCGCACAAGCCGTTGAGCCACTTGTAAAACGTTCGTCGCCCATTAAGTGGGTGTCTCTTTCGGCCATGGTTGGCAGCATGGAAGATAATGGCTTGGGCGGTTGGTACAGTTACCGTATGAGTAAGGCCGCCCTGAATATGTTTATCCGTAATCTGTCGATTGACTGGTCGCGGAAGGCACCAGGCAGTGTGGTTGTGGCCCAGCATCCGGGCACGACGGATTCACGTTTGTCAGAGCCGTTTCAGGCTGGGATTGCCGAGGGCAAGTTGTATACCCGCGAGCAAACCGCTGAGCGCCTGGTCAATGTTATGAGAGAGCTGACGCCCGAACAGAACGGGCGTTTGTTGCACTGGGACGGAAGTGTGATTCCTTTTTGATCTAAAACCTCACTCTTTCAGCCCACCCCGGTAATTTCATTCCTTCCGCACTCAATTCAATATCATCCGGCTCTGGCTGGGCTTCTTTATCGCGGTAGGGCAGTGGCAAGTTCTCTTTCGCAACAGCGCTCAGGTAGTGCTGCTGACTCTCCCTGATCTTCTCATTTCTTGCTATGTAGCTGTGCCATTCGGCTTCGGTGACGAGTGTTTTCAGGTGTTCACGGCTTGCTTGTCCGCTTAGCACCCAGGCACTGGCATTGTTTCCTCCAAAGCCTTTGCTGTTAATAAAACAGACCGGGATATCTTCGGCTGAAACCTTGGTGTGGCTCAGCGGAATCGTCAGATGCGACTGATGCACGTCGGGTGCGATTTCGCTGGCGGTGGTAATGCCGGGCAGGACACCGTAGTTCCATGATCCCAGGGTCATCAGCAGCTGGTCGGCGGACGCGGCCGAGATGGAGTGCCCTAAGTGGGCTTTCACTGCGCAGACGGGCCACTTGCTGATGCCAAACTCTTTGGCCAGCCGGTTAAACATGTCCGATTCGGTAGTACGGTTTTGTGGAGTGCTGCTGCCGTGAGCCTGCACAAAGCTCTTCTGTAGGGCATCGTCTCCCAGAGCGGTTTTACTCAGGGTACGTTTTGCGCTGGCCATGGCTTTTCCCATGGTGATGTAGTTGCCAATACCGGGTGCCGAGATAGAGCGTTTATAGCCATCTGCGTGGATAAATACGTCGCCAATACTCCCGAGTATATTCAGCCCAAGCTCAAGCGCTGTATCCCGACTGGTAAGCACGAAACACTGAGCCGACTCCGCCAGGGTGAAGCCAACGTTCTGAGCGAAGGGTCTTGAGGCTCGACGAAAGTCCGGTTGTTGATCTGTGCTTAGCCCCTCCAGTTTTTGCAGGCGCCCTTCGGTGGCGAGTGCCCCCATGGCATTAAAGCCTTCAACAATACCCGGGATGAGCGGCGCTTCGCTGTTACCTGTGAGGACAAGCTTACGGCGACCGCTGCGGATATCATCAAGGGCCATCCGCAGGTTGTAGAGGAAGCTGGCACAGGCGCCGTTGTTGCTTCCGGTGGCCCCAGCGTTACCAAGCAGGTAAGCGTTGATAAAGTCGGCGGGCATGGTGGATATGCCCATTGGTAACTGGCGGGATGTGTTGCGCTGGCCCATTAAGGGGGCGGACAACATGCCGCCGAACCCCTGCATATCTAGTTGACCCGCCGTCGAGCCCATATAGACCGCGATGTCATCGGGGCAGAGGTGTTGCTTGATGGCGTCGGCACTCATACCCAGGTTGCCCAGCGCGTCTGCTGCGGCGTACAGCGCCAGTTGTAATCCGCGAGGGTGGTGTTTCGAGTTGTAGAGGCTGGCTACGTCAAATCCGGTCGGGATCTGACCAGCGCTTTGCACATCGCAGCGTTTGTAGGTCTCTCGATAGATTTTGCTGGGTGTGGTTTTATCTGTCGAAGTTATACCGTTATCTATGTTCGATTCTTTCGCTTGAGCTTCTTCTTGTTCCTGAATCTCGTTGAAAATCATGGCGTCGGGATTCCAGCCACGCAGGTCAGGGCAGTCTTTGTCCCAGGCCCGGACAAGCGAATTATTGAGAACCTCGTGAGGTGGTTGGTCAGTCAGATTTGCCAACTCATTCTGCAGTTCTGTTTGCTGAACGGGGGAGAGTGCATCGTAAATAATCCGTCGATACGCTTGATGGCCAGAGGCACGCCCAGCGGCGTTGATACCGCCGAACGCGGCAATCACTACATCGGTGATTTCAGGAGAGTAAGTTGAATCAGACACAGTGGCCTCCGGCATATAATCAAGCAAGGTTTTGGGCGTTTGCCCGAGTGTGCCCACACAGTGTGCTCCGGATGCAGTTCTTCGGAATAGAATAAAAAAGACGTATAGTGGTATATAAAAGACACAAACGGTTTATTCGGAGGTATTCTTGCTAAATCGATCTGACTTTCATGTCAGCGTTCTGCAGCTCGATCAGATGCTCTTGTCCAGCCTGGCAATGCCGCTTGAAATGCTCCATGCCGCGGTGAGCTACCATCGCACCAAAAGCCGTTCGCGATTGAGCCTGAATGTCGAATCAGTGTCCGCAGCAGTGGGTTGTCAGCCAATAGGCGGGCTAAATATCGTTAGCGGAACGCCTTTGGCGGATGTAGGTAAGACCGATCTGGTGATCGTGCCTGCTATGTGGCGTAATCCATTACGAAAGTTAGATTCATCAGATTCTGTCTGTGAATGGCTCAGGCAGCGTTATTCCGGCGGTGCGGCTGTCATGAGTATCGGCACAGGGGCCTGGCTTCTGGCGAAGGCGGGGCTGCTTAATGGTCAGGCTGCGACTACGCATTGGCATGCACTGGATGCATTTGCTCATGACTTCCCGGACGTTCGTCTGCAGCGAGACCATTTGCTGACGCAGGCAGGCCGTATTTACTGTGCTGCCAGTATCAACTCGGGCGCGGATCTGATGATTCATCTGATCGGTACATTCTTTAATAACGAAACCGCAGCGTATGTTGAGCGGCAGTTCTCGCCGGAAGCGCGAATGTCCTTTGATAAGAGGGTGTTTACTGAAGGAGCCCCACAGCACGCTGATGAAGCCATCGCACTCGCACAGAGTTGGTTGCACCAGCACTGGCAGGAACCTCTGTCGATGGACCGGGTTTCTGAGATTGCCGGATTAAGCCCTAGGCAGCTGAGTCGGCGCTTCAAAAAGGTGACCGGCGAGTCCCCGGGGCAGTATCTGCTTCATCTCAAGTGTCGTTTTGGTAAGGAGTGGCTTAAAAACAGTGACCTCTCAATAGCAGAGATCGCTCAGATGTGCGGATTCAGTGATGCCAGTCATTTCGGGCGCATCTTTCGTCGTTGGCAGGGCGTGGCGCCATCTGACTACCGACGGGCAGTCCGGGCCAAGCTATTCAGCGTGAACAGTCAGTTTTAGCAAAAGAGATTAATTTTCACTTCCAGGAACAAAAGTCTGGCTGGTAATGTCTGACCGGAGGTTAAATTGGTCATTAAGGCCATTAACCTTCAATAATAACAAAATTAGACTAACCTGATGTTACAGGGGCTATGCGGCGCGAGAAGCGCGGGAGCAGGCAATGGCGGTAACGGAACAGAGGGATTTGACGGGGCTGAAGTCCGGGGCGTTCGACGCCTTGTTGAGCTCCGAGGATATGGGGATTGCGATACTTGATACCGGGCTACGGTATGTGGAGCTGAATGCCCTTCTGGCGAGGTTTAACGGTGTTTCTGGTGAGGAACACATTGGCAGAACTGTCTCGGAGGTTTTGCCCAAGTTAGGTCCGCTGATTACTCCCATCCTGAAAGAAGTTATTGAAACCGGTGAGCCTGTAAGAAACCTTGAGATTGCCGGTGAGACGCCCAGCGTAGTCGGGCAGGACTCTTTTTGGGAAGCATCGTATCTTCCGATTTTTTCTTCGCCGGGTCAGGTTGCTGGAATTCTGGTTATGGCGGTTAACCGGACGCTCGAGTATGAACTCAAACGCACTCGGGAAGAAGCTCACGAGCTTCAGCGACGTATTCTCGACAGCCTGTTTACCTTTGTCAGTATTCTCTCTCCAGACGGCCTCCTTATCGATGCTAACCGAGCACCGTTAGAGGCTGCGGGCATTGATCTCGCCGATGTCATCGGCAAGCGCTTCTGGGACTGTATCTGGTGGAATTACTCACCAAAAATTCAGATGCAACTGCGCTCAGCTGTTATCCGTGCAGGTGCGGGTGAGACTGTTCGTTATGATGTGCCTATCCGTACGGTGGGTGATACCCGCATTACTATCGATTTTATGGTTTCGCCGCTGCTTGGCGCGGATGGCGAAGTCACTCACCTCGTCGCCTCGGCAAACGACGTATCTGAACGAAAAAGTCGGGAAACTGAATTATCACTCAGTGAAAAGCGCTTCCGCCGTGTGTTTGACTCTACTGCAGATGGCCTGGTAATGATTAATGACTACGGCGAGATTATGCTCGCCAACCCCAGCATGGCCAGCATGTTCGGGTATTCGTTATCTGAATTATATTCCTGCTCAATTGAAGACCTTATCCCGTCTCATTTACGTGAAAAGCACCGGCGTGATCGAACGCGTTACCAGGAAAGCCCGGTTCCACGAGCCATGGCGGCTATGCGGGAATTGATGGCCTGTCGGCGTGACGGATCAGAATTTCCGGTAGAAGTCGCATTGACGCCTTTGCAGTTTCCGGAAGGGACTCGGGTTCTCGCAACGGTAGTTGATATTTCGATTCAGAAGCAGATTCAGGCGAGTCTTATTAAAGCCTTGAAAGAAAAGACATCTCTTCTTAACGAAGTTCATCACCGTGTAAAAAATAATCTTCAGGTGGTTTCCAGTTTATTGAGCCTTCAGGCGCGCAGTGTTCCCGAGGAGCTGGTGGACGCGTTTCTTGAAAGCCAGGGGCGGGTGAAGGCAATGGCGCTGATGCACCAGCAGCTATACGAGCATAAAACGTACGAGAGTATTGGCGCTGCAAAATACAGTAGCGAGTTAGTTTCGCTTATCACGCGCAGTCATACGATGACCAGCAGTCAGAATATCAAAACCATCCTTGTACCTCCCGAACGGGAAGTCTTTTTGACGATGGATCAGGCGCTGCCTTTCGGCTTGTTGCTTAATGAGCTCGTAACAAACTCCATAAAGCATGCATTTACTGATCAAGACCTGGGTGAAATACGTATTTCAATGTCACAGGATGGTGATATGAATATTGTGGTTGTTGAGGACAATGGAAAGGGAGTCGAGGAAGGGGTAGAACTTGGCAAAACAACATCGCTTGGATTCCAGTTGATTCCCGGATTAGTCGAGCAGCTGGACGGAGAAATAGTGTTGATAAGAAATCAAGGAACTCGCTATGAAATACGCTTTCGCAAGCAGGAGACAGAGGAATGAGTGGCGAAAAGATTCTGATCACGGAAGATGAGCGGATCACTGCACTGGATCTGAAGATGACGCTGGAAAAACTGGGTTATCTGGTGGTTGGTAGTGTTGCTTCTGGGGAGGAATCAATCGAGTTTGCACGACGGATGAAGCCTGACCTGGTTCTTATGGATATTCATTTAAAAACAGCCATGATGGGTACAGAAGCTGCACAGCTGATCTCAAAGGAACTGGATATTCCGGTTATTTTCCTGAGCGCATACTCAGACAGGTCGGTGATTCGCGAAGCCGGACAGTCAACACCTTATGGCTACCTGATAAAGCCTTATGATGCTCGTGAGATAGATGCATCTATTCAGGTGGCACTGGCAAAACATGAGGTTGATGATGAGATAAAAAAGAGTGACATGAAACTGAAGTTGGCACTCGAAGCTGCCAATATGTCAGCCTGGGAGTGGGAGCCAGAAGACAGACTTTGTCTGGCGACGCCCGAGCAACCAGGAACGACGAATTTCGCAAGCACGATTGACGATATTATCAGTCGCGTACATCCCGATGATAGAGACATGCTTGTTTCTTCTCTTAACAGCACAGGCCAGCTTTCACAGCAGGTTCGTTTGTTATACAAGGACACTGATGACTATCATAGTGTCGATTTGTTTGCGGCTGTCGTAACAGATAAAGAAGGCCAACGTAAGGTCGTTGGTATTGCTCGCGATATTGATAAAGAGGTACGCGAGCGAGAGGAGCTGCGACAGGCCAGAGTCGTCTTTGAATCTATCTCTGAAGCGATTCTGATAACCGATTCTGAGAGAAAAGTGATCTCTGCTAATCCTGCCTTGGAAATTATCACTGGATTCACCATTGATGAAATCAAGGGGCGGAGGGCGTTCAAAATTCTGTGTCAGCCAGTCACAAGTCAATATGAGCGTCTAGCCGCCCCTCGAAGTGAATCGATAACTGAGACAGTGTCAGATTCCAATTTTGCACTGGGTGCGTCCAGCGCT
>Ga0256829_1000617_pt1 | contig 34370 bp, 40 predicted proteins | sample 131447metaG_FD_185979 | JGI IMG/M metagenome (GOLD analysis project Ga0256829, IMG submission 185979) | Hydrothermal vent microbial communities from Lau Basin, Pacific Ocean - 131-447 | ecosystem: Environmental > Aquatic > Marine > Hydrothermal vents | place: Pacific Ocean: Lau Basin | collected... | reverse complement strand
ACCATCCAGTTGAGAAGCGGTTCGTGAAAATAGAACATCACAAAGAACATAACTATCAAACTTGCAGCAGAGATTGCCAGCCTTTTTCTCAGCTCGGCTAAATGGGGAATCAGTTCATCAAACATCTATATTGTCTTCTTCTTTCTTAGATTTTGTACTTTTTTTCTTTTTCTTTTTGAAGGTTACCTCTTGGGGTTCCTTCTCTTTGCTTGGCGCTTCTGTAGAGATAGTTTCATCTTTTTTTATGTCATCTTTTAAAATGTCATCTGCATAGCTGTTTATGGAAGCTGCAGCCTGTGCAGGCATATCTGTGACTTTATGCACCTGCTCGCTTGCATTGAGCAGTTCCTGTTTGTATGCAAGTGCCTCTTTTTTGATGTCAGAGACATGCATCTCCTCTTCTATGGAGTCTTTTACGCTTCCTACTGTGTTTTTAACATTTCTAAAAAATTTAGCGATCTCTATCATTGTACTAGGAAGTTTTTCAGGTCCTAGAAACAGAATAGCTATGACCGCGATGAGAAGTATCTCTGTAAAACCCATACCAAACATATTGCGCCTTCATATAAATTATTGTTTCCGTGATTTTATCTAAAGTATGATTAAAAAACCTTCAAGAATTCAAGAATAAAGCAATCTCATCGGCTAAAAGATAATCTGCGTTGAAAAAAAAACCGTTTTTGAAGCGTAGTTTCTTAGCCTCTACAAGTGTGGCCGCACGAATTTTCTCTTCATCGCTTAGTATCTCCTGATGCACACCGACACAGGAGCGAAAGCCTAAAAATATCTTCTCTAAACGCATATCTTCTTGGGAGAGTTGCTCTTCTTTGATGTCAAGCGGGTTTTTGATGTAGGCTTCAATGGCTGCGTTTGGGTAGTATCGCGTACTCTTTCGTTTTCCAACCGCACCCGCTCCAACACCCATGTAATCTTTGTACTCCCAGTATCCAAGATTGTGTTTTGAGCGGTACGTGCCGAAGTTACTTATCTCATACTGCTCAAAACCGTGCTTTTGTATCTTTTGAAATATCCACTCGGTGAGTTCGAGCTGCTCACTTGACATCTCAGGACGTTTCTCAAATGCAGTCCCCTCTTCAATGGTGAGGGCATAGGCGCTGAGGTGGTTGATAGGGAGGCTAAACGCAGTGCTAATGTCGTTTTGCAAAAGCTCTTTCGTATCGCCAAGTGTTGCGTATATCAAATCAAGTGAGAGGTTCTTATAGCCGATCTTGGCTGCGTTTAGGAGTGCTTGTTTTGCCATCTCAGGAGTGTGTGCACGGTTGAGGAGTTTGAGCTTTTTTGCATTAAAGCTCTGCACGCCAAAACTGATGCGATTGACACCGAGTTGTTTCATGCCTTCAAGCCATTCGTAGTTTGCGCTGTTTGGGTTGGCTTCGCTAGTTATTTCACACCCCTCTTGCAAATAGGGCTCTAGCAGTGAAAAAATGGGAGCATAGAGTTTGGGTGCAACAGTAGAGGGTGTACCTCCGCCTATGAAGAGCGTCTCTATGGAGTTCTTTGTTGCTTGAAATCTTTTGAGTTCGTATCTGAGCTGTTGCAAGAGTGCTTGCATATACTCCTCTTTGAGGTGGAACTTATCAACATAAGAGTTAAAAGCACAGTAAGAACATTTGGAATCGCAAAAGGGAATGTGTATATATAGTAACATTTTGAAAGTATAGCGAAATTTTAGCAGTACCCTTAAGCGATTGCTTAAAAGCTTTTGAGTATAATCGCGTAATTTAATTTAGGTATATATTATGAAAAGCACAGAGCAGTACCGTCCAAATGTTGCAATGATAATAGTCTCACCGAACTATCCGGAGAAAAAAGAGATATTTATTGCACAACGAAATGATTTGACAGATATTTGGCAGTTCCCACAGGGTGGAATTGATGAGGGCGAAGAGGTAAAAGAGGCACTTTTTCGCGAGATGGAAGAGGAGATAGGGACGGATAAAGCGGAGATAATCGCTGAGTATCCTGAGTGGATATCGTATGATTTTCCGCCAAAAATTTTGAAAAAGATGCAGCCGTACAAGGGACAGACGCAGAAGTACTTTTTGCTTAAGCTCTCCAAAGATGCAAAAATCAACCTTGCAACGAAGCATCCTGAGTTTTCAGACTATAAATATGTCTCTGTCGATGAGGTGCTTGGTCTTACTGCACACTTTAAAAAACCTGTTTACGAGAAGGTCGTAAAATATTTTGTAGAGGAGGGAGTGTTATAGATGTTAATAGTTCAAAAATTTGGCGGAACGAGTGTCGGTGATCTTGAGCGCATTCAAAATGTTGCCAACCGCGTAGCAAAAACAAAAAAAGAGGGGAATGATGTCGTCGTCGTTGTCTCAGCGATGAGTGGGGAGACGAACAAACTTGTCGGCTATGCAGAACATTTCTCAAAGACTCCGGCACGTGCCGAGATGGATATGCTGCTGAGCTCTGGTGAGCGCGTAACAGCTTCACTCCTTTCCATTGCGCTTCAGGAGATGGGCGTTGATGCGGCTGCAATGACTGGACGCAAAGCGGGCATAGTGACAGATACTGTCCATACAAAAGCAAGAATCGAAGAGATTAATCCTGAAAATATGAATGCTCTTTTAAAAGAGGGCAAGGTTGTTGTTGTCGCAGGTTTTCAGGGTGTCAATGAAAATGGTGATGTCACGACACTCGGACGCGGCGGGAGTGACCTCTCTGCTGTTGCCATAGCAGGTGCACTTAAAGCTGACCTGTGTGAGATATATACAGATGTAAATGGAATTTACACCACAGACCCGCGCATAGAGCCAAAAGCGAAAAAACTTGAGAAGATATCTTATGATGAGATGCTTGAGTTCGCAAGTCTGGGTGCAAAAGTGTTGCAGAACCGCTCTGTGGAGATGGCAAAGAAACTCAATGTAAACCTTGTCACACGCAGTAGCTTCTCGGATGAAGAGGGAACATTAATTACAAAGGAAGAGAATATTATGGAAAAACCATTAGTAAGCGGAATAGCATTAGATAGAAATCAGGCGCGTGTATCTTTGTGTGGTGTTAAAGATAGACCGGGAATTGCATCGGACATCTTTAACAAACTGGCAGATGCTGATGTGAATGTCGATATGATCATCCAAAACAAAGCGGTTGATGAGACAACAAATATTGACTTTACTGTTCCTGTTGGAGAGCTCAGCGATGCAAAAACAGTGGTAGATACTTTTGTAAAAGATGGAGAGATCGAGTCTGATTCATATAATGAGGACATCTGTAAAGTCTCTGTTGTGGGTGTAGGAATGAAATCACATGCAGGTGTTGCAGCAAAAGCATTCTCTGTGATGGCAAAAGAGAACATCAACATTAATATGATCTCAACTTCTGAGATAAAAATCTCTATGGTTATCGATGAGAAGTATGCAGAGTTGGCGGTTCGCAGCCTTCATGATGCATATGAGTTGGAAAAATAAGCACCACGATGCACGATTTCGCACAGTGGAGTCTTGATGCTATACGAGAAGAGGGAGGGAGTCTCTCTTGGCTTGAAGAGTATCGTTTCGAGTGGTCAAAAACGACTGCCTTCGCTCTCAATCAGATTCTCAACGGCAAGACTGTTATACTCATTACAGATGAGAAACGCAAGTGGCTTGAGAGCTACATACTTACATCTATCAACAGTATAGAACTTGACAGACCGCTTGTGCCAATAGTGAGTATTGACAGTCTTTATGCGCATTACAATAGTCTAAGTGGTGGAGAGATGATAGACTTCGTTGAAGATATGATCACGCAATCCTACAAAGATGATTTTTTCTTTTGGTACATCGGCAAGGGTGATGATAAACGCAGCGATATCGCCAAAAGAAAAGATGAGAGTTACTTCTGGATCTTCGATGAAGATTTCAACAATGCTTTTACCATGAAGTCCTATGACAGCTCTTTAGACATCAAACTGTTACAACTTTTTAAACTCTTTAACGCTTCGCTAAACGCAACGATGTTTGGAGAGGTAGATGCAAGTTCGTAGCCATATTTTTATTGCCAGTGACATTGAAGAGGCACTTGAACACTTTAAAGAAGAGCTTCAGGGGTATCGTGTTGTCTCTTTTTTAGAAGATAATTTTAAAATTGAACATGCAAAACTTGTCACTGCTGAAGCCTACATCAGTGAAACGCAGACGAAGTACATTATTTTAGCGGCAAAAGAGTTCACTGATGTGGCGCAAAACTCACTGCTCAAACTCTTGGAAGAGCCACCTTCTAACATCGAATTTATCATTATCTCTCCTACAAAATCAAACCTTTTACCGACAGTACGATCCCGTCTGCCGATAGTACAGAGTGAAAAAGGGAGTTTGGTTTCTACTATTGATCTTAACTTGGCGAAGATAGACTACCAGCAGGTATTTGCCTTTTTAAAAGAGAATGCCCGTGTTTCAAAAAATGAGGCAAAAGCACTTGTAGAAGCGCTCTTTTACAGAGCTACCGTTGTGGATAAACTCATACTGAGTGAAAATCAACTCGATATATTTGACAAAGCCTACAGACTGCTTGACCTAAATGCACGAGCGCAGAGTGTTTTGGCAATGCTTGTGATGAGCTTTGCAAGGGAGCGCTAATGCTTGTCGAACTTTTAGCAAACAGTGCAGACCTCACGCAACAACTCAAAGCACTTGGTGTCGATGGCGGCGGAGTAAAGATACTTGCCTCCAAAGCACATACGCATATCATCTCCATAAAAGATATGCACGTAGGTGCTGCAAACATTCTCAAACAAGATGCCCTCTCCATTGGTGCTGATTTGGCAGTACCCAAAGGCACGGTTGTAGCGTCACAAAAACGGGTAGATACACTGCTCATCGCTACGACAAGAGAACTTGAAGTGCTTGCAAGAAAAGAGCTTGCACAACCCTTTGGCCTTAAAGAACTTGCACACACACTCAAAGAGATAGCAAAAATCAAAAAGCCTGTACAGACGCAGATAATGGGTGTGATAAATGCAAACGATGACAGCTTCTTTAGCGGCAGTCGTTTTGTAGAGGCGGATGCCATCAAAATGATAGAAAAGATGATAGAGGAGGGTGCGGATATCATTGACATCGGGGCAGTCTCTTCGCGTCCAAACGCAGCCTTTGTAAGTGCGCAGGAGGAGCTTGAACGTGTAGCACCTATTTTGGAGTTTATCAAAAAAGAGAGGCTTTCAGAGAGAATTAGCCTCAGTATTGACAGTTACGAACCGCTTGTCGTGCAAAAAGCACTCGATGTAGGTTTTAAGATTGTCAATGACATCACTGGACTTGCAAACGATGCTGTGTGTGAGCTCTGCGCAGAGTATGATGCTACAGCCGTCATTATGCATATGCAAGGAACACCGCAAACGATGCAGAACAACCCGACATACAACTCTGTACTTGATGATGTCTATACTTTTTTGCAAGAGAGAGTGGAAAAAGCGGAGCGTTTTGGCGTTAAAGATATTGTGCTCGATGTGGGCATTGGTTTTGGCAAGACGCTTGAAGACAACATTGCACTTATAAAAAACCTTGAGAACTTTTTGCGTTTAGATAAACCGCTACTTGTAGGGGCTTCAAGAAAGTCGATGATAGATAAGATATTTCCCTCTAGTGTAGAGGAGAGACTTCCCGGAACACTTGCACTGCATCTTGAAGCGGTGCGAAATGGAGCCTCCATTGTGCGTGTGCATGATGTTTATGCACACAAGCAAGCATTAGCAGTGCAAAAAGCACTGTTATAAAAGCTTACTTTTTAATGTAAGCCTTGATGATCTCTTGACGCTCGAGAGGTCTGTCGCCACCACTTCTTCCCATAGTCGCTACATCATTTAACTTCATAATCGTTTTCATAGATTCATCACCCACAATTTTTCCAAAGATAGTGTAGCCACCATTGAGCCAAGGCGCAGGTGCAGTTGTGATGAAGAATTGGCTGCCGTTTGTATTTGGTCCACGGTTAGCCATGGCTAAAATTCCCGGTTTGTCAAAGACAAGATTTGCGCCAAATTCATCTTTGAAATCTTTATGCCAAATACTCTCACCACCACGTCCTGTCTCGGTCGGGTCACCGCCTTGAATCATAAAATTGTGGATGATTCTGTGAAAGGCAATGCCGTTGTAGTAGCCCTCTTTTACGTGTGTTGCAAAGTTCTCCACGGCAAGTGGTGCCACTTTTGGAAAAAGTTCAAGTTCTATATTACCCTGATTTGTCTCTAAAATGACATGTGGGTTTGCATCTTTTGCAAAGAGTGTGATGTTAAAAAGTACAAGCAGTGCTAGCAGTATCTTTTTCATATTAGTTCTCCTCTTCAAAATCTAAACATACAGAGTTGATGCAGTAACGCAGACCCGTAGGCTCGGGACCATCAGGAAAGACGTGCCCTAAGTGAGCATCACAACTGCTGCATCTTACCTCTGTACGGATCATACCGTGAGAGATGTCTTTTATCTCTGTCAGTGCATCTTCTATAGGTTCGTAGTAGCTTGGCCAGCCTGTACCTGAGTCAAATTTTGTGCTTGATTCAAAGAGTGGTGCGCCACAGCAGACACATTTATAGATACCGTCTGCTTTGTTGTCGTAATATTTTCCTGAAAAAGGTGCTTCTGTGCCGTTTTGGCGGCAGACATAAAAAGCCTCATCGGAGAGTTGCTCTCTCCACTCCTGTTCTGTTTTACTTACTTTCATATTTTTCCTTTAGTTTTTGTATATTTTTGGTCTCATCTTCATAGAGTATATGTATAGAGGAGTCTGCATGGTTGATGCAGTATTCGAGTTCCTGCATCGAAGCCTTCTCAGCATCGAGTAATATGGCATCGTTAAATGGCACATCGATAATATCTTGATAATTCGCAAGTTTCAGCATATCAAGGTCTTGGAAGGCTAGTGAAGTGTTACTATCTAATATTTTTACTTCATCTTTAATAAAGAATTTCAAATCTTCTGAGAGTTTGTCTCTGTTTAAGCTGTTTGCAATGACAATAAGTTCTTTTGGCTCTTTTGTTTTGAGCAGTTTATTTGTGAGCTGCAGCGCTTTGGCGTGTGGATTTGTTTTATAAAAAAGTATTTTTTGTTTTTGAGGTACATAGCTTTTTGCAAATGTGAAGTCTGCATTTTGAGATGCTGCATCCGCGATGAGCAGTGTAGTTTTTCTTTGGGAAGCTTTGAGCATCTCTCTAAACTCTTCTTGGAGGAGTGAGGCATCATCGCACAGCACCAGGTCAGCAAGAGGTGTACGTTTTTTAGAGAGTCTCTCTTTCAGCTCATGTGGTGTGAGTATTTCAACATTGAGAATCTCAAATGCCACTATGGCATGTTCTATGATTTCCAAATATGCACGGTGTAAAATATCTTTTGCGAGTCTTGTGGGTTTTATAATAAGCACTCTTTTTGAAGGATCTTTTAAAATTTCAAATATCGCTTTTAGAAGTAAGATAGTGCTTAGTCCACTTCTTGGTGCTGCGTTTAGCGTGAGTGTTCCTTTGAGCGTTGCATCAAGAAAAGCTTTTTGCTCTTCATTTGCCAAGAAGAGTTCGCCATCTTTTGAGAGGATTGTGTATTGTGTCAGTAAAGAACCAATGATTTTCTCTGCACTACCGTATGTGAGCTGACTCTCATCCTCTTGCTGGAGCTTTTTGAGTATAGCCTGCGATTCCATATTTTGAAAGATGATTCTTTGAGACGGGAGTTGTTCTTTTAATGAAGTATTTAAACTCTGGTACTCTTGAGAACTTAGATCCGTCATTAAAAGGTAGTTGTAAATAGGAATGTCACTTGTGTGGATGATCTCATCAAGTTTTCTTCTGATGCCTTCTTGCATTGTGGTGTAAGAGAGCGTATTTTGTGCATGTTGTGCTTTTTGTGTTCGTGTGACAGTTGCATTTTTAAGCTCTTCATAGGACCAGTCTTTTATCTCAAAGAGATAGAGCCCTCGGTATGCATCATAAATAAGCAGAGGAACAAAATAGCTGCGTTTATGTAAGAAAATATCTACAGAGTCATAAATAGTAAGATTTGTATTTCTTTTGAGTGTATATATTTTTTTAAGAAGAGGAGCTGTTTTCTCCTGTTTTTTTGTCGTTTTGAAAAATGAAGAGAAAAAGTTTTGAGACATTACGTGGTTTGGGTTATGTAAGAAGTATCATCTTGTAAATAAAGATGATACTTAGAGGGATTATTTACCAGCTGCAACGCGGTCTTTAAGACCTTTACCAGCTTTGAATTTAGGAGCCATTTTATCTTGAGTAGTGTAAGTTTTATCAGTTCCCGGAACTTTACCAGTTTTACCTTTTTGTAATACTGCTGCGAAGCTACCAAAACCAACTAAAGAAACATCTTCACCTTTTACAAGTGCTTCTGCTACTGCTTCTGTGAAAGCTTTGATTGCAGTCTCTGCTTCAACTTTAGTTTTGTAGTTACCGTGTGCTTGTACTAACTCAACGAATTGCGCTTTATTCATAGATTTACCTTTTAGATTAAATTTCCCCGAACTCTCATGGCACATAGAAGTTCATGAAATAATTCAGCTACAGATACTTTATAGTTTATTTGCTTAAATTTTTCTTCTTTTTGGCGTATTGACGGAAAAAATGTGATATTTTTGTTTCTTTTAGTCCAAGTTTAGCGCGATTGTAGAGTTTTGAGACGCTATTTGCTGTTTCGTCTGAGAGCAGTAAAGTCGCCAAGTATTTCATTTTGTCATATTTATCGTCTCGTGAATGTATGGATAAAAACACATCATCAAGTCCGTCTCTCTCTTTTTTTGTTAAAGCACCCATCTTCTAATCCTCTAATCTATTGATTTTTCTTACCACTCTGATAATTTCATCATCATCTAACTTTCCAAGCATCTTCATCACTACTGCAGCTGCCTGTGGCTTTGCACGCCCAAGCTTCCAGTCTTGATAGGTACGCATAGATATACCAAGGGCATTGGACATATCTTTGAGAGATATTTTTTTGCCGTTGTTTTGGGATTCTATGGCGTTGTGAAGGATATTAAACAAATCATCAATTTTCATGGGAAGTATTATACGGATAATATACTTAAACATACATATAATAAGTATTTATATTCTATTAAATGTATTTAATAGTGTATATATGGAATATAAAATAAAATATATTGTATTTAATTCACAATAATATGAATATAATACACGATAAACCGTATTAAATTTAGAAAAAGAGCCTGTTTACTGATAAGCTTTGTTCTGCTAAATTTGTGGAAAAGGGAAAAACGGGAGAGGGCTGCGTTTAGAGCTGTTACTTTCTAAACGCAGTGGTATATTAAATGATTTAGTACTCTAAAAGGTCACTGTAGTCGTATTTTGAGAAGTTTAAGTAGAGTTTTCCATTTTGTTTTATGACGCGGATGTCACTGTTGTAAACAGCTAAAAATCTTTTTTTGATTATTTTGCGTTGGTAGGGTTCGAGGTCTAATGTTTTGAGATACTCTTTGAGCTCGACAATCTCATCTACGAGTTCAACATCTTTTGCGTCTTTGTTCTTTTGCTCAATTGGCTCTGCTTCATGGACAGTGGTGTTTTGTTGTGAAAGAAGTTTTGTGTTGACCAGTTCTAAAATGGTTTTAAGCTGTTCATCTTTTGCACTGTAGACCTTCTCTATTTTACTCATCTCATCACGAAGCATCTGTTCTTTGTCATCAATAAGTTTGTCGATTTTCGCTTCAAGTTGGAGGATTTTCTCTTTGAGCTGCTTGTTCTCTTTTTGATAGAGTGAGAGTACCATGGCGACTGTTGTTTTTGGTTTTGTTGGTACTTGTGTGGAGCTGCTCTTTTGCTCTGTTTTGATCTCTTTGCGTTGTTGGGGTTCTACAGAGCTTCTTGTTACGATGATGTATGTTACGCCGTTTTCAATAATGTAGTTGAGTTTTTTTGCACGCAATTTTGAGTGTATCATCTCCTTTGACATCTTAAAATGTTTAGAGTACTCATCGAGTGTCAATCGCATATCTATCCTTCGTAGAAATAATTTAGATTTATTTTATCATAAAGTTCTTTTAAATAAAGTATGTAATATAATTTTCAAATTTAATTTTTTTGGGGACTTACTATGAGTAAAGGTGTTTTAGATATCGTCAAACCAGGTGTTTTGTTCGGTGATGATGTTCGTAAGGTGTATGAACATGCAAAAGAGGTCGGTTTTGCCATTCCTGCGGTAAACGTTGTCAATACAGAGTCAATCAATGGTGTGTTAGAAGCTGCGGCAAAGGCAAACTCTCCTGTAATCATTCAGTTTAGTAACGGTGGTGCATCATTTTATGCAGGTAAAGGGCTAAGTAACGACAATGAAAAAGCAGCAATCATCGGTGCAGTTGCCGGTGCTATTCATACACATATGATGGCAGAAGCGTATGGTGTGCCTGTTATTTTACATACTGACCATGCCGCTAAAAAACTTTTACCGTGGATAAATGCACTTATAGAGACTGGTGAGAGTTACTATAAAACACAAGGCAAACCACTCTTCTCATCACATATGCTTGACCTCTCAGAAGAGCCTCTTGAAGAGAACATCGGTGTATGTAAAGCCTACTTGGAGAGAATGGCGAAAATCGGTATGAGCATTGAGATAGAGCTTGGTGTAACAGGTGGTGAAGAAGATGGTGTAGATAACACAAACATCGACAATGCACTGCTTTACACACAGCCAGAAGAGGTGGCACTTGCATACAAAGAGCTTAGTGAAATTTCTCCTAACTTTACAATAGCCGCTTCATTTGGAAACGTGCATGGTGTTTACAAGCCGGGTAATGTACAACTTACTCCTAAAATTCTCGATAATTCTCAAAAATATATAGCCGAGAAGTTTAACACAAATGAAAAACCTGTGAACTTTGTTTTCCACGGTGGTTCAGGTTCTCTTCCTTCAGAAATCAGTGAGGCTATCTCTTACGGTGTTATAAAAATGAACATCGACACGGACACGCAGTGGGCGACATGGAATGGCGTGAAAAACTATGTTGAGAAGTACCATGACTATCTTCAAGGTCAAATAGGAAACCCAGAGGGTGAAGATAAACCAAATAAAAAATACTATGACCCAAGAAAATGGCTTCGTGCGGGTCAAGAGGGATTGGTTGCGCGTGTGCTGCAAGCATTTGAAGATTTAAACGCAATGAATCGCAACTAATGATTTTGTGGAAGTTAATATAAGATAAAGCTATATAAGAATAGAATTGAGGATAATATATAAATAAGGATATATATTGGACTCTAGTCGTATAAGAGAACTCCATAAAAATGTTGCATTACTTGAGAATAACAGGCAAAAGATAATTGATGTTTGGTTAGAAGATGAAGAGGTTCGTGCAATTTTGCAAAAGCACGAAGTAGATCTCGAGATGTTCGCAGTGACGTATGCACTTCCTGTATTGAACTACTTTATAGGGGTTGTGCATGAGGAGAATATGGCAGGAAACTGTCCTGTCATCACAAAACTTTTAGAGTACCTCAAAGATAAGAACATCTCCGTAGCAGAGCTTTTTATTATTTGTATCAATTTTCGTAAGTCTATGATAATGTTACTTTTTTCAAAAAATGTTATGAGTGCGACGATGTATAGCAATGTAAGCTATATCTTTGATGCGAACTTTCGTGGAGTGCTCAACCTTTTTGTGGAGACAGTTGCTTCCGCCCGCGCTGAAACGAAGCGAATGTATGATCTGTCCACACAAGACTATTTAACAAAAATATATAACAGAAAAAAGTTTGATGAACTTCTTGCTGTTGAAGTAGAAGAAGCAACGCTACTGAATAAAAAATTTGCTCTGATACTACTCGATATAGACCACTTTAAACAGATAAACGATACCTTTGGACATGATATGGGCGATACGGTATTGATACAGCTCAGCAATATCATCAAACATTTTATACGAGGTTCAGATATTGTGGCACGTTGGGGTGGAGAGGAGTTTGTGATACTGATGCCTCAGACGGAGGTACATGATGCATGCACCAAGGCGGATCTAATCCGAGAAGAGATAGCCGTACATAATTTTACCTGTATGGAGAAGGTTACCTGTAGTTTTGGTGTTACTGTGTACACTCTGGGCGATACGCCGCAGAGCATATTTAAAAAAGCAGATGAAGCACTTTATAGTTCGAAAAAAGCAGGAAGAAACCGTGTGACGCTTGCCTCTTAGGCATAAATATTTTTTCCAAAACCATCAAACTCTTTGAGGGTTTTTTCCAGTAATTTCTGAGCATCTTTAAAAATCTGTTCAAGACTTTTTGCGTTTATATCCTCTTTTGGAGGAGGAAGTTGTTTAAATGCCTCATCAAACGCTTTGACGATGTTCGTTTTGATACGGCTGTTTTTCTGCGGAGTATTCTGGGCATTTGGCTCAAACGCAGCGGCTATTTGTTTTGCTGCAAGTGTTACGGGTGTACCTGGAGCATCTTGGCGGAGCTCTTTTAAAAATTTGTCTATGAAGGGTTTAGCCTTTTTCATAAAGGCATCTATCTCTTTTTTATCTTGTGCGTCAATGCCATTTGAATCGATGGTAAATTGAAACGACTGCATAGATGAGAACTGCATCGATGCCGATTCACCTTTGGCATCTTTTGTGTAGGAGAGTGAAGAGTTTTTATGGTTTGCAAAGTCCATTGTGATGCGGTCACCACTTGAGGTCTGCATAGTTATATTTAAATCGTGTGCATAAAAGTTCGTCTGCTCGTATCTGTTTATCATCTCATCTTTCCTCAGTTTTAGTAGAAGAAGTATCGGAAAAAATGGGAGAACCTTAAATGTAAATGGTGTTTTGTATAAAATACTGCTATGAAAAAAAGATATAAAATTTTAGTAACAAATGATGATGGATTTGAGGCAAAAGGGATTAATGAGCTGCGTTTAGCCTTGAGTGAACTTGAAGATGTTGAGGTGGTTGTTGTTGCACCTGCGCATGAAAAGTCTGCGTGCGGGCACTCTTTGACACTTACTAAGCCACTGCGTTTCATCCCTGTAGCAGAGAACTTCTTCAAACTTGAAGATGGCACACCGACTGACTGCGTTTACCTCTCTTTGAGTGCGATATTTCAAGATGAAAAACCTGACTTGGTTGTAAGTGGTATTAACCGCGGCTCAAATATGGGTGAGGACATTACCTACAGCGGTACAGCTGCAGGTGCTATGGAGGGAGTGCTGCATGGTATCCCTTCCATTGCCATCTCGCAGGTTATGGACTTTACCAATCCAAACGGCGACTTTACTTTGGCTAAAGAGACCATTAAAAAACTTGTGACAAAGATACTTCACAATGCCTTTCCTTTAGATGAGAGAGAGTTTTTAAATGTAAACATTCCTCCTGAAAAAAGAGATGCAGAGATGAAAATAACCTACGCAGGGTACAGAGTTTACACCAATGAAGCGGAAGTGCATGCCAATCCACGAGGCGAAGAGCACTACTGGCTTGGTTTGCACCCGCTGAACTTTCGTGCGCGTGCGGGAAAAGAGGGACTTATGAGTGACTATGAGGCAATCCGTGATGGGTATATCTCCATTACACCTATAATGCTTGACTTGAGTGCGTATGAGCGCATTGAGACCTTAGAGAAGTGGCTGGACTGATGGCAAAGTATGACCGTATAAAACTGCTCTTAAAAGAGGACTTTAACACTCTTGAGGATGCTAAAGTCCTCTTGCTCGGTGTAGGCGGAGTTGGAAGCTTTTGTCTGGATTGTCTCTATCGCAGCGGCGTGAAAAATATTACCATCGTTGACTTTGACACCTATGATGCTTCCAATCAAAACCGCCAAATGTGGTCAGAGCTCCATGAAAATGAAGTAAAGGTCGTAGCGCTCAAAGAACACTACCCTGAAATTGAGACTATAAACACACGCATAGATGAAGCATGGGTGGCTGCGTTTGATTTTGAGCCGTATGATCTGGTGCTTGATGCCATAGATGACAGAAATGCAAAGCTGGCAATCGCGCAGAAGTGTTACAAAAAGCTCATCTCCTCTTTTGGAAGCGCAAAGCGGCTTGATCCGACTAAGATTCAAGTGGGAGACATCTGGAAAAGCTATGGCGATAAGTTTGGCTCAAAAATTCGTTATGAATTAAAAAAACGGGGCTTTAAAAAGAAATATAAGGTGATATTTTCTTCTGAAGAGGCACAGGTAAAAGAGAAGGGGAGTTTTATGGGTGTAACCGCTGCATTTGGGCTGACAATGTGTGCGGAAGCTGTAAAAGAGATAAGGAAGAAAAACAGTGTTTGATTTTTTAGATAGTGATTGGTTTAATATTTCACTGCAGATTGTTTTCATTATTGCTTTGGTGTATGATGTACGAAAGTACCGTCAAACGAAAAAGAAAGAGTATATTGTAAATATTGTGCTGACCATCGGTTTTGCCATTTGGGTGCTTTATCCTTACTACATCTCCTATTCGGGCTGGAACGAGAAGCAAAAAAGTGAAATGCTCTCACATTGCAAGGGTGATGAGAACTCCACAAAATTGTGTAAATGTTTAGATGATGCTACTTTTAAAAACTATACCTATGAAGAGTATAAAAAACTCGATAGAAATGCAAGTGAGTATAAAGAGTTTTTAAAAGATGCCAAAGAGGAGTGTCTTGATGATTCATGGTTTTGATTTGCAAGATGATTTGGTCTGTGAGGGCATCATAGGCGATGGCTGCGGTGGTGGAAGAATATTTACCATTAAAGGTGATATTTTAGTTGCGTTTGACCCTCAAACGCAGTCATATATGGAGCTTTTAGAAGGTGTGTCAAACGCAATGAAGATTTCAAAAGAGGGATGTATTATCACAATAGTGTGCCAAAGTGAGACGATTTTATTTGATCTTTCTACATTATCAAAGCTCTAGATAAGAGTTCTTTTAATATAATAACCATATGTTCAGGTTTTTAATAATAATAACATTTTTTTATACATTTATATTCGCGAGTGAGCCTATAATCCCTCTTCCACAAAAGGTAGAGTATGATAAGCCAAAAGCGATGCTGGGAAAGAAGCTTTTCTTTGACCCTATTCTCTCTAAAGACAAAACAGTTGCGTGCAATAGTTGCCATAACCTTGCAAAAGGAGGAGCTGACTGCAAAGAGGTCTCTCATGGAGTGATGGGAAAACTGGGGAATATTCAGGCACCTACTGTCTATAATGCACGGTATAACTTCAAACAGTTTTGGAACGGTCGTGCCGACAACCTTACAGAACAAGCCAATGGACCAATAAATAACCCCAATGAACACGATATGAATCCAAAGCTTATCGAACAACGCCTCAATGCATCCCAGAGTTATAAAAAACTTTTTAAAGAGGTCTTTGGTGTGGACTACATCAAGTACAAAGATGTCATTAATGCCATTGTTGAATTTGAAAAAGCACTTGTCACACCTAATTCGAAGTTTGACAGGTATCTGCGTGGAGAGATAAAACTCTCTGAAAAGGAGCAAAAAGGATACACACTTTTTAAACAGTATGGTTGTATTACATGCCATAATGGTATTAATATTGGAGGAAACTCTTTTCAAAAAATGGGACTCTTTTTTCCTTACGACTCAAACAAAAGTTATCCTGATAGAGCAATGCTTATGAAAGATAAGCATTACAAGAATGTTTTTAAGGTACCGACATTACGTAATATTGCATTAACTGCACCCTATTTTCATGATGGCAGTGCCAAGACACTCCATAAAGCGGTTGAAAAAATGTCCTATCATAATCTTGGCATAGAGATTACTTCTGAAGATGCGGACAAAATAGTAGCATTTTTGAAGACACTTACAGGCATAAAACCAGAGATAGCTAACAGATGATGTTTAATAAAAAAACAATTTTTTTCCTTATTTTTTTTGGTATTTTCTCTTTTTCATCATTAGTCTATTTTTACTTTACACAGCGTAGTTTTACGCAAAACCAACGAACCTTTTTGCTTAATCTTGACACTCTTGATAACCTTAACAGTGATATAACAAGTGAACTGCTCAAAAATGCACTCTACTCCTATAACTCTCAAGATCAAATAGCATTTGAGTATGACGAAATTCAAAGAGAACTAGAAGAGCTTAAAGATTGTGCAATCTTGGATGATGAAGCATATGAACATATTCGGGATAATATAGATGATACCATAGCGATACAGGTGGTCGAGTTACTTAAAGAGGTGCAGGACTTTTTGATTTTAAACGCAGCGGTAAAAAACTCGCTTGTCTTTTTATCTCGTCATGTTGAAAATGCTTTGGAACTCTCGCAAAAAGATCAAAAGCTCTATATTGAAGCGGTGAAGATTTTGGATTATTTTAAAGATACACGAAAGATGCAGGATTTGGACTACTTGCGTAATGTGGATTATTTGCTGAAGAGTGATTCTCAAGATGTAAAAACACAAAAATTCGTAAAGACATTCAATCTTCACGCATCATATCTTATGAGACAGTTTCCAAAATTCATTGCTGTCACAAAAAAGGTACTTAACAATAAAATAGGAGATTCCATTCATGATGTGAGAAATGACTTTAGCAGTATCTCTCTGTATGATTTCAAATTTTTGGATCTTTTTGCCTTTATAGTTTTTGTCCTTCTTGTGTTCTATTTTGTGTTAGTGGTCTATCTTTTTGCGCGTTACTATAAAGCGCATGCCAAGCTTGTGCATACTACTAACTCACTCGAACACTCTTTGACACATGATTATCTTACAGGTCTTTATAATAGAAATGCATTTGAAAAAGATATAGAAGAGTTTAACAAGCCAACTGTTTTACTGGCAAATATTGACTCATTTAAAGAGATCAATGATGTCTATGGCAACGAGTTTGGTAACAAAGTGCTGCTGATGCTCTCTAAGCTTTTCCTCTCCTATCTCTCAGGTATATCACAAAAAAAACTTTATAGAGTGGGTGGCGATGAGTTTGCCGTTGTCTTTGAAGAGACAACACTTGAGGATGCTCTTACTGTGGGGAAAAAGCTTGAAGAGTTCATAGCCAAAGAGAGTTTTGAACTCGATGGTATCCATTTTAATCTCTCCGTGAGTATTGCTGTGAATGATAAAGCCCCACTTTTAGAAAATGCCGATCTCGCTTTGAAACTTATAAAGCGTGAGGTGGGAAAACGTGTCATTGCATACAAAGAAGAGTTGGCAATAAAAGAGAATTGGCAAAAGAACATTGAAATCATTAACACAATAAAAGAGGCTCTTGAAGAGAATAGGGTCGTGCCATATTTTCAGCCTATAGTGAATTTGCAAACCATGAAAATAGAAAAGTATGAAGCACTCGTTCGTATAGTTTTGCCTTCACATGAAGTACTCTCACCTTACTACTTCTTACCGATTGCTGCAAAAACACAATACTATTATGAAATCACGAAGCGAATGATTGCGCAAACAATGAAGGTCGCTAAAGAGTTTGGAGAGTATAGGTTCTCCATCAACTTTTCTATGAACGACATCATAAATCCTGAAATTACAGATGCTCTCTTTAGGCTCTTTGATACTAACTTGGATGTTGCTTCAAGAATTGACATCGAGTTGCTAGAAACCGAGATAATGCTTGTTGATGACAGTCGTATCAGTGCATTTATTGAAAAAGTGCACAGTTACGGCTCTAAAATACTTATAGATGATTTTGGGACAGGGTATTCGAACTTCTCTTATTTTTCAAGTCTTGATATTGATGTCATTAAAATTGATGCCTCCATTGTCAAAGAGATAACGACAGATGCAAGAAAACTCCATATGCTCAAAAGTATACATAACTTTACATCCGGAATGGATATGACAAACGTCGCGGAGTTTGTGGAGACAAAAGAAGTTGCACTGCTGCTTAAAGAGATAGGCATAGAGTATGCACAAGGCTACCTCTTCTCTAAACCTGTGCCACAACCTTTGGCAGAACCTTCTGTGACACTCTAGAGTCCATCTGCTGCGACTTTAATTTTTTTTCGATATAATTTAGCATATTTAAAAAAACTATAAAAAGAGAATAGAGTATGCAAAAGAAAATTGAACCGATGACACTGTTTGGTTATGAGAGACTCCAAGCTGAAGTAAAAGAGCTTAAAGAGGTAAAACGCCCGGGTGTTGTAAAGGCGATTGAAGAGGCTTTAGAACATGGTGACCTTAAAGAGAACGCAGAGTACCATGCAGCAAAAGAGATGCAAAAGAGCATTGACAACCGTTTGGCAGAACTTCAAGAGATACTTGGAAACTCACAAATAGTTGATCCGAGTGAGCTTGAACATGCAAAAGTGAGCTTTGGCTCGACTGTTGTTATGACAAATCTCGATACAGATGAAGAGGTGACATATACTATCGTAGGTGGTTCTGAGTCAAATCCTGATATTGGGCTTATCTCGTTTAACTCTCCGCTTGCAAAACAGCTTCTTGGAAAAGAGGAGGGTGATGAGGTGAAAGTTCGCCTGCCTGGTGGTGAAAAAGAGTTCGAGATTGATGAAGTGAAATACCAAGAAATAGTATTTGAGACGAATTAAGATGAAAAAGATAAATGTAGGCATAGTCGGAGCAACTGGATACACAGGGCTTGAGCTTGTAAAGATGCTTGTGAAGCATCCTATATTTGATTTGGTTTACATCGCAAACTCTGAGGGTGGTACGACTATAAACAAGTTGCACCCCTCTTTAAATGGTGTTTGTGAAGATGTTGTGTATAAAGCAGACATTGATGCAATGTCACAAAAGTGTGCACTTGTCTTTTTGGCACTGCCACATAAAACTGCTATGGCATATGTCAAGCCGCTCATCGCCAATGGTGTGAAAGTGGTTGATCTCTCAGCTGATTACCGTCTACCTCTTGATATATATGAAGAGTTCTACTGTGAACATACCGACAAAGAGAACCTCGCTCATGTCGTCTATGGACTTCCTGAACTGAATCGTGAAGCGCTAAAGAGTGCAAAACTTGTAGCAAACCCAGGCTGCTTTCCTACCTCTGCCATTTTAGGCTTATTGCCATTTTTAGACAAACGTGTACCCAATACACCTATTGTTATTGATGCCAAAACGGGTGTGAGCGGAGCTGGAAAAAAACTCAGTGAAGTGACACACTTTGTCAATGTGAACGACAATCTCTTTGCTTACAATCCCTTAGGACATCGCCATGCGCCTGAGATAGCACAGAAGATAGGTGTTGCGTTTGAAGATGTCCATTTTGTACCGCATCTCGTACCTGTGACACGTGGAATGATAAGCTCAATCTACATTCAGGTAGAGGCTGCGTTTGACGCTGAAGCACACTTAAGAGAATTCTACAAGAATGCACCCCATGTACGTATAAGTGAGGCACCGGTAGATATGAAAAATGTAGCGGGGACAAACTTCTGTGACATCTATGTCAAATGCAAGGGAAATATGCTTTTTATCTCCTCTGCAATTGATAATTTAATGCGCGGGGCATCTTCTCAGGCAGTAGTGAATGCGAACATTATGATGGGACTCGACGAAAATTTGGCAATTCCCGATATCGCCTATGTCCCCTAAGACACTAGAACTCAAAGAGGGGGCATTTCTTGTCTCTGATGCGCACTATTCTCACCGACGGGAAGAACTCCTTGACTTTATAAAAGCAATCCACTCTAAAACTCTTATGCCGACACAGCTTATCTTGATGGGTGATATTTTCGATGCTCTTTTTGGTGGTATTAAGTACACTTATGTAGAAAATCAAGAAATGCTGCAACTTTTAAATGATATTTCACAAGAGATAGAGCTAATCTATCTTGAGGGAAATCACGATTTTAACCTTACAAAACTTCTGCCAAACGCAGTGGTATTTCCTATTCAAAGCCAACCTGTAAAGGCAAAACTTAAAGATAAAATACTCTATTTGGCACATGGAGATTTTGATGGAGAGGCCTTCTATAAGGCATACACTGCGTTTATACGTAATCCTTTCATACTTTTTATACTCAAATATATTGATATAGTCTCAAATCATGCCATTTTAAAAAATGTGGAAAAACATTTGGCTAAAAAAAATGACTGCAACGAATTTACAGGTTTTCGTGAGTTTATTGAAAAGCGTTTGCGTAGCAGGTTTAGCTGTGACTATTTTATAGAAGGACATTTCCATCAAAATGTTACATTTGAGACAGATGGTTTTTATTATATAAATTTAGCAGCTTTTGCATGCAATCAAAGATATTTTATTATAGAATACTCAAATAGCAATACTGTTTTAAAAGAACAGAAATTTTCAAAGGGAAAATAGTTATGGATGATAAATCATTAAAAGTCGGTTCCAATGAGATGGAACTTGTTGATTTTCGTATATTTAAACAAGAAAATGACTCTGTTTACGAAGGGATATATGGCGTCAATGTCTCAAAAGTAAGAGAGATTATCAAAATACCTCATTTAACAGAACTGCCGGGGACACCGGATTTTATTGAAGGGATATTTGACCTTCGTGAAGTTGTGATTCCTGTTGTGAACCTTGCAAAATGGATGGGCGTACAGGCTCCGGATAATGTACAAGAGACTTCACGGGTTATTATTACAGAATTTAACAATGTGCTTATAGGCTTTGTTGTACATGAAGCAAAACGTATTCGCCGTATTAGCTGGGGTGATATTGAACCGGCTTCATTTATGAACAGCTCTTCTGGGATGGATAGCAGTAAGATTACAGGGGTTACCAAGATAGAAGATGAGAATGTACTTCTGATTTTAGATCTTGAGAGTGTCGTGCAGGAACTGGGTCTGTATGAACCTGAAACAGATACTGAACCAGAGAAAATAGAAAAATTTTCGGGATTGGCAATGGTGCTTGATGACAGTACGACAGCAAGAAAAATTGTCAAAGATGCTCTACAAAAAATGGGCTTTCATGTCATTGAAGCGATGGATGGAGAAGAGGGACTTGAGAAGCTCAATGATCTTTATGAAACATATGGTGATGAACTTGTGGACAAGCTCAAGATCATCATCTCTGACGTAGAGATGCCGAAGATGGATGGTTTCCATTTTGCTGCAAAGGTAAAAGATGATGAGAGACTCAAAAATCTTCCTATCGTTTTTAACTCTTCTATCAGTGATCATTTCAGTGAAGGCAGAGGTGAAGAAGCAGGTGGAGAGGCGTACTTGGTGAAGTTCCAGGCTAGCTCATTTTATGATGAAGTATCCCGTGTCGTGAATGCACATATGAAGAAATAGGAGTATAAATATGGATGAATTTCAAGAAATATTACAAGATTTTTTAGTTGAATCATTTGAACTTGTAGAAAAACTCGATGAAGATTTGGTAGAACTCGAATCAAATCCTGAAGATTTGGAACTACTCAATGGGATTTTCCGTGTAGCACATACAGTCAAGGGAGCTTCATCGTTTTTGAACTTTGATGTACTGACACACTTGACACACCATATGGAAGATATTTTAAATAAAGCGCGTCACGGTGAACTGCTTATAACCCCTGATGTTATGGATGTTATTTTAGAGTCTATTGACCTTATGAAAGCACTTTTAGAAAAGATACGTGACACAAGTAGTGATGAGGGAATAGATGTCTCAGCATGTGTCGCAAGACTCGATAAAATCAGTAACGGTGAGACAGGAACTGTAGAAGAAGTTGCACCAGAAGAGGCAGCTGCTCCTGAGCCGGAACCTGAAGAAGAGGAAGAAGAACTTGATTATGAAAATATGGATCCCGATGAGATAGAAGCGGAGATAGAGCGACTTCTTGCAAAACGACAGGCTGAAGACAAGGCAAAGCGTGAGGCAAAAATTGCTGCAGGTGAAGAGGTGCCAACGATGCCTGAGCCTGATGAGGAAGAAAAAGCGGAGGAGAAAGAAGAGGAAAAAGACGAAGCAAAACCTGAACCTCAAAAAGCTCCGGCACCAACACCGGTAAAAAAAGAGGAAGCTCCTAAAAAAGAGAACCCAAGAGCTGCTGCACCTACAAAACGTGCTCCTGCAGCGGTTGAGCAGACCATTCGTGTTGATGTAAAACGACTTGACCATCTTATGAACCTCATTGGGGAGCTTGTTTTGGCAAAAAACAGACTCATGAAGATTAATGAGGATGTTGAAGAGAGATACGAGGGGGAGGAGTTCCTTGAAGAACTTAACCAAGTTGTATCTATCGTTTCACTTGTAACTACAGACCTGCAAATCGCAGTTATGAAGACACGTATGCTTCCTATTGGAAAGGTATTTAACAAGTTTCCTAGAATGATCCGTGATCTTTCACGTGAGCTCAACAAAAAGATAGAACTTGTACTTGCCGGTGAGGATACCGAACTTGATAAATCGATCGTCGAAGAGATCGGTGATCCGCTTGTACATATCATTCGTAACTCCTGTGACCACGGTATTGAGAGTCCTGAAGATAGACTTGCAAAAGGAAAGCCTGAAGAGGGTATTATCAGTCTAAAAGCCTATAATGAAGGAAACCAAATCGTTATTCAAATAGATGATGATGGAAAAGGTCTTGATCCTGAAATGTTAAAACAGAAATCTTTTGAAAAAGGTATTATTACCGAAAAAGAGATGGATACTTTAAGTGATAAAGAGGCGTATTCACTTATATTTAAACCAGGGTTCTCAACAGCTGCCGCGGTAACAAGTGTTTCCGGACGTGGTGTTGGAATGGACGTTGTTAAAACGAATATCGAAAAACTTAACGGTATTATAGACATAGATAGCGAAGTTGGTGTTGGTACATCTATTAAGTTAAAAATCCCTCTTACACTTGCGATTATTCAAGCACTTTTGGTTGGTGTACAAGAAGAACACTATGCAATCCCACTGGCTTCTGTACTTGAGACAGTAAGAATCTCCAAAGATGAGATATATACAGTAGAGGGTAAAAGTGTTATGCGTCTACGTGATGATGTACTGTCATTGGTACACATTGGAGATATATTTGAAGTTGAACGTATTTTGGATGCAAGTGAGCACGCTTATGTCGTTGTCCTTGGTCTTGGAACAAGCAAACTCGGACTTATCGTCGATACGCTTGTCGGACAAGAAGAGATTGTTATCAAATCACTTGGCGATTATCTTAAAGGTATTGAAGGAATTGCAGGTGCTACCATTCGAGGTGATGGTGGGGTGACTCTAATTGTTGATGTTGTTGCTCTAATGAGCATGGCAAAAGATGTTAAATCAACAGCTATGACGAATCCAGAAGAGGGTACTAGTACTACAAATGAAAAGACAAAACCAAGTGATTACACGGTGATGATTGTTGATGACTCTAAAACAGATAGAACGATTATGCGCAAAGCACTAGAACCTATGGGTATAACCCTTGTGGAAGCAGGAGATGGACAAGAGGCACTGAACATTCTTAAATCTGGAGATTATAATTTTGATGCGATGCTCATTGATATTGAGATGCCGAGAATGGATGGTTATACACTTGCAACGGAGATTAAAAAATATAACAGATATAAAAATCTTCCGCTGATTGCCGTAACATCAAGAACAAGTAAATCGGACAGAATGCGTGGAGTTGAGTCTGGTATGGTTGAGTATATTACGAAGCCGTATTCAGCAGACTATTTGGCAAGTGTTGTACAGAGAAACGTGAATTTTAAAGCGGAGTTTTTATAATGAGTGAGAAATTAAAACAGATTATTGACAAACAAAGTGAACAAAAAGATAGTGTTGTAGAACAGCTTGACGATGTCGTACAACTTGTAGGTTTTATGATAGGTGACGAAGAGTATGCAGTGCCTATTTTGGCAATTCAAGAGATCATAAAACCCTTTACGTGGACAAGAGTGCCGCAGGTACCAAACTATGTTTTGGGTGTGTTTAATCTGCGTGGTGCTGTTATTCCACTGATTGACCTGCGTTTGAAATTTGGGCTAAGTGCGAAAAAACAGGGAGATGATACTCGCTTTATTGTGATGCGTCATGGAAATGATGTTGCGGGATTCGTGATTGACAGACTTACAATGGCAATTCGCATTAAAAAAGAGAACATTGGTCCGGCACCAGATACTGTCAATGGTGATGATACAATCATTGATGGTGTTGGAAAACAAGAGGATAAGATCATCACTATATTAAAAGTCAACAAACTGCTTGAGAGAACTTTTTAAGAGAGCTGATGAAAAAGGCTTTAAAGATAGAGACAGAAGCAACAAGGCTTCTTCTCAAGTTTGAAGGTAGCATAAACCTTCACACGGTAGCAGAGTATGAAAAAAAACTCCAGAGAGTGAATCTCTCAGATTTTGAATCACTCACTGTAGATTTAAGTGTTACCGATTCCATTGACAGTGCTGCAGCAATCTTCATCTATGAAATTATGCAGCGTTTTCACTCTTCTTGCGTTACATTGCTTAGTAACAATCAAAAGATACTTGATAGTTTGAAATTGGTAGAAGAAAATAGCACCGCACTGCATACACCACTACATTTAAAAAAGCTCTCCTTTAGTGAAAAAGTTGGAAAGATATTTTATGATTACTACAGTGGATTTATGGCGTTCATTGAGTTTTTTGGCAGGCTTTTTACCTCAAATCTACGTCTCTTTACCTCTTGGCGATATATACGATTTAAAGAGATAGCCTTTGAAATAAATGAGAGCGCCATCAAAGCGTTAGGGATTGTAGCACTTACAAGTTTTCTCATCGGTCTTGTAATCGCCTACCAGTCTGCGTATCAGCTCAAGATATACGGAGCGAACATCTACATTGTGGATATGCTTGGCATCTCTATATTTAGAGAATTGGCACCTGTTATTACTGCCATAGTCATAGCTGGACGCAGCGGCTCTGCATTTACCGCACAGATAGGCTCTATGAAAATAACACAAGAGCTCGATGCTATGCGTACAATGGGGTTTGAGCCTTTTGCCTTTTTGGTACTTCCTCGTATTGTAGCACTTATGATAACTATGCCTATCCTTATTTTCGTTGCAGATATAATGGCGCTTTTTGGTGGTATGATAGTGGCAAATATTGACCTCTCCATCTCTCCTGAGCTCTTTGTCGACAGACTTGCCCGTGTTGTAGCAGCCAAACACTTTTTTGTAGGTATTTTAAAAGGGCCTTTCTTTGCCTTTTTAATTGCGACTATTGGGATTTACAGAGGTTTTGTTGTCAAAGATGACACACAAAGCATAGGTTTTAATACAACAAAGAGTGTTGTAGAGGCTATTTTTGCCGTTATCGTATGTGACGCACTTTTTTCTATTGCCTTTACCAATCTGGGGATATAAGATGCAGATGATAGCCGTAAAAGATGTTGTGACTGCGTTTGGCGACAGAGTTATTCATAATGGCCTCAATCTCAGTGTGAATGAAGGTGAGATATATGGCTTGCTTGGTCCAAGTGGATGTGGCAAGACGACACTGCTGCGTGAGATGGTTATGTTACAGGAGTTTCAAAGTGGCAGCATTGAAGTGCTTGGTAAAAAAGTTGCAAACATTCGTGAAAGAGAAGCCCAACAGCTCAGACGCCAGTGGGGTGTGCTTTTTCAGTTTGGCGCACTCTTTTCATCGCTGAGTGTTGCTGAAAATATAGCGCTGCCGCTCAAAGAGTACACAAAACTTTCACAAAAAATGATAGACGAAATTGTTGCGTTTAAATTGAGCATCGTTGGTTTGAAACAGAGTGATGCTGCTTTATACCCCTCAGAGATTAGCGGGGGAATGAAGAAAAAAGCTGGACTTGCCCGTGCTTTGGCGATGGACCCGAAATTGCTTTTTTTGGATGAACCTACAAGCGGGCTTGACCCCATATCTGCACGGGAATTCGATACACTCATTTTGAAGTTACGCGATATGTTCGGACTTACTGTGGTTATGGTAACGCATGATTTAAGCTCCATATATGATACTTTGGATAGAGTTGCTATAATAGATGAAAAGAAAATAGTATATGAGGGAAGTTTGGATGCTATTGCCTCTGTCAAGAGCGGTTTTGTGCAAACATTTTTTAAAGAGAGATTATGAACAATAAAGTGAATTATAAGCTGATAGGTCTGAGTGTTCTTTTTGGCTTTTTGATGATTTTTGGTTTTACCTATTGGCTGCTCAAGCCCTCATCAAAAGATGAAGTACAACAGTATTTTATCTATTTTAATGAATCGGTTGCCGGGTTGAATATCAATGCACCTGTGAAGTATAGAGGCATCCGTGTGGGAAAAGTGGTTGATCTGCGCATCAATCCTTCAAATATCGAGCAGGTGCAGGCGACTGTAGAGATCTTAAAATCGACTCCGGTTAAAGAGACAACGGTTGCAAAACTCACAGCACAGGGTATCACAGGACTGACATATATCAACCTGAGTCTTGGAGATAATAATGCTCCACTGCTAAAAGCCAAAGAGGGAGAGGCCTGCCCTGTTATAAAGTCAGTGCCTTCACTCTTTAAAAATGTAGAGAAATCTTTGGGTGGACTCTCAACACAGCTCTCTGATGTACTTGAGAAGGCAAATGCCTTTTTAAATGATGCAAACCAAAAGCAGATGCAGAGAACATTGGCACACACAGCAAATATACTTGAACAGGTAGATAAAATGCTCGATGACAAAACAGTAAAGCATCTTCAGGCAAGTGCAAAGAATATGGATAAATTCTCATCACAGCTCACTGAACTCACTCCAAAAATAGACAAATTTGTCTCCAATAGTATGGCATGGGAAGATAAGATGAGTGATTCGTTTACGAGCATTAAAAATACCTATACCGGTATGGGTGTCATTATGCAAGATATGGCGAGCTCTTTTGCCAATGTCGAGCGCGATGTAAAAGATGCCTCTTTGAACATTGTTCCAACACTCAATGAAACTCTTTTACAAATGAAAGGCAGTATGATAGAGTTTGATGAAGTGATGCGAGCGTATAAACGCAGTCCAAGTGATATACTCTTTAAAGAGACCAATGTAAAAAGGGGACCAGGTGAAAAATAGAAAAATTGCAGCACTGCTTTTGGCAGCTTTGTTCAGTGGGTGTGCATCACCACAACCTGCTGCACAGCAGTATATACTCTCACCGAAAATCAATGTCAAACCACTGCAGCAGAGCAGGTATAAAACAAAGACCTTGAAAGTTTTGAATGTGTACACACAGAATAGTTTGAAAACTCGAAATATGTTCTATGTGGAGCAGGGAAGAAAAAAATATGCCTATTCCCAGTCAAAATGGGCAGAGTCTCCTCAAAGTATGTTGCATAGTGCTTTGATGCAGATGCTTCAAAAGAGTGCTGCGTTTGGATATGTGCAAAGCCAGAAATCAAAGGTGCTAAGTGACTTTGTGCTAGAGACAAGAGTGGATGACTTTGGACAATATTTTATAGATGATAGTACAAAAGCTTTTGGGCGTATCATACTTACATTGACGCTTATTGATGCGAAAAAACATACCATCATAGCGAGTAAAACTTTGAGTGCAGAGGCAAACTTAGAACAGTTAAACGCAGCAGCCGGAGCTCGAGCGCTCAACAGCGCTTTAGAGAGTATTTTACAAGAGGCATCTCTCTGGATAGAAGGAGTTGCACAGTGATAAGCCAAAAAGAGTATGAAAAACGCCGAAAAAAGTTTGCAAAGAGACTTCCTGCAGGGAGTATGGCACTTTTTTTAAGTGCTTTACCAAAGCAGCGCTCAAATGATACAGAGTACCCGTACAGACAAAATAGTAATTTCTACTATCTGAGTGGATTTAAAGAGGATAATGCAGCACTTCTGTTTATTAAAACAAAATCGGGGACACGAACATACTTTTTTGTGCAAAAAAAAGAGCCACAACTTGAACTTTGGACGGGAAAACGTTTGGGAGTAGATGCAGCAAAAGAGCTTTTTGTCTATGATGATATATTTTCTACAGATGAACTCGATGACAAACTCGCTGCGTTTAGGGGTGAGGCAACTGCATTTTACTATGATTTTAAAGAGCAGGAGAGTCGTATAAGTGCTTTGAAGAAAAATCTTTCTGTAGAGAGTTATCATGATGCTTCTTTGATTGTGGCTCAAGCAAGACTGATCAAATCAGCTGCAGAGATCCGCACAATAAAAAAAGCGCTCTCAATAACGAAAAAAGCACACCATCGTGCAATGCAGCTAAGTAAAAAGCTACACTATGAGTATGAACTGCAGGCCGAGATAGAGTACATATTTAAAAGAAATGGTGCCTACAGTGATGCTTACACTTCTATTGTGGCTTGTGGTAATGCGGCAAATACATTGCATTACATTGCTAATGACAAAAAACTTCTCAAGGGAGAGTTGATTCTTATAGATGCAGGGTGTGAATATGAGTACTATGCAAGTGATATTACCCGTACTATTCCTGTAAAAGGACGGTTTTCTAAAGCGCAAAAAGAGCTCTACACACTCGTTTTGGATGTCAATAAAGCCATTATAGAAATGATACGTCCGGGAGTACTGCGCAGTGAACTTCAAAGTAAATCAGAAGAGCTGCTCTGTCGCGGTATGGTGACCTTAGGAATATTACATGGAAATGTTGCAGAACTCTTGAAAGCAAAAGCACATAAAAAATATTATCCGCATGGAATAGGACACTGGATGGGGATAGATGTACATGATGAATGCCCGTATAAAGATGAAAATGGTGACGAGTTTTCTCTTCAAGCAGGAATGGTATTGACGATTGAACCGGGATTGTATATTGATGCGGAAGATAAAGCTGTCCCTAAAAAATATCGAGGTATCGGCATTCGTATTGAAGATAATGTTTTAGTGACAAAAGAGGGGTATGAGAACCTCTCTTGTGATATTGCCAAAGAGATAGAGGATATAGAGTCCTAAATCCCTTTTTTGTCATTACTATTTTGATTTTTCAGAAAATACCTTTGCTTTGAAGTCTTTGAGTTTTGCTTTGAGCTCATCATAGAGTTTTTCAGCCTTGTTTTTCCCTTTTATCTCTTTTCTTACATGTTTTATCACTTCGTGGAGTGATTTATAAGTATTACTTGAGTGGCTTACATAGCCAAGTGCTTGGGCAGTGTCGAGTTGCTCTTCTGCTGCGTTTAGATATTTGAGTGCTTCTTCTTTTTTCCCATTTTTAGAGAGTGATGCCGAGACATTAATAAGCTCTGTTGCTTTTAGCAGTGGCAGAGGGATAACTGTCGTAGTTTTGTCAAAGGTACTCAGAGCTACTTCAAGGACACTTTTTGCTTTTTCAAGCTTGTTGTCGTGAATATATTTAGCAGCAAGTTTGAGTGCATCAGGGTATGTGACAAGTGGGAGGCTTACAACTGTGACATCAATCTCACTTTGTAGAGAGTTTAATAAAACACGAGCAAGCTGTACTTTGTTCTCATCAAGTAGATCCTTGACAGTATTGACTGTTTTTTCTACATCTTTTTTCCCTCCAACATACTCGACCATTGAAACAGCACTGTCTATTGGAAGTAGTTTTGGCGCTTTTTTTGCACTGAGAATAACTTCAAGTTTTCCAAGTGCTTTTTCTATTTCCTCTTTTGCTGTTTTTTTCTCTTTGTTATTGAGGGCGATAAGGGCTTTGTTTGTATATTTTAATGAGTCAATAGCCTCTTGAACCAATTTCTTTTGACTTGCTAAAGCGTCTTGCGTACCGTGTGCAACAGCACCTTTATTTACTTCATTCACTGTTTTAATGTCGCTGTTTGCATTAAGCGCTGTATGTACTAAAAGTGATGCTAAAACTGTTGATAATAGTAGTTTTTTCATGTAGTTTCTCCTTAGATATATTGAAATTTATTTGTATATCTGAGGAGAATTGTAATAGCGAAGAGTAAAGAGCTGTGCTACCTAGGTAGCAAAAAAGAGAGAAATTGTAAAATTTATTCGTAAGAGTAGCTCCAACCTGTTAGGTTCTTCTCTTTTGCCTCATCAAAGGCATCGGAATCTGCAAGAAAATCCATTACATGCATAACAGCAAAAGGGATGCTTCTTTGGTCTTCTTGTTTTACAAGCAGCATTGGCATAGGGGTATCTTGTGCTTTTGAGAGTGCAAATCCTACAGGCATAAGCTGGCTAAGAAGCTCTGCAGGTTTACCTATTTTATTCTCTTGTAAAAATTTCTCCAGCACTGCTTCTTGAATATCTTTGGGAAGTTTTTCATCTGTATTTAAAAAGATGGTAAAATGGATGGGCGTCTCTTGAAAATGTTCCGGAGCAGGGGCTGCCATGATGATGTACTCTACATTTTTAAGATGCTCTTTTATCTCCTCATTTGTAAAATATTGGTCTGTTTTTATCGCTTTTGCTTCCATGGGGTCCTCGCTGAAAATTAATGTAGAATTTTATCATAAATAAACACAGATTTGGTACACATTATGCTTTGTAGATGTCCAATAAGGATGTCCATGAAATTTATAGAGGCGATGAAGCTTAGAAGTAAACTTTTTATACTGTTCGTTCTCATTACTATGGGTCTATTTTCCATAGGTATCATGGGTACAAGCTACATTAACTCTATGAAAAAGAACATTGACTCTCTCTATTTTGGTTCACTCATTCCCATTACAGAGCTCAATAAGGTACTTCAAACATATCACTACGGACTTGGCAATACCGTCTACCAGCTTACAAGAGATGATATTCCCTTGCCTGAGGCGAAGACAAATATAGAAAATGCCCTAAGAGTCGTCAACAGAAACTGGCGTAGCTATATGTCTCACTTTAAAAGTGAAGATGAGTTAGAGTATGTCAATTATGTAAATACGGAGATTATCTCTATCAATACTTATTTTAGAAAAATCTTAGAAGCTCTTGAGAGTGATGCGAGTAAAAAAGATAAAATCTCTGTTGCCACACTTGAAAAAAGACTCTCAGTCATACATCAGGTACTCCAAAAGCTCATTACTTATGAAACGAAAGTGGCAAACTATGAGCGTAAAACATTTTTGACTACATATGATTCTATTGTATTCCAGCTTGGTATGATTTTAGGGCTTATAATTTTGTCTATTCTTTCCATTTCGCTCTATGTCTTTAGAAGCATTCAAAATGACCAGACAAAACTTGAAATTGCAGCTAAAAAGCTCAAAATAGCAAATAAAAAGCTTGAAAATGCTTCTTATACAGATTCATTGACCAGTCTGCATAACAGACGTTATTTTAATTTTATCTATGAAAGAGAGCTCAAGCGTGCCAAACGCAACAAGAATTACATTACCTTTATGATGCTAGACATTGACTTTTTTAAACAATATAACGACACCTATGGTCATGTCGAGGGTGATTTTGCACTCAAATCAGTGGCAAAAGTACTTCAAGATACGCTCAGACGTCCAAGTGACTATGTCTTTAGACTTGGTGGTGAGGAGTTTGGTGTGCTGCTAAGTGAAACAGATGAGTCACACAGTGCAAGACTCGCAAGAGATATATGCAATGCCGTCCGCGCACGTGAGATAAAACACAAGGCCTCAAAGGTCAATGAGTATTTGACTATTTCAGTAGGGGTTGTTTGTGTCAAAGCAGATGATAAGCTTGATGAAGAGTTACTCATAAGCCGTGCTGATGAGATGCTCTATCGTGCCAAAGAGAGTGGACGTGACAGATATGTCATTACAACAAAACTTGAAGAGTTGGAGGAAAAAGAGAGCGCTTAAACGCTACTTTTTAAAACGAAATTTTTCTTGTATGAGTAGCTCACGCAGTTTTTGTTGCACTTCGCCTTGAAACTCCATCCAGTTATCTTTGTAGGTGCCGCCACATCCAAGTTTTTTCTTAAGAGTTTTAAGCACTGCGTTTGCAGAGTCTTTTTTGAGGTGAAACTCACCTACAAGCGTAACGACTTTCCCTCTGCGTTTTTCTCGTTTAAAAACGAGAAGATGTTTAGCTGGTTCAAGGATTTCAGAAGAACTTTTACTCTTTTTAGGAGACTGCACCTCTTGCCATCCATCTTCAAAATCAGCACCAATGAAAAGATCGAGCTTTTTTCCTCGTGACATTAGAGAACTTTTTGTGCCAAGACACTCATAGCAGGTTGGTCGTACTCTTCGTTTTGCAGGGCTGTTTCAATAGCTTCTAAATCATATCTGTTATGGTTATAGACCGCTACAAGTACTTCATCACCACTTTGTAAAAATGTATTTTCTCCATAAGGAGTATAACGTGTCGCACCAATGGAGATGATAAGTTGTGTAGGGTTGCCACACGTTTTGATATAGGCTTTAATATCTTCAAGCGGTCCAAAATCCTCCTGGCTGTTGACTTGATTGATAATCCAGTCTAGGAGTTTTTGGTGGAAGTAACTGTAACCTTTAAGCTTTACATTCTCGCCATAGGCATGCAATTCTCCATCACGGCGCAGATAACTACAAATAGTGTAGTTGTCCATCATGCCATGCTCTTCAAAAATATCAAGTGGAAGCAGCTCTGCAGCAATACCTTTTGAGTTTGCACCCCAGTTCTTTTTGTCACTTATTTTTTGTGCACCGGCAACGCGGATAGAAGCGTCATTATAGGCTCCAAAATATTGTGGTGCAATAAAGACAAGTTCGTCATCTTTGTATGTCAGTTCACATACAAGTGCCACTTCAGGCTCAGCTTGAACATTGACACTCTCTTTAGGAAGCTCTAGCGTATCGCTAGAGAGTGGGTAGATTGAGAGCATTTCGCGTGGGCGTTCACTTGCATCTTTTTTTTCACAAGGCAGATAAAAAGGAAAAATTCCCTTTGGTGCTGCCTCATCTTCTGTAATGACATCTTTAAAATCTTCAAGCTCACCGGCCTGTGCCAAATGCAGGGCAAAATTCCCCGCTATTCCTAAACCTAAGTACTCTTTGTAATCATTCATAATTAGATTTTTCCCTCTTCTTTAGCTTGTGCGAACTCTTCATAAGAGCCTTGGAAGTCAACATAAGTGTGGTCTTCACGAATCTCTATGACACGGGTAGCAAAGGCATCAAGCAACTCACGGTCATGAGAGACACAGATGACATTGCCTTCAAACTCATGAAGTGCTTCACCAAGTGCAACGATCGCTTCAAGGTCAAGGTGGTTGGTAGGCTCATCGAGCACTAAAAAGTTTCCACCCTCAAGCATCATTTTAGAAAGCATCATACGGTGTTTTTCTCCACCTGAAATGCTTACTACTGATTTTTCCTGCTGCTCACCATTAAAGAGCATACGGCCAAGACAGTTTCTTATCTCTGCTATTTCGCGCTTAGGATCAAAGGCACGGAGCCAGTCATAGAGTGTTCCCTCACCTTCAATGATGTCCGCAGTATCTTGTGGGAAGTAAGAGTTCTCAATTGTTGCACCCCAAGTGACCGTACCGCCACAACTTGGTTTCATCTCTTCCATAAGAATTTTAATGAGGGTAGTTTTACCCACACCATTGCCACCGATAATTGCGATTTTTTCATCAGGGTTTACTTTAAAAGAGATGTCTTTTAATACTTCATTGTCTCCATAAGAGTGGCAGATGTTTTCTACATTGAGTGCCTCATCACCCATAGTACGTTTTGCTTTGAAAACGATGGAAGGATCACGGCGAGAAGATGGCTTAATCTCTTCAATATTAAGTTTTTCAAGTTGTTTTTGTCTTGATGTCGCTTGTTTTGCTTTAGAAGCATTTGCGCTAAAACGGCGAACGAAAGCTTCGAGCTGTTCTTTCTCTTTTTGTTTTTTTGCATTGTCGAGTTCCATCTGTTTTGCCATAACATTTGCTGCGATGTACCAGTCATCGTAGTTTCCTGTAAATTCACGGATCTTTTGGTAATCGACATCGAGGATGTTTGTAACGACTGCGTTTAGGAAGTGTCTATCGTGAGAGATGACAACCATTGTTCCCTCATGACGCTGTAACTCATTCTCTAACCAGCTAATAGTCTCAATGTCAAGGTTATTGGTAGGCTCATCGAGAAAGAGTACATCGGGTTTTGGATAAAGCACCTGCGCAAGTAAAACTTTGAACTTGTCAGCAGAGTCAAGTGTACTCATAAGTTCATTGTGCTTCTCAGCTGGAATGCCTACATTTTCGAGTATTTTCGCGATGTTTACATCATACTCATAGGTAGGGTCCTCTTCTACACAAATAGTTTCAAGCTCTGCGAGACGATTATTGACAGCATCATCTTCAAAGTCACCTGTCATGTAAATCTCTTCTTTTTCTTTTATGGCATCATAGAGACGTTTGTTTCCATAAAGTACAGCGTCCATAATTGTATAGTCTTCAAAAGCGTATTGGTTCTGACCCAAAACACCGACTTTGTTTTGTTTTGGAATGATGACCTCACCCTCATACTCGTTAATTTGTCCTGAGAGGATTTTTAAAAAAGTTGTTTTTCCGGCACCGTTTGCACCGATAAGACCGTATCTTTTATGACGGTCAAGTTTTAAGTTTATATCTTGAAAAAGCACTCTGTTTCCATAGCGCATAGTTAAATTTTGTACTGTTACCATTCTATTTAGCCTGTGATAATATTTTTCGCGATTATATCTAATTTATGCTAAATAGCAGTTTATTTCCCAAG
>Ga0256829_1000616_pt1 | contig 34494 bp, 31 predicted proteins | sample 131447metaG_FD_185979 | JGI IMG/M metagenome (GOLD analysis project Ga0256829, IMG submission 185979) | Hydrothermal vent microbial communities from Lau Basin, Pacific Ocean - 131-447 | ecosystem: Environmental > Aquatic > Marine > Hydrothermal vents | place: Pacific Ocean: Lau Basin | collected... | reverse complement strand
GACCATTAACACCAAATGATATACCTCTTTTTGGCAGAGATGAAAGTTATGAAAATATCATTCATGCCAATGGCATGGGTTGGCTGGGTATCACTTTTGGACCAGCCATAGGCGATATAATCAGTAGGCTCATAGACAAAGAAATAAAAAATAAAAAAAGTGATGATCTTCTTTTGTTTTCAGGATTTTATCAAGGATGCTGAGAATTATTTTTACAACATCCACTCTCTTCAAGTGCGTTTATTATATCATCCGTAGATGGATTTTGTGAAATTTCAAATTTCTGTATATAAATATTATCTATATCAACAGAATATTTTTTTGCCGCATATTCGATAAGCAACTTTTTAAAATCCTCTTTTCCTTTAGAAGTTATCAGATTTTCTACATAAAAGCTACCTATAACAACATTCAAAGCATCTATTATTTTATAATTTTCATCTTTTACATAACTACCCACTATTATCAAACTCATCTTGACCTGTTTTGGAGCTTTGTCTATTTTTGAAAATATATCAGTAGTAAAGTTATTTACATCCAAAGTCTGAGCAAATATTAAAACCGGTAAAATAATAAGCAATAAAATCTTTTTCATATCAAGTCCTATAAAAATTTGGTAAAATTATACCAACTATCAAATTTTTTTTCTATTAAATTAGTTGATTTACAAAATTTACCTCGCTTATAAACTATCTATTGATATTATGGGCGTCTGTATTGTGCAGTTATCTCACTAAGAAACAATCGGAGTAAATGCTTTTGTGCTTACTCTTACTTTGTTTCCTATTTTTAGATTTTTTGTTTCATTTTCGCTCAATACCACCTCAACTATCTGTTGTCCAATTGCAACTATGGCTATATATACAACATCAACTTTGACTATATCTAAAAGCTCTCCCTCGAAAGAGAGTTTTTGACTACCGCTTGTTTTTAAAAGTATATCTTTGGGCTTTCCGAAAGATACAACCTCCGCCTTATCAAGTACCATTACTTGGTTTGCAAGTTTATATATCTCACTTGGATCATGACTTACCATAAATATAGTTGTTTGAAACTCTTTTTTAAGACTGATTATCTCTTGTTGAAGCTTATTTCTCATGACAGGATCTAAAGCCGAAAGAGGTTCATCCATCAAAATAAGCTTTGGTTTATTTATAAAAGCTCTCACAAGTGCCACTCTTTGCTGTTGCCCACCGCTTAAAGTATGCGGATATCTCTCTTTGTACTCATCAAGCTTGGTAATTTTTAAAAGATGGTTTGCTAAAGTTTTATCATTTTTTATAAAAAGTATATTTTGCATCACAGTCATATTTGGAAACAAGGCATAATCTTGAAATACAAATCCAATATCTCTTTTTTGTGCAGGTAGAGAAAACTTATCTTTAAGCCATACCTCATCACCGACTATTATCTCTCCTTTAGCTTTTTCAAGTCCTGCCAATATTCGCAAAAATGTGGTCTTGCCACTCCCGCTCTCCCCTGATATAGCCAAAAAACTATCTTGTTTTATATTTAGTTTTATATTTAGACTCATATTCATATTCGGTGCATAAATTTCTTTGTTTATATCTATTTTTATCATGTTTTACACTTATATTTTTTTTTATCTTGCATCATTATATAAATCTTCTATTCATTTTATTATTAAATATATAAACACCGAGTAAGACTAAAAAACTAATAGCAACCATAATAGCACTATAAACATTAGCAGAAGTATAATCCATCTCTTCTACCATCTCATATATAGCAACAGAGGCTACTTTCGTTTTACCCGGAATACTTCCTCCGACCATCAACACTACTCCAAACTCGCCAACAGTATGAGCAAAAGTTATAACTATTGCTGTTAAGATAGAAGGTTTTATATTTGGCAAAACTACTTTTAAAATAGTTTCTATTTTACCTTTACCACCTATATATGAAGCTTCGAGTATATTTTTATTTAATCCCTCAAATCCATTTTGTAAAGGCTGAAGCATAAAAGGAAACGAGTATAAAGAACTAGCTACCACAAGCCCTGGAAAATCAAAAACTAATTTTACTCCAAAGTACTTATTTAAAAAAGCTCCTATTGGAGAATTATATGAAAGTGCATAAAGTATATAAAACCCCAAAACAGAAGGGGGTAAAACTATGGGCAAAGCTGAAATAGCCTCTAAAAAAGGTTTAAACTTTGATCTTGTTTGAGAAAGGTACCAGCCATAAGGGAGGCATATTGCAAAAAGTATGATTGTAGTTATAGAAGCCAACTTAAAAGATAGGATGAAAGGAGTAAAATCTATATGTTTTAATATTTCTATCATCACAAAACCTCTTTTATAAAAAGATCACTGGCTTTTATAAGCATAGCTACCTCATCTGCAACTTTTAAATTCATTCTTTTTGATGAATTATAAGTTATAATGCTCTGCATAGTTATTTGTTCTTTTACTTTTAAGACAATACTGCTTAAAAGTTTTCCATTATTCAACTCTTTTATTTTGGCTTTTATGATATTACTTAAGCTTATATTGCCGTTAAAATCTTTAGCGATAGCTATATGTGTAGGTTTTGCAGAAAGGATAACTTTCGAGCCAATTTTTATATTTGGCAATTCTAACCCCATCATAGTTAATATTATTCCGGCATAATCAAATTGAATAATATTTAAACTATCAACACTTTGTATGTTAGAAACTATCGCTTTAAGTTCATTCATGACACTTTGTATCCAAAATCTTTAAAAATTTTCTTTGCATTCTTGCTTAAAATAAAATTATAAAATTCTTTCGCCTGCTTAGAAGAATTTTTAAGTAAAACTATACCTTGTTTTATGGGAGTATATAGTTTTTGGTTTACCTCTATCCAATTTACACCTTTTTTATATTTTGACATTTTTTTACTATATAAAGATGACTTAGCAACAAAGCCTATATCAGCTGCTACTATAGAGTAAGCTACTGCTTGGGAAACTGATTGGGCGTAAACCAATTTGCTTTTTACCTTTTTATACAAACCGGCTTTTATTAAAGCTTCAACCGAAGCTTTACCATAAGGAGCAGTTTTTGGATTGGCAATAGCTATTTTATTTATATATTTTTCTCGTAAAAGCATTATTCCTTTTGAAAAATCTTTTTTTTGACTGCTTAAAAGTGCCAAACTGCCCTTTGCGTAAACAACCGGCTTGGTAATCGTCATTTTTTCTTTATATAAATATTTAGGATATTTCATATTCGCAGATAAAAATACTTCAAAAGGAGCTCCTTCTCTGATTTGAGTAGTCAGCTTACCGCTGCTTCCAAGAAGCACTTGTACTTTTATATCAGGATATATTTTATGAAAAGTTTTTATAAGTTCCGGCATTGCATAACTCACATTTGCCGCAACTGCAACTTTTATAACCGAAGCATTTAAGCCAACTATGAAAAACAACAGTATCAAAATTTTTCTCATTTTTTCCTCCAAATTTAATATTTTTTTGTATTTATTTTCCAATAAGTATATTTTTAGGCCTTATAAAAATATAGGATTTTTTTCCTACATCCAAATCAAACTTTTGGACTATATCATTTTTACAGGTTATCCAAAATTTATCCATATTATTTATATGAAGCTTTATATTTGATGTCAAGTCTCCACTATCTAAATCCTCAATAACCCCCTCAAATACATTGACTCTTTTTTTAAAATCTTCTTTGTCTGAAATCATTATTGAAGATGCTTTTATGATTCCTACTATTTCATCATTTATATCCAAATCCAAATCCTTAACAGCATCAAGAGTGATATTTGATCTTAAAATAACTCCGCTTTTTAGTTGAAATTTAATATCTGCATTTACTCTATCTTTTCTTATCTCGATTACTTTTGCAAAAAGTTGATTTCTAGCACTTATTCTGAGTGTAAATTTTTTTATAGTAGAAAAATCTGAAAGATTTGAAAGAGTTTCTAAAAATTTATCATGCTCCTTTTTGAGAATATAATAATCATTGATTAGTTTTTCCCCATAAGCAGTCAGTTGGCTCCCGCCTCCTCCACTACCACCTGTCATCTTTGTTACAATAGGCTCTTTTGAGAGGTTGTTCATGCTATCTATCATTTCCCATGCTGCTTTATAACTGATGGGTACTTTTTTAGCTGCTTTTGAGATAGAGCCCAACTCTTTAATGGCTTCCAAAAGGGCTATTCTTTTTTTTAAAATACTTGGCATATCAAAGCTTAAAATCCCGTTATAGTCCATTAATTACCCTTATATACTAAAATATATAACGAAATTATAGCAATCTTTTCTTAAGAAATTATTAATATCAAATAAGCTGTCTTGCAATAGAATTTAATAGCTATGAATCACTGACCTTACGCACTTTTTTCTCGAAAAGTCCTACTTTTCGTAGCTTTAGGGGGTTGTAGGGACTTTTAGTTTCTGCCGCCATAATGAGCTTTGCTCATTATGGTGCGTAAGGTCAGTGAATCAGTTTTTTTACAAAAAGAACAAAATCGAAAAATTAAGAAAAAAGAAGATATAATCGTACTTAGCAAAACTGTTTTAAGGAGTTGTTATGGAGTTAAATTTTCAAGCTATTTTATTTATTATTGGTGGAGTGTTTTTAGGTTTGTTTTTGGGTTTTATAAAGTCTAGATTTGAGGTAAGAAGATATAAAAAAGAGTTAAAAGAATATAAAGAGCATTTAAATCGTCAGATGAAAATTACCAACGAAGGTAATAAAAACTTAGAAAATGATTTGGCACAACTTAGAAAAGAAAATGAAAACCTTAGAATATCGGTTCAAACGCTAAGTCAAAAACCTGGTCGCTCCGAGCTTAGACTTTTAAATATTTATGATGGAGCACTCAGAAAAATGATATTAAAAGCACCTGGTTTTTCTTCTGCTTGGGAAATAGCACTTCAAGAATCTGAAAAAGAGTATGAAGATAATGAAAAAGGTTTTAAATCTATTATCAAAAAAGTTTTTAGACCTGCTATAACTCAGCATATCGAAACAACGCCTCCTAAAGATACATGAAAATGATAATTTTAAAGGATATATTTATCATTACTTGACCTTGTATATTTTTTTCTCAAAAAGTCCTACTTTTTCGTAGCTTTAAGAGGTTGTAGGAACTTTTAGTTTCTGCTACTATAGAGAACTTTACTCATTATAGTGCGTAAGGTCAGTAAATTTTAGGTAGTATTGCTTTACTCTATTATCAATATTTATTATCCTTTTAAGATAATTTTGCAAATCTTCTCTATTATATTCAATATACAAATTATTAGGATTTACAGCCCGTCCTATTGCTACATAAAACTGGCTTGGAGTGAATATATTATTTATATTACAAACTAACTTATCTATGCTCATACCTTGAGATTTATGTATCGTGATGGCATAAGCTAACTTTACAGGATATTGGCTCATGGTTGCAAGTGAGTTTTCTTTTACTTCTTCATTTACACTATATTCATATTCAATAAGATCAAAATCTTGTTTTTCTACTTTTACATCTCTACCATTTTTCTCTATCGTTATACTGTCTTTGGCAATATCTTTAACAATACCTCTCTCGCCATTAAAAAACTTTCCCCATTTATTGGAAGTAAAAAGTACCGGAACTCCAATTTTGAGTTTAAGTTCTTCGTTTACAGGAAGTGAATTTTTCCAACTTTGTATCTTTTTTGCTGATGCTTTTTTATTGTGCAAGCTCACTTCTGCATTTAAAATTACTTCTTTCCCACCATGTTGTGAGAGTTTGTTTGCATTTGTATCTATCGCTTCTTTGTTTCTTCCATATAAAAATGTCGGCTCTTTTTTTAAAACAGTACTATTTTTTGAAAGCTTTATAAGATACTCTATAACTTCAGTGTCTATCTGTCCCATCCTAACCTTTTTTAAAATATGAAAAAATTCTTTATCATTAGTTCTTTTCATATCTTTTAATTCTATCACGACTGGATCAAAAAATTCCCAGGCACTGCTTTGAAAAGCATATAAATCTTTAGAAAAAAGATTATTAACACCAAATTTTTTGACAATAGGCGGAAGTTGGAAAAAATCTCCTGTAAAAAGAAAACTTCCCTCAAATATAGTGCTTTGGACTCTATATTTTATCATATCAAGCAAATTTGAGCTTACCATGCTTATCTCATCAATAACAATCAAATCACAACTTTTCAAAAGTTCCTTAAGCTCTTTAATTTTTTTTCTGTTTTTCTTGTCATTTGCGACCAACTCTTCAAGTGAGCTACAAATCCCAAATGAAAAAAAACTATGCAGAGTCTGCCCTCCGATATTTACCGCACTTATACCTGTGCTTCCAAGTACGACTATATGTTTTGAGTTATTTTTATAGTGAGATATTACTTCTTTGGCAAGATAACTTTTTCCAACTCCTGCTCCGCCTGTTAAAAAAACATTTTCAGTTTTCAATGTGTTTAGTAATTTTTTTAACAATAGATCTCTTTTTTTAGTTTATATTTTTTAAAGAGATGCCAAGCTTGACACCTCTTATTCAATACTTTAATCAAACATTTCTTTCAACTGCTCATCGCTTAATTTACTAAAGTCAAGATATTTATATATTTTATCTCTCATTTGAGGTGTTATCTTCTTTGGTACTATATCAAGATATTCCTCTTTTGTAGGCAATCTTCCAAGAAGTGCGGTAACTGCGGCAAGCTCAGATGAGCCCAAATAAACTTTTGCACCTTTGCCCATTCTGTTATCAAAGTTTCTTGTACTTGTTGAATAAACTATAGCATCATTTGCTACTCTGGCTTGATTTCCCATGCAAAGTGAACATCCCGGGATTTCAGTCCTCGCCCCGGCAGCCCCAAAGATAGAGTAATACCCTTCTTCAGTCAATGTTTTTTTATCCATTTTAGTAGGAGGAGCTATCCACAGTTTGGCAGGAACAGCACCCTCGCCTCTTAAAACTTCACCCAAAGCTCTAAATAACCCGATATTAGTCATACAACTTCCAACAAAAACTTCATCAATCTTACCATTTGGTCTTGTGCTGTCACTTAAAATTTCACTCAAAGTCGCAACATCATCAGGATCATTAGGACAAGCTAAAATAGGCTCGGTTATCTCACTCATATCTATCTCTAATACTTCACTATATTTCGCATCTTTATCAGCTCTTAAAAGGGTAGGATTTGCTATCCACTCTCTCATCTTCTCAGCTCTTCTTTTTAGTGTTCTTTTATCCTCATATCCAGCTTTTATCATAGCTTCTATCATTGCTATATTAGACTCAAGATATTCGATTATAGGTTCTTTATTTAGATTGACCACACAAGCAGCAGTGCTTCTTTCAGCACTTGCATCACTTAGCTCAAACGCTTGCTCCACTTTTAGATCTTCAAGACCTTCAATCTCCAAAATCTTTCCGGCAAATGTATTTATCTTTCCTTCTTTCGGGACAGTCAACAAACCCTTTTTTATAGCATAATAAGGTATAGCATTTACCATATCTCTTAGAGAAATACCAGGTTGCATCTCTCCTTTAAATCTAACAAGCACAGACTCAGGAACATTAAGAGGCATACTTCCGGCAACCGCAGCAAATGCAACCAGCCCACTACCGGCTGGAAAACTGATACCTATAGGAAATCTTGTATGAGAATCACCTCCGGTGCCTAATGTATCAGGAAGACAAAATCTATTAAGCCATGAGTGTATAACTCCGTCTCCGGGTTTTAAAACTACACCGCCTCTGTTTTGAAAAAATTCCGGCAGTGTATGTTGAAGTTCTATATCTGCAGGTTTTGGATAAGCTGCTGTATGGCAAAAGCTTTGCATTACAAAATCAGCTCCAAAACTAAGAGCAGCTAACTCTTTTATCTCATCTCTTGTCATGGCCCCAGTTGTATCTTGACTTCCAACAGTTGAAGTTACAGGCTCACAATACATTCCGGGTTTTACACTTTGCATTCCACAAGCTTTTGCTATAATTTTTTGAGCTAGTGTATAGCCGTTTTTATCACTTTTAGGTTGAGATGGCCTTTTAAAAATCTCATCTTCACCAAGATTTATAGCCGCTCTTGCTTTGGAAGTCAAGTTTCTTCCTATTATCAAAGGAATTCTTCCACCGGCTTGTATCTCATCGGGAAGTGTATTTGGGGTAATATTGAATTGACTAACAACTTTATCATTTTTATATATTTTGCCCTCATACGGTTTTATTACTATTTCATCACCCATTTCAAGTTCTTTAACATCAGCTTCTATAGGAAAAGCCCCGCTGTCTTCAGCTGTATTGAAAAAAATTGGAGCGATAATGGAGCCTATTATCACTCCGCCTGTTTTTTTATTGGGAACTCCTGGAATATCCTCACCTATATGCCATTGTACTGAATTTATAGCTGACTTTCTTGAACTTCCCGTTCCTACAACATCTCCCACATATACGATAGGATTCCCTTTTTTCTTTAACTCTTTTATAGTCTCAAGTGGATTATCCATCTTCGATGTAAGCATACAATTTGCATGAAGAGGTATATCACTTCTTGTAAAAGCTTCACTAGCAGGAGAGAGGTCATCTGTATTTGTTTCACCTGGTACTCTAAATACAGTTAATTTTAACTCTTTTGGCAACGGATTTCTTTTTGTAAACCATTGCGCATTTGCCCAAGACTCAATAAGCTCTTTAGCATAAGAATTTCCCTCGTCCATCAAATCTTTTACATCATTAAAAGAGTCATATACCAAAAGTGTATTTTTAAGCTGATCACAGGCTTCTTGTGCCACTGTAACATCTTCGTTTTTCAAAGCTTCTATCATAGGCATAACATTGTAACCACCAAGCATTTTTCCTAAAAGCTTTATAGCATCAACTTTATCTATCACCTTTGAGTGGGCATCACCAACAATAATAGCATTCAAAAATCCTGCTTTTACATAAGCTGCATCATCAACTCCCGGACTCACATGATTTTTTAGAAGGTCTTTTAGATACTCTTCCTGTGGTATGATGTCAAGCTTTAAAAGCTCCACAAGTTCCGCAGTCTGTTTCGCTGTTAAAGGCAATGGAGGTACGCCTAAAGCTTCTCTTTTTTTTGTGTGAGTTTTGTACTCTTCTATTATATTCATAAAAACTCCTTGTTAATTTAAATTATAGTATTTTATCTAAATTTTTTAAACTTGAGGATAAATATCTATTTTTTTAGAAAATAAAAGTGCCATTATAGTATTTCTCTCTGTCCTTTTGTATTTGGTGCAGATAGTATTCCCATCATTTCAAGTTGCTCTACTATTCTTGCAGCTCTATTGTATCCTATTTGCAATTTCCTTTGGATATAGCTGATAGAGCTTTTTCGTTCATTTAATACTATATTTTTAGCTTCCTCATAAAGTTCGTCAAATTCATCACTTACATCTTTTACATTATCAGAAGATACTTGCCCAGTACCGTCTCTTAAAAAACTTTCATCATATACAGCTTCTCTTTGTGCCTTTAAAAAATCAACTATTTTTTCAATATCTTCCTCAGAAGTGTAAGGAGCATGCAACCTTATAAGTCCTGTCATATTTGGAGGAGTAAAAAGCATATCCCCTCTTCCTAAAAGTGACTCGGCACCCATAACATCAAGTATAATTTTACTATCTATTTTTTGACCCACTTTGAAACTTATTCTTGATGGAAGATTGGCTTTGATAAGTCCAGTTACCACATCAACAGATGGTCTTTGGGTAGCAACTATGAGATGAATACCACTGGCTCTTGCCATTTGAGCCAACCTTGCTATATAAAACTCTACTTCTTTACCACTTGTCATCATCAAATCAGCCAACTCATCTATAATAACAACAATATAAGGGAAAAGCTCCAGCCCTTCTTTTTTTGCTTTTTGATTATACCCCTCTATATTTTTAGTTTTTGTCTGACTCATTATTTTATATCTTTTTTCCATCTCGCTCACAGTATTTGCAAGGGCAATAATAGCTTTTTTTGGTTCAGTTATTACCGGTGTCAACAGATGAGGGATATCATTATATACAGAAAATTCAAGCATTTTAGGGTCAATTAAGATAAGTTTCAAACTATCAGGAGAATTCTTATATAAAAGTGACAATATCATAGCGTTTATACCCACACTTTTTCCACTTCCCGTAGTTCCGGCTATCAGCAAATGAGGTAATTTTTTTAAATCGGTCAAAAAAGAGTTGCCTACTATATCCTTACCTAAAGCCAATGTTAATGGGGATGTTGATTTTTGAAATATTTTAGATTCTATAATATCTCTTAAAAAAATGGTATCAATTTGCTTATTTGGTATTTCAATCCCTACTACATCTTTTCCTGGGATCGGAGCTTGAATTCTTATGGTTTTTGCTTTTAACGCCATAGCTAAATCATCTTGTAAAGTCAATATCTTTGAAACTTTTACATGAGGAGCTGGCTTGAATTCAAAAGTTGTTACTACTGGACCTGTATATGTTCTAACCACATCACCTTCTATTTTAAATTTAGCAAGCTTGTTAAGCAAATCTTTTATTTTTTTATCTATTTCACTTTCATTGATAAAACTATGTTTTTTTGGTGCTGCTTCTAAAAAAGTAGAAGAAGGAAGTTTAAAATTTTTCGGCTTTTCATTTTTCCCATCTACATCAATCATTTGAAGTAATTTTTTATTTTCTTCAACTTCATTTAATATTTTTACACCGTTTTGTGTAGGTATTTTATTATCTTTAGATTCATTCGTTTGATTTTCCTGCTGATTTTCTTCAACTTTTTTTTCAGATATTATTGTAGATTTTAAAGAAGCATCTTTTTTGTTATTTATAGTATTTTTTTTGATTTTCTTTGGTTTGGTTTGTATAAAATAATTAACCGAAAACAATCTCACAACCTCTTCAAATGATATATCAAATAGAATAACAATAGATAGAAAAAAACTCATAATGATAAATATCCATAAACCTCCAATACCAATAAACCCGGATATAACTTTATCAATAGAACTTCCGATATATCCATCAAATTGTCCGCTTACTACTACACCTTGAAACATTATAATAACAAAAAACAAAAGTAGCAAAGATAAAGAAATCTCTAATATTTTATTACTTGAGCTTGGATACTTATATATATAAAATGCAGGAATTATAAGTAAAAAAGGATATACAAAAGCTACATATCCAAAATATTCTCTATTGTAATTTCCAAGTAAATGACCTATTGTCCCGACCGTAGATGCATCAAGTATAAAAGTAGCGAGCCCAAAAAATATGGCAACACCTAAAAAAAGTATAAAAGCAATCTCTTTAACTATAACATATCCTTTATAAGAAAAATAATATTATTATATCATATATATTTTAATAAAGAGATTGAATTGACCTTTGCGATCGTTGAAAGCAATGCTTGAAAACCTACACTTATTTGATTGTATTTGGCCAAAGCAGCTCCCATATCAACATCAGATACTTGAGATTGTAAGGTTGTCACTTGCAAGGATAATATATCACTTCTTTGATAAGTACTATTAAGAGCATTTGAGAATGAGCCTATCTTTGAATGAAGTTTTAAAACATGGTCTAATAAATGAGAAACTCTCTTGATAGAGTTTTCCATGCCCAGATTTCTTTTATCTCCACTTGTGCTATCCATAGAAAATTTTCCTTCTCTTACAGCACTTATCATCTGATCCATATCTTTAAAAAAGTCAATACTGGGCTTATCTATAGCTATAGCATTGTTTGACATAAAAGACAAAGAATTACCGGTAGTTGAACTGAAATCACTACTTGTACTGTCATACATAGAAAATTGTATCTTTGTTGATGGATTTGATTTGTCTTGAATTTGCATTTCTCCTTTGTTATCAAGAGAAACATTAATACTCTTTTTAGAATTAGTAACTGCATTATCATACCCAACTTTATCATTTGTTGCTGGCAAATTATCAGATATTATCATACCCACTACATCATTTAATTGCTGATAAGTCATATTATTTGCATCAGAAGGATTAGTATTTACACCGTAAATATTATATGTATTTCCATTTGCAGTAAATGTGGAACCTCCATTTGTCGTAGATTTTAAATCAATGGTTGCAGATTTTGAAACACCGTTGATATCATCATATTTTAAATTTAGAGTTTTTCCATCAAGCGAAGAAACTCCTGCTGCATCAACCAACTTTGTTTTGGCTGTTGCAAAATCATTTATTGTTTTATCAATTTGTGGAACATTACTGCTTAATTTGTTACCATTTACACTAAAATAATTTCTGTCAAACGATACAGCTTCACTTGTTCCTGCAGATTGAATGTAGCCACTATTAACAAATGAAACAGTATTGGTTAAATTATCTATGGAGCTTACATTATCATACGAGCCAACCATACTAAAATCTAAAGATTTATTACCATTTATTTTATCAGTTATTTCTATTTGACCATAATTATTTAATGTAACATTTACATCACTTGAAGGGGTAAAACTACTTTTTATATTATCTAAAAGAGTTTGTATTGTATCATTTACATTTACATCTATCTTCTTTTTAAAACTGCTTCCATCACTATTTTTCGCCTGAATATAAAAATATGCATCTGTTGATGCAGAAGTTCCCCCACCGTTAAACTTCATTAAATTTTCTATCTTATCACTACTTTTTAATATATTTTGCTGATTATTGTCAGAATACATTTTTACATTTGTTGAGAGCATTTTTTTATAGTCATTATCTGAGCCTAAAAACAACGACTCTCCATCAATATTATATGGCAATGAAGATTGTGCACCTGTTGTTGCTTTAATTTCTTGTGCATTTCCTTGATAATTTCCATTTGAATCTATAGGTTTTGTAGAAAATGCTGTTCCCGAAAAAAGAAATTTACCGTTTATTGATGAATTGGACAAATCCATCAAGTTGCTTTTTATTGCTTCTAAATTATCTGCTATTGCATTTAAACTAGTGGTATTATGTGTACCATTTGCAGCCTGTATAAGTTTTGTTTTAAATTTAATTAATGAATTTGTAAATTCATTTAATACAGTATCACTGTTATTGGCAAATGTTTGAGCACTTTGAGAGCTGCTTTTTATCTGAGCCAAAGAAGTTTTCTCATATTCAAGCCTGGAGCTATCAATATATACAGAAGTATCATCAAAACTATTTTGTATTTTATGTCCGGAAGAGATTTGTGATGTCAATTTATGCATCAAATTACTATCTCTGCTATAATCTGTATTAAAATTATTATATATTAATTGATTTGTTATCCTCATTTTATCCCTTTTTCTAAAATAGCATATCACTACAAGCAATTTTAATTCCTCTATCAAATATGCCTTAATTATCCATTTTTAACTTAAAATTATATACAAATATCGGCTTTTAGCGATTTTTTTTAAATTTTTAGCGAATTATTATTGTCTTTTTTAAAAAAAAACTGTACAATTTAGGCAAATATAATTTTTTAAAGGATTGCTAATGAAAAAAGCTGAATTTATTCAAGTTGTTGCCGAAAAGGCAGGATTGTCAAAAAAAGATACAAATGTTGTACTTGATGCAATGTTAGAAACAATCACAGATGCACTAAGTGATGGAAAAAGTGTTAGTTTTATTGGTTTTGGAACTTTTTCAACAACACCAAGGGCTGCAAGAACAGCTAGAGTGCCAGGTACTGATAAAATAGTAGATGTTCCTGCAACAACTGCTGTAAAATTCAAAGTTGGTAAAAAATTAAAAGATGCAGTAGCACAAAAATAATCTTCTATAATATGCTTAAAAGCTTGTTTTTAACAAGTTTTTAAGCAATAAAACTCTAAAATTTCACTCTTATTTTATATTTATGCCTGAGTGGTGAAACTGGTAGACACGCCAGATTCAAAATCTGGTGGTAGCAATACCGTGCCGGTTCGAGTCCGGCCTCAGGTACCACTATGAGACCACTGCACAATATAAACACTCATAATATCAACAGGTAGTTTATAGGCGAGGCAAACTTCTGCAGGCTTAAGTATTTAAGTCAATGAAGTTTAACGAAGTATATAAGCTACCTGTTGATACCCAAAGGGAAGTCTATTTTTAGGCAATCTTTGTAAGATAAATTTTTTGAATTAACTTTAGTTAGTCCTTCAAAATTTATATCACAAATCTCACCTAAAACTAGACTTTTATGGGTATTTATACTGTGCAGTGGTCTCATTATTTAAAATGAAATATTTTTTATTTCGCAAAACAAATAAATATACACTAAAAATAATAACAGTAAACATAACTATCACCGTATTCCACCCAAAGTTTTTGTAAACTATAACTGGAATAAATGAACCTGCTGAGCCGCCTATATAATAAAAAGTAAGATACATTCCGGATGTAAGAGATTTTTTATCTTCTTTCATGGTATTTGCTAAACCTGATGAGATAGAGTGTATCGTAAACATGCCAATACAAAATATAAAAAGTAGAAAAAATATGAAAATTATATTAGTGTTTACAAAAAATATAGTAATAAATCCATAAAAAATAGTAGCAAATATAAGAGTATTAATTTCACTTTTAAATACTTTTACTATTTTCCCTGACATTAATGCAACAATGATTCCGGCACTATAGCCAAGATACATAAGCCCTATTTGTGTTTCAGATACATTAGGGTCTATCTCTTTTACTCTAAAAGGAAGTATATTTAAAAGTCCTGCGAAAACAAAAAATACAGTAAACATTAAGATATATACAGTTATAAATTTTCTATCTTTTAATATAGCTATAACATCAGAAATATTTGCTTTGATTAGTTTTGTTTCGCCTTTGTAATCGATTTTATATATAAAAAACAAAGCGAGCAATATTTCAAGTGACAATGAAAAAAATACCCATCTCCATCCAAAATTTGTAGCAATTATTCCAGAGGCTACTCTCCCTACTATGCCGCCAAATACTGTTGAAGCGACATATATAGACATGTTTGTTTTAATATTTTTCTTATCTATACTTACAAGAATACTCATAACTGAAGTTAATACAGCCGGTATAACCATGCCCTCAATTGCCCTAATTGCAAAAAATATTTCATAACTATCACTAAATCCCAAAAAGATATTGGTTACAAACAGTACGACAACAGCACTTTGCAACATCTTTTTTGCTGAAAAACTCTCTAAAATATATCCATATATTATAGGAGCCACTGCAAGTGAAAACAATATAATAGCTGTAAAGCTTGAAGCCTTCACAACATCAATATTAAATTCTACTGCAAGAAGTGGCTGAATTGGTTGAGTAGCATACATAACCGACAAAACTATTGTGATTATATAAACTAAAATTGCAAGTTCTTTCTTTTTCAACTTTTTTTCTTTACTCTTGATGTCAGAAAAGGTGGTCTTGCAATCCAAATTATAGGAATCATAAGTAAAAATGTATAACCAGATAAAAGGAGTATATTATCATTTGACATTGTCATAGCTTGTTGAGTTATCATTCTATTTATAAAACTTGCAGGAGATGAAGTAATATGACTTAATGAATGATATATATTTATGCTTTGAGGAGAAAATAGATTGATGTGTTCAGCAAGTTGTTCATGATGAAGACTTCCCCATCTTTGCCAAAAGGTAACACCTATTGATGTCCCGAGGCTCCCTCCTAAGATTCTTAGAAAATTCACAACACCCATAGCAGAAGCTATACGAGATGGATTGATTTGTGAAATAACTATACTTGTAAGAGGCACAAAAAACATGGCCATAGCGATACCCATGATAAGCCTTGGAAAGGATACATGGAACAGATCAACTTCAGTAGTAAAGTTGGACATTAAAAAATAACTCAGTGCAAAAAGTGCAAAACTTATACTAACCACAACTCTCAAATTCATTTTATGCATATTTGAACCAACTATAGGAGATAATAAAAAGGCAAAGACTCCTACTGCCGCAGATGCAAAGCCTGCCCAAAACGCTGTATATCCTATTTGGGTTTGAAGCCACAAGGGAAAAACAACACCGCCGCCTAAAAAGATAGCATATCCAACACTGAGCACAATTGTACCAATAACAAAGTTTCTAATTTTAAAAAGTTTCAAATCAACCACAGGATGTTCATTAAAAATCTCCCAAATAACAAAAAATAATATTCCTATAGACGATACAATAGTAAGAAAAATTATTGTTGTAGAGCCAAACCAATCCAAATTATTGCCTCTGTCCAAAAGTACTTGCAATGACCCAACTCCTATTATTAAAAGCGACAGACCTATGAAGTCTATTGGATATTTTGCTTTATCAGTCTCTTTGTGTTTTATAAGTTGCCAAACAATAAATGAGCAAAAAATTCCTATTGGGACATTAATATAAAAAATCCAGGACCAAGAAAAATTATCAGTAATGTAACCGCCAAGAAGGGGTCCGGCTATAGGTCCTACTGTTGCTGTCATTGCCCAAAAAGCAAGAGCTAAGCCTTTTTTTGTTGAGGGATAGTTTGACAAAAGAAGACTTTGCGATAATGGCATCATAGGGGCTGCGACAGCTCCTTGTAAAACTCGCCCTACTATTAAAATCTCAAAACTTGGAGACAATCCACACAACATAGAAGTAAGGGAAAATAAAGCAGTTGATATAACAAAAAGCTTAACTTCACCAAATCTTTTTGCAAGCCAACCAGTAAGAGGCATAGAGATAGCATTTGATACTCCAAAAGCAGTTATTACCCAAGTACCGTCAGTGGGAGCCACACCAAGGTCACCGGAAATTGCCGGTATAGAAACATTTGCTATAGTTGTATCCAAAACTTGCATAAATGTAGCCAAAGTTAAGGCTAAAGTTAAAAGAACAAGTATTGGAAGCGGTAAAGACTCAGCCTTAATCATAAATTTTTCTTTATTATTTCTTCAGCAATCTTTTTAGCATTTTTTAATGCATCTTTGTAAAGATTTGTTTTAAAATTTAGCTTCTGTACTTTTACTTTTTTCAGCCTTTTTTTATTTCTTATATGTGTATCAACATACACTTCCATAGAATTCCCCACCTGTAAAGGGTGTTTTTGTAACTCTTTTTGATCCAACGATATTCTTACGGGGACTCTTTGAACGATCTTTATCCAATTTCCGGTAGCATTTTGAGCAGGCAATAAAGAAAATGCCGAGCCGGTACCAGGTAATATTCCTACTACTTTTCCATGAAAAACTATATTTTTACCATATACATCAGAATAAAGCTTTACACTTTGCCCTATCCTGATATTTTTTAACTTGGTTTCTTTAAAGTTGGCGTCTACCCAAAATCCCATCTTAGGAACAATTGCTGCTATAATTGTTTGAGGATTGACATGACTTCCAACACTAAAATTTTTCTTAGCAACAATTCCACTTTTTGGTGATAAAATATCACATCTTTTTAAGTTAATATAAGCTTTCTCCAAAGCAAGCACAGCTTTTTTTATTTGAGGATTATTATAAATATTTTCGCCTTTTAGCAAAACTTTGATAGATAGATAATTTTTTTTCGCTATATTTAAATTTTCTTTAGCCTCTTCAAGTGCGTATTTAAAATTATCATAAACCTCTTTGGAAATTGCTTTATTTGAAAATAATATTTGATTTCTTTTAAAATCACTCTCTGCTTTATCAACTTGTATCTTACGCAAACTAATCAAAGCTTTTGCTTTATCCTTTTGTTTATGTAACTCTTTGATATCTCTGACACTTTGGGCTAAATTATTTTTTGAATTTTTAAAAGCAATTTCTATATCTTTTGAATCAATATGGCCTATTTGCTCTTTATATTTTACATATTGGGCAGTATTTATATTGACTTCATCTATAACACCAGAAACCTGTGGAGTAACATAAACAATATTTTGCTTCACATAAGCATCATCCGTACTCTCATAAAATTGTCCATATAAATAATAATAAAACAGATAGCCTATTATTGATAAAAAAATTAAAATAATAAAAAAAATTAAAATTCCATTCCTCTTTTTATTATTTGTTTTGTTTGTATCTTGCATGTATATCCTATTTTTGATATAATTTAGTTAGCTATGCTAAGTAAATTATATTTTAACACACGGTGCGTTAAAAAAAGTTTAATTTAAAAGATTTCATTTTTTTACAAGGGAGGTTTTAGTGATGCAAGTAAGATTTGGACAACTTATGGGGGATACTGCTAGAATATGGAAAATGCATTTAAATATATTACTAAAACCTATGGGTCTTAGTTATGCAAAATATTCTACTCTTTTAATGATAGATAGACACTCTGGAGAACTTATGCAAAATGAATTGGCAAATTTACTTTCGATAGAACATCCGACTTTGGCAAGAGTGTTAAATGATTTACAAAAAAATGGCTGGATAGAAAAAAAACAGCATTCTAAAGACAAAAGGGTTAAAATTATTTTTTTTACAAAAAACGGCAAAAATAGATTTGAAAAATGCAAGCAAATTGTAAATAATTTTAGAAAAGAGATACTCTTTAATGTTAGTGAAAAAAGATTGAAACAAAATATAGAAGCTTTAGAACAAATATTTAATAATTTATCCAATTTACAGGAGATAAAATGCTCAAAAAAATAAAATTCTTTTTTGAAAAAAAAGATAGATTCTCAAAACTTTTAGGTTTTAAAATAGTTGATATTGATAAAGGATATGCCAAAGTTGAAGTAGAAGTAAAGGATATATATTTAAATGGTGCAAATGTTATTCATGGTGGTTTTTTATTTTCTTTGGCTGATTATGCTTTTGCATTGGCATCAAATTCGAGGAACAATCTATCTCTTGCGATAAATGCAAATATTATTTTTCACAAAGCTATATCAAGTGGAAAAATTTATGCTATAGCTAAAGAGATAAAAGATGGTAAAAATGTAGCAAGTTATGAAATGAAAATATATGAAAATGAAAAAAATATAATAGCTACTGTTATGGGAACCGTTTACAGAAAAGGAAAAAATTTAGTCTGAATTTATCTCTTTTTGCCAACTTATACCAAAAACTACACCGATAAAATTGATATTTTCAAACTCCAAGAGACCCCTTAAAACTACGAAAAATAGAACTTTTCGGGAAAAAAGTGTACAAGGTCAGTTACTTAACTTTTCTTTTATTTTTACAACAATATAAAAAAACATCGGTATAAACAAAACTCCTATAACAGTAGCAACTATCATTCCTCCAACAACTGTTGTTCCTATGATATGCCTGCTATTTGCTCCAGCACCGCTACTTAATACCAAAGGTAATGTTCCAACTATAAAAGCCAAAGAAGTCATGATAATCGGTCTAAATCTAAGCCTTGCCGCTTCTATGGTAGCATCCATTAAACTCATGCCTTCTTTAAGTTTATCCATAGCAAATTCAACAATCAAAATAGCATTTTTAGCAGAAAGTCCAACAAGGGTCAAAAGTCCTACTTGAAAATATATATCAGCTTGCAGATGCCTTAGATATACAGCTAAAACCGCTCCAAATATAGCAAAAGGTATAGATACAATGACTGCTAAAGGGATGCTCCAACTCTCATAAAGTGCTGCCAAAATCAAAAATATAAAAATTACCGCATAAATAGTGGTATAGTTTCCATGTTTTTTAAGTTTTTGCTCTTGATAAGAAGTACCTGCCCAAGCGATTGTATAACCTGATGGTAAAATCTTTCTTGCTATTTTTTCAATACTCTCCATTGCATCACTTGCAGAAAATCCAGGTGCCGGATTGCCACTGATTTTGGCGGCATTGAACATATTAAATCTTTGCATAACGGTTGCACCGACAATTCTTTTAATTTTTACTAATTCACTAACAGGTATCAACTTTCCTGTTTTAGATCTTACAAAAATATGTTTATAGTCATTCTTGGTAGCTCTGTATTTTGATAATGATTGAATATCCACTTGAAAAGTTCTGTCAAACAAGTTGAAGTCATTAACATAACCTTTACCGAATGTGCTTTGCAAAGTAGCAAATATATCTCCGATGGCAACTCCCATTGCCTTTGCCTTGTCTCTTTTTATGGTTAGAGAATATTCAGGAGTGTTTGTATTTAAAGTTGTCCTTACCATCATAAGAGCAGGGTCTTTTTTTGCCTCTTTTACGATCTTTTGAACATAAGCATTAAGAAGTTGCATGCTCTTGCCTGTTCTATCTTGTATCCACATATCAAACCCGCCTGTTATGCTCATGCCTCTTATCGGAGGTGGACTAACCGGGATAACAAAAGCATTTTTATCTTGCATAAATTCCATCATAAGCCTTCTTGCTATGGCTTGTGAACTCTCAGACGCAAGAGGACGCTCTCTCCATGGCTTTAATTTTGCAAATGTTATAGCCGCGTCACTTCTATAAGCAAAAGTTACTATATCTATACCGGTAATACCGCCTTCTGAAATTATATTTGGATTTGATAATAATTTTTTTTCTATATTATAAGAAATTTTTGAAGAATTAGGTAAAGAAGTTGCGGGCATCATTCTTGAAATTACCAACAATATACCTTGATCTTCATTTGGAACCAACCCTTTGGGAGTTATACTCATAATATGATATGTAAGATATATAAGTCCGCCAAATAAAAGAAGTGAAAAAAACCATAATCTTATGGTTTGTCTTGAAAAAATGAGAAATATCTTCGTGGACCAGTCAAAAAATTGGTTAAATTTTCTTATAGGCCAAAACGGTGCTTCCTCTTTTTTCTTTAAAAATACAACGCATAAAGAAGGAGTTAGAGTAAGTGCCACAAAACCTGATATCACAACAGCTATGATAATTGTAGTAGCAAACTGTTTATACATAACCCCGCTAAATCCACCAAGTAATGCCGCAGGAACAAATACGGCAGAGAGTACAAGGACGATAGCTACTATAGGAGTTGAAAGCTCTCTCATAGCTTCATAAGCAGCTTCTTTTACGCTTATATCTTTAGTTCTTAAAATCCTCTCAATATTTTCTATAACTATAATAGCATCATCTACTACCAGTCCAATAGCTAAAATCAATCCAAAAAGCGTCAATAAATTTATAGAGAAACCAGCCATATAAAGCCCTGCGAATGTACCTATGAGGGCAACTGGTATAGCTATAAGCGGTATAATAGTGGCTCTTAGATTTCCTAAAAAAAGATAAATTAAAATAACAACAAAACCAATAGCTTCAAACAGAGTTTTCACGACTTCATAGATAGAAGCATTTATAAAAGAGGTTGTATCATAAGGAAAGCTGTATTGTAAATCAGGCGGGAATTTCTTGGATAGCTTTTTTAAAGTTTCATCTACTACTTTTGATACTTTAAGTGCATTTGCTCCAGGGGACAAAAATATAGCAACAGGCATCATAGGTTTTAAATTATATCTTGCAATAGTATTATATGAATTTGCACCAAGTTCTACTTTGGCTACATCTTTAAGTCTCAGAGCAGAGCCATCCGGATTGGCTCTTATAATAATGTTTTTAAACTCTTTTACACTGACAAATCGCCCTTTAGTAGTAACACTGTAAGTAAAAGGTTGTATCTTTTTCATAGGCTCATTTCCGACAGAACCTGCTGCGTATTGATTGTTTTGATTTCGTATCGCATTTATGATATCAGTAGTGCTTAAGTTGTAAAATGATAATTTTTCTGGATCTATCCATACTCTCATAGCGTAGTCTTGTTCACCAAAAATAACAGCAGAGCCTACTCCTTGTATCCTTTTTAAAGCATCCATGACATTGACTTTGAGATAATTTGATATAAAAAGTCTGCTATGCTTTGCACCTTTTGAAGTAAAGGCTATAACTTTTAGCATATCAGGAGATCTCTCTTGGACACTGACTCCTTGTCGTCTCACAGCCAATGGTAGTTTACTAAGAGCTAATTGAACCCTATTATTTACATCAACTTTTGCCTGTGAGACATTGGTTCCTATCTTAAAATTGACTCCTATTGTTAAAACTCCGCTAGGAGATGCCGTAGAAGTCATATATGTCATGTTTTCTACACCATTTATGGATTCTTCCAAAGTTGTTGCAACTGTTTTAGATATAGTTTTTGCATCAGCTCCAGGGTAAATGGCTTGCACATTTATCTGAGGCGGCGTAATGGCAGGATATTGTTTAACAGGCAACATTTGCATCGAAACTATACCTGCTATGATGATAAGTAAGGCTATTACGGTTGCAAAGATAGGTCTGTTTATAAAAAACCTTGAAAACATTTATTTTTCCTGATTGTTGATGATCTTATCTATCATCACTTTACCGCCTGGTCTTAATCTAAAAAAATTATTTACTATAACTTTATCCCCACTTTTTAGAGGGCTTCTTTTTACTATGTAATATTTTCCGCTTTCTCTTCCAAGAACGACAGGCAATACTCTAACATGTCCATCTTTGGCTATAAACACTACTGTGCCTAAAGGATTTTGTAAAACTGCTTTTTGGGGAATCATAACAACATTTTTTTGACTTATACCTCTTAAAATAATTTTTGTAAAACTCCCAGGCATTAAGTATCTGTTTTTATTGTCTAAAATAGCCCGAAATCTTACAACCGAAGTTTTTTTGTCTACATTTGGATCTATAAAATCAACAATACCCTTTTCTTTTAGAGTTTTTCCGTCAATTATCACATTAATTTTTATTTTTTTATTTTCCGGTATTTGCCATAAATGATTTTTTATATTTATATAATCACTAAAAGGCATAGAAAAGTTAATATATACTTTATTATCATTTATAATATTTATAAGAGTAGTCGGTGGAGCAGAAGTTACAAAATCACCTACATCAACTTTTTTAAGTCCTGCCGTTCCACTGATTGGTGATACAACTTTTGTGTAGGCAAGATTGATTTGTGCTTGTTCCAGCTTTGCTTTTGATAAAGATAAGGAAGCTTTTGCCTGTTCATAAGCAGACAGCATATCATCTTTCTTCTCTTGACTAACGGCCTTTTGTTTATAGAGTTTTTTAATTCTATTCCAATTTCTAACAGCATTGCTCAAAACAGCTTTTGCCATTTGGAGCGAAGCTTCAGCCTCATCAACTTTTGCTTTGTAAACACTATCTTCTATCTTGTAAAGCAATTCTCCCTTGTTTACTTCTTCTCCTTCGGTAAAATACTTTTTTTCTAAAATACCTGAAACTCTGGAAACAACTTTAACATTTTTAAAAGATTTTATTTGTGCAGGATATTTTAAAAGTACCTCTGTCGTCATTGGTTTAGAAACTATATAAATATCGGCTTTTGGAGTTGGCATTTTAAATACTCTCGCATGAGATGGTCTTGCTGCAAAACCAAGCATTGGGATTGCTAATATTAAAAATATTGCTCGAAAGCTTGAGTTTTTCATTTTATAAAATCCTCGATATTATTGTTTGTATAATAATAATAAGTTGCATAAGCGATTTGCAAGTCATTAAGAGCCTTTTCATATTGTGCTTTTGCGTTTGTTTGAACACTCAGTGCATCAAGGTAAGTTACATTATCCACACTGCCGGCATTAAACTTTTTATATATATTTTTGTAAACACTCTCAGCTGCAACAAGAAAACTTTTTGCACTTTTTATTTGAGCTTTGATTGTGCTTATTTTTGATAAAGCTAATCTTATATTTATATTTTGTTCATTTTTGAGTTGATTTATCTGCTCCTGTATCGCCATCTTTTGTGCAAGCAAAGACTCTTTTTGCTTTAAAGTAACACTGTTATCAAATATATTTATATTAAAACTAAGCATTAAATTATTTTGATTATCCAAACCCCTTGGATGGAATGTATCATACCTTCCGTATCCATACAAACTAAAAGTATCTTCTAATCTGATCTGGGGCTTATAATACGATCCTATACTCTTAGCGGCGAACTTTAATGATTTTGCATTTTCTTTTAAAATATTTATTTGATCACTTAAACTTTTTTCCGTGTGCAAAGGTGCTGTTATATCAATATTTTTTAATATACCAATCTTTCTACCAACTCTTAGTGATAAAAGCTTTTTGAGTGAATATATTTGATATTTAGTAGCATCTATTAGATAAATGTTATTGCTAAGGGCTGCTCTTAGTTTATCTACACTCTCTATTGTCACACTTCCAACTTTGAAAAATTTATTCATTCTTGATACTTCAGCTTTTAACTGAATATTTTTTTCTTTTAAAGCTTTAAGGGTTTGCTTTGTACTTAATATGGTAAAATAATCTCTCGTAATAATTAGTTGCAAATTCTTATTATATAAAGATGTATCAAATTTTGCAGATTTAAGCAAAGCAGAATTTTGCTTGATAATATTTGCTCTTCTTCCGCCATCATACAAATCAATACCAGCACCAATATATCCACTATACACATCGCCTGGTCTCATTGGAGCTCTATCATCCATTCTCTGATAAAACCCCCCTATATTGACGGTGGGGTAGTAGGAATTCTTTGATGATTGTAACTGTTTTTGTTTTGCGATCTGTATGTACTGCTTTGATTTTATAATTTTATTATTCTTGGATGCAAAAACAAGAAGTGATTTCAAGTTATCCCCATATAAGACCATACACAAAGTCAATAATATTAAATATTTCACCTAACAATCTCCTTTTTCGCTAAAGCAAGCTTCAGTAAAAATTTCTCTTTAGTATTGCTTTGCCCTGACTGGCAAAAGAAACATTAATGATTTTTATTTTTATTTTTGAAAAACATGAATATTTCATTGATTTAACTCCAAATAATATTTTTTTATTTTTTCCAAAACTTTTATAGTAGTGTTATAATCGCTTTCTCCTATGATATCTTCCAAATCTTTTTTTTGTTTTTCAAATACCGGTGTAAGTTTTTTAACATTCTCTTTTGTTTTTTCCGTAACATATATTTCAAACACTCTTTTATCCTCAAGTGAAGATTTTCGCATCAACTTATCTTTTTTTATTAAAGTATTTATCATCCTGGTTATAGTTGTTTTATCTTTATGCAACTCTTCGGCAATCTGTGTTTGAGAGAGTCCTGGCATTTCATATACCAATTTTAAAAGCAACCCCTGTTCATTACTTATGCCATAAGGTTTAAGGTATTTATTGTGTTCGTTTTCCATAATATTTTTAGTTAATTTTAATTGAAGTAAAATATGATTTTTTATATCGCTCAAGAAGACTCCTTATCAATAGTTGTATATGCAACTATAAAAGAATAGTACAATAGACTGTCTTAAATCATGCTAAAATGAATATAATTCAAATCAATAATAAATTAAACTTTTTTTAGAAATTTTGAGAGCAACACAATGCGAGTCCCGTTTACTCTACCTTCTATTTGGTGTTTATTCTCACTTAAAGATATATTTTTCACTACAGTACCTCTTTTTGCAGTAAAACCGGCACCTTTAACTTCTAAATCTTTTATTATAATAACACTGTCTCCGGTATTTAATACATTACCATTACTGTCTAAAGTCGGATCTGTTTGTGCTTGGGTATATAGCTGCATCTCTTCTGCCCAAATTTTTGTTTTATCGTCAATATACATCATATCAAGCAAATCCTGAGGCCATCCTTCACTTGATATAGATTCTAAAATTCTATATATAAGAGCTTGAACAATAGGTACTTCGCTCCACATTGACTCATTTAAACACCTCCAATGTCTTGGAGTTTCAGAGTCAGGGTGGTTTATATTGTTTAAGCAAGTATCGCAAATTAAAACATAATCATTTCTAGGTTTGATTTTATATAACTGTAAATTTGAAGAAGTTCCACACAATTCACAAACCCCACCACTTCTTTGCAAGACCTCTTCTTTTTCATTCATAGAATTTTCCTTTAAGATTATCCACAATATGGTGCGACCGGGGGGATTTGAACCCCCACACCCGAAAGCACTACCCCCTCAAGATAGCGTGTCTACCAGTTCCACCACGGTCGCATTGGCGCCAAGTGTCAGAAGAACACTTGGCAAATTTTTAGCTTAAGAAAGGGTTTGCATATAATGCTATCAAAGCGATAACAAGTGCATAAATAACCTGAGCTTCAATCATCGCTAAAGCGATAAACATGGTAGTCATCAATTTACCACCAAGACCTGGATTTCTAGCTGTTCCTGCTATAGTAGCAGCAGCAGTATTTCCCATTCCTATGGCACCACCAAGTGCAGCAAGACCCAAGCCTATACCAGCAGCAACTACTGAAAATGATGCCAATCCGGAAGCATTTGCGGCAACTTTTAAGACTTTAACACCATCTTGCCCGGCAAAGGCAACTCCTGCAACAGCCAATAAAAGTAATAATACTTTTTTCATACTATGTCTCCTAAAATAAGATATAAAAATATTTAAAATTTTAATATCTTTTAAAATTATTTACAAAGTCCGTTCGGATAGCGTATCCCTACTTATCACTTTGAGATGTTATTTTATCTAAATATTTGTTAAAATATACTTACTTACTATCCTTTAATCCAAGTTCAACTTTATGTCCTTTTTGTGATAACACCACAACATCAATACTATCACCTTCACTTAAAATATCTTGCATTTTTGCATTTCTGTCTTTAGCAACTTTTGATATATGTAACAACCCATCAACTCCATCTCTGAGTTCAACAAAAGCACCAAATTCAACTATTTTCTTAACTTTTCCATGAAACTCTTCACCTTTTTTAAATTCAACTGTTTTTCTTGGTCCTCTATGAGTGTCTCTTGTGCTACTTCTGCTTGTTATATCCTTTATATGATCACAAGCTGCTTTTACTTTAGCTTTATCAACTCCTCCAACTTTAACTTGACCTTTTTCCCTGTCCAAATCAATAGAAACATTAAATTTTTCAATAATTTCCCTTATTGTTGCTCCAGCTTTACCGATAATATCAACAATTTTAGAAGGATGTACACCAAATATTTCAGAACCTGGCAACAAATCTTCATTGACTACTATCTTTTTATTTGCCTCTTCCATTATATTTAGAATATGCTCTTTCCCCTCTTTTGCCTGCTCTAATGCCTCTTTTAAAATGTTAGAATCAATTCCGCCTAATTTTATATCCATTTGCAAAGCAGTTATTCCATCTTTTGTTCCGGCAACTTTAAAATCCATATCACCGTCATGATCTTCAAGACCCATAATATCAGAAAGGATTGCATATTTATCATCTTCAAATACTAATCCCATTGCAATACCTGCAACTAATTTGCTTGTTGATACCCCAGCAGCCCTCAAAGCCAAAGAACCACCACAAATAGTTGCCATTGATGATGAACCATTTGATTCTAATATTTCAGAAACTACCCTCAAAACTTGAGGATATGTCATATCGTTTAATGGTGCCAATGCTCTTTTTGCCAAATTACCATGTCCTAACTCTCTTCTTCCTGGTGCTCTCATAGGTGCTGCTTCTCCTACCGAAAACCCTGGAAAATTATAATTAACCATAAATTTTTCATAATTTGGTCCATCAGTAGTAAGCAAGTCGAACATTTGAGCATCTTGATCGCTTCCTATCGTAACACTGACTAAGGCTTGTGTTTGACCTCTTGTAAAAAGACAACTTCCATGTACTCTAGGAAGTATATTTGTATCAATACTAATCGGTCTTACTTCAGTTAACTCTCTTCCATCAGCCCTTTTTCGCTCATTAACAATCATTTTTCTTACAATATCTCTTTTAAAAGCTGACAATACTTTTGATACTACTTCTTTTTCCCAAGACTCTTTTGTCGCTGTATCATCACTTAAAATCTTTTTAACAATTTTTTCAAGCTCACCCGCTCTTTCACTTTTTGCCATTTTATTCAACGCATCATAGACATCATTTTTGTAAAATTCAGATATATAAGTGTAAATATCCAAATTAATTTTTTCTTCTTTTAACTCTATTGGAGCATCTTCTTTTTTAAATTCAACAAAAGCTCTCTCGTATGCCTTGCTTGCTTCTTCAATCGCCTTAGAAGCCACATCGATAACTTTCATTGTTTCATCATTGCTTAATTCATTTGAAAGTTGCGTAGTAACAATCTCTTCACTCAATGTAGGATCCACCATTGGATCAATAGCTGCAATAGGTGCAATATCTGTTTTCATTGTTGGAATTGCTCTCATTTCTATCATCAAAAGTTCATCCTTGGAACCACTTACAAATAAATCCAAAGAACTGTCTTTCATCTGAGTATTATTTGGATTTACAATGATTTGCTCCTCTATTTTACCAACTCTCACCCCATATACAACTTTGTTTACTGGTATATCACTAAGGTATAATGCTACAGACGCTGCATTTAGCGCCATAGCCTGAAGATCAGTTTCTCCGTCTGAGCTGACCACCAAGATAGTTATTTGAGTTGGATAAGCATATCCTTTTGGGAAAAGAGGTCTTAAACTTCTATCAACAACTCTTGAAGTCAGTGTTTCAAAATCTCCCGGTCTTGTTTCTCGTTTTATATAACCTCCTGGGATTTTACCTACTGCGTATGATTTTTCTACATACTGAACTGTAAGAGGAATAAAATCACCATCAACCGGATTTTCATCTCTTGCAACAGCTGCTATCATAACAGTATCACCTACTTTCATCATAACAGATCCGCTTGCTTGTTTTGCAACATAGCCTATTTCAAATTCTTCTTTTTTATTGTTTGCTTCTACTTCAACTTGACATCTCATTTACTCTCCTTTTAAATTTCTACAGTTTTTTACAAAACAACCTATTAATTCTGACCTTACGCACTATAATGAGCAAAGCTCTCTATAGTGGCAGAAACTCAAAGTCCCTACAACCCCTTGAAGCTTACAAAAAGTAGGGCTTTTCAAGAAAAAATACATAAGGTCAGTTATTATATCTAATTATCAATACACTTAAAATCTAAATCTTTGGGCATGGTAACTCTTTGGGCATTGTTTATTTATCTCTTCTTCATCAAAAGAAAATCTAAAGTTATCAATATAATCTTTTATTAACTTATAAGATCTGTTAATTTCTATCATTTTTTTATCATTCTCATAAATATCAGGATGATATCTTTTTGATAATTCATGATATCTTTGTTTGATCTCTTTTAACGAAACAAATGTAGTAATTTCCAAAATATCCAATGCTTCTCTTATCTGTTTAATTTTATCTGTCATGGTGCACTATATCCACTATCTCTTTCAAATTTATAATTTATACCTCCGATTGGAGTAAAGTTTACAGTAAGATAAATTCCCTGTCTCTTCACAGAGCTTGAACCGGTATCTGTAAGTATAGGTGTTATTTGCTGTTTATAGCTTATTTTATAACTCCAACATTTCTTTTTCATTATAACACCAAGTTCCCAATTTTGAGTAGTTTTTCTACCTATATCATAATCAATATTTGCAAAATAATTATATCTGCTAAAATAAGTTGTTGAAATATTTGCACTGATCAAATCTGAATTGCCTATTAAAGGACCGTGTTTATATGTATGCAACAATCTTGCCTTATATAGTTTATCAGTATATGTTAATCCTGTCTGAAATTCTGAAAATTCAGAGTATTTATGTGAATATGTTAGGTTATTGGTAATATTTAATTTATCAGAAACTTTATATATCAATTCATTCAGCAAATCTCCATATTTATAATTATAATTATTAAAAAGATAAGATTGAGACAATCTATGTGTTAAAAAAAGATTACCTTTATTGTTATAAAAAAATTCCTCAAGCTGAAAATTAACACTTTTTTGTTCTTTATTTAGAGTAACAAAATCTGCAAAATAACCTTTCTTATCATTAAAACTCGGAAGAATATAATTTATACTGACATTTATGGTATGTAAAAAATTATTATACTTCTTAACCAAATTGGTACTAAGAGAAAATTTGTGATAATTGCTTATATACTGTCCGTTTGGTAAAGAAGTACTTCCATTTGAATAATTTATTTTAGTCAAATAAAGATTTTCAGAAGCAGAAAATTCTAAATAATTATCCAATAATGGTAAAGTAAAAGTAAGAGGTGCGAGTATTTCATTTTGTCTTGCATTTACCCCTGTTTTTCTGTAATAATTATTAAATTTATAATCAACAGAATATAAAAGATTTTTAAGCAATATAGGCTCAGTAAATCTGTGATATTGGATTTCTGGAAGAGTTTGGAGTGTAGTGTCATTGGATATTAGACTTGTATCTTTAAAATATTTAAAATATATCCCTATATAATCTTTATCTCTTCTTAAAAAATAGTTTATTTTAGAAGTTATTAAGCTTGAGACTAAATTGTTTCTATTTTTTTGCAAATTCAAATAATCAATATCATTTAAATATTTATAATTAATGTACAAGCCATCTTGTGATTCACTGCCAAAATATCCACTAAAAATCTTACTTCTTATATAATTTATCTCATATCCGTAATGTGTTTTATTCTTTAAATTATACGCTTTTGCATAAGATTCTTTTTCTTTAAATTCTCCTAAAGTAATGCTACCCTTTGAATAAGCAGAATCAGCAAATCTTAAAGTTCCATATATGCCAGCCCCTCTTTTAGATCTTATTTGAGGATCTAATTCAAAATCCCAGCTTTTAAAAGGTGCAAGATAAATAGGTTGCATATAATATATACCCTCGTTTCCACTATATCCAAATGATGGGCGCAAAAGTCCGCTTCTTCTCGTTTTATTGGTAGAAAATTTAAAATATGGTGTATAAAATACAGGAATTCCTTTGACATAAAAAAGAGCATTATAAAGTGTAACATATTTTGTATTTTTACTGTAATCTCCACTACTATATGTTATCTTCCAATCAGGTTTATAAACATTGCAACTCGAAACTATAGCATTTTTTGTATAATATACATCATTTTCTGCTTTGGCTTTTTCACTTCTCATCCATACATTAGATCTTGCATCATCTAAAAAGAATTGATTAAAAGAAGATAAATCATTATTAAGATTTATTTTGGCATATTTACTTTTTACAAAAAGAGTTGCACCTCTTATAATGTTTATATTTCCATACAATTTGACTATTTTCGTATTTTTATTATAATCAACTTTATCAGCAGTTATTACATATTTATCAGAATACAAAACTACATTACCGACAGCATGTAAAATATTACCTTTTCCTTTAACACTATCAGCTAAAATTTTAACATTATCTCCAAATGCAAACACTGAAGAGACAAACAGTATGACAAGAAAGATTATCTTAAACATCAACAACCATTGTTTTAGCCGCCTTGTCATGCCAAGCTTGTCTAAGTCTATCAAAAAATGCCCACAAAAATCCTATATAAAAAAACATTTCACTTATAATTCTAACAGTAGCTCTTATAAAAGAACTCATAAGATTTGGTTTGTCAAAACCGTCTATAGACACAATCTTAATCTTAAGAAGCATCTTACCAGGGGTTGCTCCATACATCCAAACAAAAAAAGTATGATATATCACTTTGAGCAATATAACTTGTAAAAAAAGCATATTTATCAACTCAATCAGCATAGCAGAAGTTGTAGCACGATTAAAGCTATTTGCATAGATGATATAAAAAAGTATAGATATTATAACTTCATCTATAAAAAAGGCAATCACTCTTTTGTAAAGTGCCCCAAGTCTTAAACCCTCAAAATTTAGCTTTTTAAGTATATCATCTATCAAAATTTATACTCCCAAAGCTTGATATGCAATGTCTGTTCTAAATTGTTTACCAGCAAAATGCACTTGTCCACATAGCCCGTATGCTCTGTCTTTAGCCTCACTTATACTACTTCCTGTGCCAATACACAAAAGGACTCTTCCTCCTGTTGCAAAAAGTTTTCCATCTATTTTTTTAACACCAGCATAAGAAATATGTGTATTTGCAGATATATTGTCATCTATTGTGTCATCTACAATAATTTCTGATGCGATAGAGCTTTTATAAGGGTAATTCTCACTAGCCATTACCACACCTACAGCATATATATTTAAAAATTCCATATCTACTTCTTTTAATCTACCAGTTGAAGCTTTAAAAAAAAGATCACCTGCAGAAGTCTTTAAAAGTGGCATCAATACTTCACACTCAGGATCTCCAAATCTAACATTATATTCAAGCACCACAGGCTCTTCATTAACTACCATAATACCTATAAATAGCACCCCTTTATAAGGAGAACCTATCTCTTGCATACCTTTTAATGTAGGCTCTATAATATTGTTTTTAATTTTATCGTACAAAGTTTTATTTATAAGAGGAGTCGGTACATAAGCACCCATACCACCGGTATTTGGTCCTTTGTCACCATTTAACAATCTCTTGTGATCTTGTGCAGCCGGAAACAATTTATAATCTTTACCATCGCATATCGCAAACAAAGAAAGCTCATATCCATCTAAAAATTCTTCTACTATCACTTTTTTTCCGGCTTCACCAAAACTTTTTCCACTTAGCATATCTTTAACTGTATTTCTCGCTTCATCTTTTGTTTTAGCTATTATGACACCTTTACCAGCACATAAACCATCAGCTTTAACAACTATAGGTTCACTTAGTGTATCAATAAAATTACTCGCTTTTTTAAAATCGGATGTTTCTATATATTTAGCTGTAGGAATATTGAATTTTGAAAGAAAATTTTTCATAAATACTTTTGAACCTTCAAGTCTTGCTGCATTTTTAGAAGGACCAAATATATTTAATCCTTTTTTTTCAAATATATCAACAATTCCCTCTGTCAAAGGTGCTTCCGGACCTACTATTGTCAAATCTATTTTATTTGATTTTGCGAATTCTACCAATTTATTATAATCATTTACATTTATATTATCACCCAATTCATCTGTTTTACCATTTCCGGGAGAAAAATATATTTTATCAATATTTTTATCTTTTTTAAGACTCAGTCCAATAGAATATTCTCTTCCTCCACTGCCGATAATAAGTACTTTCATTAAAATTCCTTGAGACAAAATGAGGAGTAATTACCCAAATGACCGTTTGCTCTTAAGTGGCCCTAAAAAAGCCAAAATACTTGGGAAAGATGCTCTCTTTAGGCTGCAACTTCTCGCTTTTTTGCAAAAACTCCAACGAAGACACAGACACACCAACAACATACAAGTCCCAATCACTGAAATATGTTGGACCCTCATGTATGAGCAGGTGTCGAATCACTCAGGATAATTACTGATAGTATTTTACACCATTTTGGCTTAATTTACAATAGATTTTTTGCCAATTTAATACAAGAAGCAATTGTTTGCTCATTGGAAATAGTATATTTTATATTTTTAGGTATAAAAGAGGCTGTTTTCTCTCCTATAGCAACTGCTTTATAACTATTATCCCATGTGAATTTTTTAAAAAAACACTCTATAGTAGATGGAGAAGAAAATATAATTACCGAATGCTTTTTGGGAAAAGTTTTTAGTATATCATTACAAACAGTTTTATAAATTATCTTTTCATCTAAATCAATACCCTCATTTAGCAAAATAGTATTTAGCTTTGAAGTTACAACTTCAGCTCTTAAGAATAAAACTTTTTTCTCTTTCAAGAAAGGTATAATTTCTTCTGCAAAATTATCTCCGTACGAGCTTGTTGCTGTATATGTTGGTTTTACATTCATATTCAGTATAGTTTCACTCGTACCTTTTCCTATAGAATATATCTCCTTAGATTTCCATAATTGACTAATCTTATTGATAGCCTGTACAGCATTTTTGGAAGTAAATATTAAAGCATCAAAAGAGTTTAAATCAACCTTAACATTTAAAAAAATTATTTTAACAACAGCTAAATTCTGTGCACCCTCATAGCTTTTCTCACTTAGCACATATATCTTTTTATCTATCACCGGCAGTCCTCAAACTTAGATTTTTCAGGTTAAGACCACCAAAGATTTGTGATCTTGTTTACTTAACACTCCTAACACATCTCACATGGCCTTTATAACTTTTTATCACATATCCGACAAAACCGCTATAATAATTCAAACCCCATGCAAACTTAGGATAACCTTTATAGGGTGTTGATGACCAATAAGCACCATAAGTATTATTTTTAAAACCATCAACCATTCCAGGAATACCATCTTTATACAGTTTTATACTTTTCATTTCCTTTATAGTTGGAAGCCTCCAGTCATGGTGTCCATTAATCGTTAAATTTTTACAATATTTAATAGCACCTTTCCAATCCCTTGTTATAGTTTTAACATCACTATTATCTTGCCATTGCAGTTTTGTAGTAGTATCTGTTATTGTATTTTTAGAAGTTTTAACAATTTGTGCATTCAAAATACCAAAACCCATAATAACCAAAAAAATCCATTTCATACCAACTCCTTAATTTAAATCAATTTATCAACCAACCTCACATGCATTAGACTTGTTGCGATATAAGGATATATCATATCTTGTATAAGTGCCTAACCATGCAATAAATTAGAGCAGATGAAGTATAGCAAAAAGATTATAAATCTTATCTAAAATATAGGATGTAGCCAAAAGATGATATTTTATTATTTGAGAATTATTTTTATTGTGTTTAACTTCGTTAAACTACTATTCACTTTCAGTGAATAAACCGTAAACTTACCTCACTTCATTCATTACAGTTTACTTCAAAGTACCCAGACTTTTTTCGTGTTCACCAC
>Ga0256829_1000615_pt1 | contig 34501 bp, 26 predicted proteins | sample 131447metaG_FD_185979 | JGI IMG/M metagenome (GOLD analysis project Ga0256829, IMG submission 185979) | Hydrothermal vent microbial communities from Lau Basin, Pacific Ocean - 131-447 | ecosystem: Environmental > Aquatic > Marine > Hydrothermal vents | place: Pacific Ocean: Lau Basin | collected... | reverse complement strand
TTTAATTTTATTTGCTTTGTGTATTTTATATATTCTCAGTTGTTTAGGCTATAATATATATTTTCTAGTCAGGTTCAAGAAAAAACACTAGTTTCACTAGTGTTTTTTATCTTTCACATGGATTATTTACTATTCTCATATATCTGTAATAATAATAATTTAATCATGCACAAGCTGGCATTCATCTATATCATCATAATTTTGATGATATTTCCATTTCTTTTTTACATTGTTCTGATGGTTCTGATTTATGTATTCAATTTGGATATTTATAATATTCTCATCAATACCTTAACTTATACAACAATGAATGTAATTTAAATCAAAATGTAAATACATATCATGGTCATGTTGGGTTTGTATCATAATATACATCATAACAATATCTCTTGTCTAAGGGCTCTATATCTGTATCAAATTGATAATTAAAATCTTTTAAACCTCTTGCCCGATAAAGTTTTTGTTCTCATTTTAGATTTTCCACTACCTTCTTAGCTTTTTCTAATTGTTGAAAGTTGTATCTGTCTACATATATATTTTTTCATTCAAATATTATTAATGCTCATATTAGGAGTATAATTATTATTCTAAATAATGATGATTTTTTGTATAGTTCTTTTATTTTATTTAATAATTTTTTCATAATTATTTGTTTATTTATTAATCTCTATCTTTAAAATTATGTTTAAATTTATTTTTAAAATTAAACTTACTTTTACATTCTTTTAAATCTTTTTTTAGTTCTTTCTTAATTTCTTCTTTTTTCTTTTTTAATTCTTCTTTCATCTTATCTCTTGGATTTACTATTTCAAATTTATATTCTTTTATTTTTTCTTTATTTCAGAATAAATCTTTTGAGTAGTATTTTAGTATATATTTTCAAGGTTTTTTTAGCTTTATTTCTTTTCTATATTTTATATATTCTCAGTTGTTTAGGCTATAGTATATATTTTCTAATCAGGTTCAATCTTTGTTATCTTTTGCTTTTAATTTGATTTTTACTTGGTTTAAGTATTTATCTAGTTCTTCTTTGTTTTCATCATCTTTATTTTTATGTTTTCAAAACTTAAATCAATTTTTGACTTTATTTATTTTTGGTAGTTTAAATCATTTAATTTTTAGTTTTGTAATTGGTGCTGTATTGTCTATATATTGTGGATTTAATTCTATTTGTTTGTCTTTATTATCTAGTTGTCAGTCATTGTTTGTATCTAGTTTGTATGTAATAGCTCATTTTTCATCTTTTACTACTCTGTCCCAGTTGATTTGGTATTCATGTAATATTTTAGTTTTTACTTGTGGTATAAATACTGTTCAAGTTCAATTATCTTTGAAGTTATCTACTAGTAGGTCATAGTCTCAAGTTTTGTTTTTATCAAAATTTACTTGTATATCTTCTCTTGTGATTTTAAATTCATCTAGGTCTCATGAGTTGGTTTCTATGTTTTGGAAGTATGTGAAAAAGTCTTTTGAGATTACATTTAGATTATATGTCTCATTTTCTGTTGATTGTATTTTTAGTTTTAATTTTGATATATCTAGTTTAGTAGTATCTGGAATATATATTTGTTTATATGTGTTTTTTATTTGTTGTCATTTTACTATTCATACTTCTTTATATACTTCAGTTCAAGGAATTTGTTCTAATGTTTCTCAATCTTTGTATCAAGTAATATTTCAATTTTCATCTTCTAGGTATATATTTGCATCTCAAGTTAATCCATACTTTATTTCATTTTCATCTGTTCATACAACTCTTGTTTGTTTTGGCAGAGAAACTAGATTATCTATATCTACAAGTCAGATAACAGTTGTAATAGGCCAGTCTTTTTTAAGATCTTCATAATACCAAGATCAATCTGAGTATATTTTTATATATTGTTTATATGCATTAAAATTTGTATCTTCTCAATCAACCTTATCAATTATATTAGGATAAGGTATATTATTATCCCAAACATATAGTTTATAATAATCATTTTCTTTTTCTAGTCTATATGGAACTACTGCATGTCATTGTTCTTCTTTATTTTCAGCTTTTTTTCATCAAATAAATAATATATAATTTTTATCTGGATTATTTTTAAATTGTTCTACTACATTCATTCAGTTATTTGATTTTTTATCAAATTTTTTTTGTAAATCTTTAATATCTTTTCAATATTGATATATTTGTAATGCTAAAATTCATTTTAAATTATCATTATCTATATCCCATAAACTCTTTTTGTATGCAACATTTGTTGGTTTAGTATTTGGTTCTTGTATTTTCTCCCAAATAGTTCAAGTTCATATATTATCATTTAATCATTTTGCATATTTATTTAAAAAATCATTATATCATCTATATTTTGCCATTGCTGATAATGACATTCAAAAACAATTTCATCATTGAAATGCTCAAGTTCAATTTAATCATATTCATATAAAACTATCTACTCTTCTTCTTTCATCTGGAATATCAAATACATTATTAAATATATTCCATTTATTTCAGTCAATTATTTCTCTATCAAATTCTAATTTATCACTTTTGTTAGTTTTCTCTGAGTTTACAACATACAATACTCCTCAACTTAAAATATTTGGATTTGGACTATTATTCATAAATTTATAACCATTTGCATATGGTTCAAATCAATCAAAGATTTTGAAATCTGCATCCAATATATCTGGATGTTCTCTTAAACTTACTCTTGTTAATTTACTTTTTTGTCAATCTCTTGTTTCTAGATATGCTTTCCATAAATATCATCATGCTTCTAAATCTTTTCATATTATTAATTCTCAATTTGAATTTTTTGAGTATGCTCAAGTATATGTTTTATATATCTCTGGATTATATTCTTTATATACATCTACTACCATCCTTACATCTACATTTTCCTTATTTTCAAAACTATATCCTAATATAATCCCACTTCACATTTGTTGTTTTCAGATATAAGCTCATAATCATAATTTTCTTTTTTCTTGATATGGTTCTTTTACTTGTTGAGTAAGAGTTATTTCTCAGAAGTCTATTTGTTTTTGTAAATCTCAGTTTGTGATTTCTAGATTTGAGATATTGTTTTCTTCTCCAGTTTGGTTTAGTTCTAGTTTGTAATATAATTTTCCTGTATTTTCTCAAAATAGGTCTTGCAAGTTTAGTTTTGTTTCTCAGTTTAGTGATGTGTTTGGGATTTGAGTGTAGTTTCTTTCTACTTTATCTATTGTTTGTAATTCAAATCTATCTTGTATATTTTCTAATGGTTTTGTAAAATATATTATTGCAAAACTATCATCTGATGAGATAATTTTTGATTCTATTTGTACTCTTATATTATCTGTAGCTTTGTTTAGTATCAATTCATCTCATGGATTTATTTTTGATAGAAAGTCTTTATCTGTTTGAGATAGTCAATCCATTCATTGTATAAACATTCAAGCATTATCTATATCTATAAAAATATTATCTGTTTGAGAATTGTATATTTCTTTTGTATTTTGTGTATTTGATAAATAGAATTTATAGTTCCTATTATTTGAATTTACTTTTACTTGTAAATTCTCTATTTCTGAATTTAGTATTATTTCTTCTGAATTATAGATTCAATCATTTTTAAGTAATTGTTTATTTGTTCAGTCTAGATTATATTTATAGATATTAAATAAATCTCTTGGTGTAAAATAATACAATGAATTATCTTGTTTATCTACTAATAGTTTATTTATTTGTTTTTCATCAAAAAGTTTTTCTGGTTGTTTATTCAATGTATCTCAATTTTTTGATATTTTATATAATTTGAAATCTACTTCATTAAATGCATATATATAATTTTCATCTGTAAAATTGTAATCATCAAAATAATCATAAGTATATTCCCAGTTACTTGTAAAAATTAATTGTTTATTTGTTCAATCTTTTTTTATTTTATAATAATTATTTTTTTCATTTCAATCTATATCTTCTTTATTTTCTAAAAAATAAAAATATTCTCAGTCAAAATCAATATACTCTATATTATTACTATCTCAAATATAGTATATTTGAGTTATATCATCTAAATTATTATCTTCTATATTTATTTTATATATTCATTTATCATCTTTTACATATATATAACTATTATCTGAAAATAAATACATATATTCATAAGTTCAATTTAATCAGCTAGAATATCAATCTTTTCTTACTCATTTATTTGATACTTTTATTCAATTATTATTTAAATCACTTCAATCTTTTTTTATTTTATACAATCTATTTTTATCATCTGGATTTGAATAGTATATGTATTCTCATTTTTCAAATATGTAATTTGTTTGTTTATTATTTCAAATCTCAAATCATTTTGCATTTGGATTACTACAAGTTTCTTTTATTTTATATATCTTATTTTCATCTATTTGATTTTTGTAGTAGATATATCAATCTTGAGTAAATAGAAAATTAAAATTATTATTAGCTAGATTATTAAATTTTTCTAATTTTTTAGTTTCTAAATTTATTTTATATATTTTTCATTGGTCAATTGGATTAGCTACATAGATTATAGAGCCTGTTTTATATAGATAATCAAAATAACTATCATTAGAATTTATAGTATTTATGTCTATTCATAAATCTTGATAACTAAGGATTTTTTCTCATGTATAATTTTTAAAACTTAAATTTATATTTTTATTATATATTATTCATGTATTTGTTTGAGTATTTGAAGTTGAGTTTAAAAAATATTTTTGTTTTATATTATGAGTTTCTAAAGCTATATTATTGTTTTCTAGATTATATGCTGCTGGTTTATCTCATCAATCATTGTTTATCTCTATTCAACATTCATCATTATAATTTGCATGAGTTATATGTGTTCAAAAAATCAGTAATAAAAAAATTAATATTTTTCTCATAATTATTTTTTACAAAATAAAAAAAGGTCCATGAAAATGGCCTTTGGATAAGGATTAAAAAATGTTTAGTAAAATAGTCATTATCAAAATTCATAATTATCTAAACATTCTTAATTTAATTATTTTGTTTTGAAAGTCAAAAATTTTTATTTTTTTAATAAATTAACAAATGCTTCACTAGGTAAACTTACTTTTCAGAATTGTTTCATCTTCTTTTTACCTTTTGCTTGCTTTTGTAAAAGTTTTTTCTTTCTAGAAATATCTCAACCATAAAGTTTTGCAGTTACATCTTTTCTAAGAGCTGAAATATTTTCCCTTGCTACAACTTGAGCTCAAACAACTGCTTGAATTTTTATAGCAAAAAGAGCTTTTGGAATTGTTTCTTTTAGATTTTTACAGATTTTTCATCACAAAGTTCTTGCTTGATCTCTATGACAAATAAAAGCAAGTGCATCTACTTTTTCATCAGCTATTAAAACTTCCAATTTTACTAAATCATCTTCTCTAAAAGTCAAAAATTCATAATTTAGAGAAGCATAACCTGAAGAAAGTGATTTTATTTCATCATAGAAATCTCAAATTAACTCATTCATAGGCAATTCATAAGTAATCATTACCCTATCACTATCAATAAATTGTTGATTTTTAAAAATTCATCTTCTTTCTTGAGATAACTGCATAAGATTTCAAACATAAGCCTGAGGAGTGATAATTTCCACTTTTGCAATTGGTTCCTCAATACTTAAATACCTACCTTGTTCAGGCAAATCTTCTGGATTTGAAATCATTATTTGAGTTACTTTTTGTCATTTTTGATTTTCTATAAGTTTAGCTTCAAGTCTAGAATATTCACTTAATTTGTCTCAAAGTATATTTACTCTATAGGTTACTTGAGGGGCTGTCATTATTACATCCATTCCAAACTCTCTAAGTAACCTTTCTTTTACAATATCTAAATGCAATAATCCCAAAAATCAACATCTATATCAATGTCATAAAGCTGGTGAAACAGATGATTCTACAGTCAAAGCTGAATCATTTAAAACTAATTTTTCAATAGCATCTTTTAATAATGGATACTCAGAAGAATCCATAGCAAAAATACCTGCATATATGAAAGGTTTGGCTTCTCAAAATCCTTCAATTGCTTTAGCTTCTTCTGGTTTTGCTTTTGGTCAGCTTACATTAGCAGGTTTCCATAATGTATCTCATACCTTTGCATCTTGTATAGTTTTAAGTCAAGTTACAACATAACCAACAGATCCTAATTCTATTTTATCATCACTTACATAACTTGGAGAAAAATGCCCTACATCAAGAGCTTCTATTTTTTTATCAGTGTTTAAAAAATGACATATATCTCATTTTTTAATTTCTCACTGAAAAACTTTTACATAAGAAACTACTCACCTATAAGAATCATATTGAGAATCAAAAACAAGTGCTTTTAATTCATCATTTTCAGGATTTTTATCACTATAAACTCTAGGACTATCAATTCTTTTAATCACTGCTTCTAGAACAGCTTCAACATTTTGACCAGTTTTGGCTGAAATTGGAATTATTTCTTCTTTACTACATCAAATAAGATTTACTATTTCTTCAGTTACTTTTTCTACATCTGCTGCTGGTAAATCAATTTTATTTATAACAGGAATAATATCTAAATCATTTTCTATAGCCATATAAACATTACTCAAAGTTTGAGCTTCAATACCTTGAGCAGCATCAACAACTAATAATGCTCCTTCAACAGAAGCAAGAGATCTTGAAACTTCATATTGAAAATCTACATGACCTGGAGTATCAATAATATTTAACTCATACCCTTTCCAGTTCATTCTAACTGGTTGAAGTTTAATAGTTATTCATCTTTCTTGTTCAAGCTCCATAGTATCAAGCATTTGTCCATGCTTCATATCTCTTTTTTCTATTGTTCATGTAATTTCAAGTAGTCTATCTGCTAGAGTAGATTTCCCATGATCTATATGTGCTATAATACAAAAATTTCTAATTTTTTCTAAGTTCATTTATCTATTTTTAATTTTAATTTTGTAATAGTTTATAAATTTTTTAAAAAATGCAAAAACAAAAAAGTTTTACATAAGATAAAAAACTCTTAAAATAAGATATAATTAATAAATTAATTTAAAATTATGAATATATTTCTATCAATTTTAATATGATTAATCTTTATGTTTTTTAATAAAATAAAACAAGATTGATGATTAGATACTATAAGTTTTAAATTATTATGACTTCGGCAATTACCAGAAGTTAATTTATCTTTTTTATGAGTAATAATAAAAAAATTATTATTATTTCCAATATATATAAGTGAACAATTATGATGATATAAAATATTTAATAGTTATTATAAAATAAGTAATATTAACTATAATCAAATAATTATATTTTTATTTTATTTTTTATTTTCATATTTTTTATTAATAATTTCAAAAAGATTTTATTGAAAAGATGCTATTATTGTAAAACTAATTTTAACAATAATACTTTTAACAATTGTTTATTTTATATAAAAAGACTTAAGTTTAAAATTAAACTTAAGTCTTTTTATATTCTTTAATAAATTCAATCCATTTTTCAAGAGTCAATTCCTCTGCTCTTGTATTTTCTGATAAATTTAAAATAGAAAAAATCTCTAACATTTTATCTTTATCCAATCAATTTTTAATTAAATTTTTAATAAGTTTCTTCCTAGGTTCACAAAATCACTTTTTTATAAAATCTAAAAATTCTAAATCATCTACATTATTGTATAAATTATGACTTTCAAATAATAATACACTTGATTCTACTTTTGGAGCTGGAACAAAATTTTGTTTTCATACAAACAAAACTTCTTTTACAAAAGCTTTTTTAGCTATAAATAAGCTTAAAACAGATGTTTTATTTTTATTTTTTTTAGTTATATCTTCTTGTTTTAATTGTCATTTTATTATTTTATCTCCTACATCTTTTTGCATCAAAATAAGCATTTTTTCTGGTTTATTTTCTACATCATACAAAAAATGCTTCAATATAGGACTTGTAATATAATAAGGAATATTTGCAATCACAAAGTAATCTTTAAATTCAGGAATATATTTTAAAATATCTGTATTTATTATTTCAAAATCAATATTTTTATTTTCTAGTTCTCAATTTTTAACTCTATCATTTAAAATATCTATCATATCATTATCAAGCTCTATTAATTTTAAAGCTTTAGGATTTTTATCTAATATTTTTTCTGTTAAAGCTCCATATCAAGGTCAAACTTCTATTATATTTTTTCACTTTATATCTAAACTATTAGAAATTTCATCTACTATTTTCTCATTAACTAAAAAATTTTGTCCAAGTGATTTTTTAGCTTCTATTTTATATTTTTTAAAAATATTTTCTGTCATTTTTTCTAAGTAAAAATTATTTTTTAAATTATATAAAATAAAAATTATAAAACAAATTAAATTAATAAAAATAATAATTTAATTTTGTCTAGTTTTTTTTTAGAGTTTTACTATAAAAATATGATAAAATAAAAATAAGTATAAATTAAGGAAAAATTTAAAAATAAAAATGAAAAAATTAATACTTAAATTACTTGTTTTTACAATATCATTTCAATTATTCAGTTCAATATTTAATATTGAACAAGTTTTTGCATGAAATTTAACTGTAGATTTTGAAAATCCTGGATGATATACAGTAACAGATTGAACTTGGAATAGAACTACTGCTGATAAATATGAGGGATCTTATTCTATTGTTGCTGATAACTGATGAGCTAATAATTCTACTTCTTGTTTTGAAATTTCAAGAGATTCAACATATGATACAAAAATTTCTTTTGCCTATAAAGTAAGTTCTGAAACTAATTATGATTTTCTACATTTCTATATTGATTGAAATGAACAAAATAAATGGTCTTGAGATGTTGCTTGGAGTACTTACTCTCAAACAACTTGAACATGAAGTCATACTTTTAAATGGTGTTATACTAAAGATTGAAGTGTAAGCAAATGATCTGACACTGCTTGGATTGATATATTTAATGATAAAGATCAAGTAGTAACAACAACTACTATATTAGATTTTGAAACTAGTTGATGATATACTGTTACACAAGGTACTTGGAACAGAACTACTGCTGATAAATATGAGGGATCTTATTCTATTGTTGCTGATAACTGATGAGCTAATAATTCTACTTCTTGTTTTACTAGAGATGAAAGTTTTTCTGATACTTGAACTATAAATTTTGCTTATAAAGTAAGTTCTGAAAGCTGATATGATTATCTAAGATTTTATATTGATTGAACAGAACAAAATAAATGGTCTTGAGATGTTGCTTGGAGTACTTATGCTCAAACAACTTGAAGTTGAAGTCATACTTTTAAATGGTGTTATACTAAAGATTGAAGTGTAAGCAAAGGTTCTGATACTGCTTGGGTTGATATTGTTACAAAAAAAATAGCAAAAGATGCTATTTTCCTTGATGAAATTACTCCAATAGGAACAACAAATAATGATACACCTAATTATACTTTTTATACTCCTATAACTTGAGATATTACATATAGTTGATCTTGTGATAGTTCTACAACTTCAGTAACATCTACCTGAAATACTACAATAACTTTCAATACATTAACTGAAGGAATACATAATGATTGTAAAATTAAAATTTCAAATTCAAATGATAGCTCAGAATGGTTACCTATTTCAAGTTTTACAATTGATTTAACTGCTCCAATTATTACAGAAAATACACCTATAGATGAACAAGTTTTTAATTGAAACTATCAAATAATAGTTTGACATTCTGATACATGATGAATTGATTTAACTTGAACAACAATAAATATAGAAAAATGGTTATGAGGAGACAGTTGGACTTGAGTTACAAATGATGTTTTAACTAACATAAATATAACAAATACATGAACAACAGCTGATTTTTCAGGAAATGATTGAAAATATAGAATATTATACTCTGCTAAAGATTTAGCTTGAAATACATCTAATAAAACAATTATTTTTTATATAGATACTGATACTATAGTAGATTTTGAAAATACTAGTTGATATACAGCAAACTCTGCTGATTGGGACAGAGAAACAACAAAAGTCTATGAATGAAATTATTCTTTTGAATCAAAAAATACTGCTGATAATACTAGTGCATGTTTTACTGTTGATGAAAAAATACCTGGAACTTGAAGTGTAGATTTCTATTATAGTGTAAGCTCAGAACAAAATTATGATTTTTTAAGATTTTACATAGATTGAAATGAGCAAGACAAATGGTCTTGAACTATAGATTGGACTAAAAGTCCAACATATACTTTTGATGCAAATAATGATCATGAATTGAAATGGTGTTATACTAAAGATGGTTCTGTTTCTAAATGAGATAACAAAGCTCGGGTTGATTATATAGTAATGCAAAGAACAGATAAACCTACTATTACAGAAGTTACAGCAGTTTCAACACCAACAACTGATAATACTCCTGATTATACTTTTAATACTTCTATAAGTTGAGATATAGCATATAGTTGAAGTTGTGATATATCATGAAATCCTACAACTGCAACATGATGAGATAATACAATAACTTTCTGAACTTTAGCTGATTGAGATTATAATGATTGTCAAATTCAAGTTACATCAAGTAGTGATACTACTCCTTGGTTAAATGTTTCAAGTTTTACAGTGGATGCAAATTGACCAATTTACTCTTCAGTTTTTCCAAATTCAAATCAAATAATTCCTAACTCTAATTTTAATATAATCTTGAACTATAGTGATTCTCCAAGTTGAGTTGATGATACAACTGCTAATATAAAATTATATAAATGGGATTCTATAAATTCTAATTGGAATGATGTATCATCAAATTTATGAACTTGAACAATTTCTACAACTCAAGCAAGTTATCCAACTTCATGATTAGCTTATTGAAAATATAGATATGATTTTTCTATAAAAGATAATCTATGAAATCTAAGTTCAAAAAGTATAGAATTTTATATAGATGAACCTCAATTAATAATATCAACTTGAAGTATAAATATTTGAAAATTGAATAGTAATACTAATACTTTTTGAGATACTTTAACTGTTACAGTAAAAACTCTGTGAGCATGATTTAGGGTAAAATTGAAAAAAAATAAAGCTTTAACTCATACAAATAATAGTGATTTTATTCCATATTATAATTGAAGTGTATGAATGTGATATGATAAGAATAATGATTGAAATTTAAGTGATTATAATGATGATATTATTCTAAGTGATTCTTGAACTTTAAATACTGATTGAGATTTAAATACATATACTTATACATTAAAAATATGAGCTATAATTGATAAGCTTCAAGCAGCAGGAAATTATAGTTGAAAGATTGATTTTGGAATTGATTTGGACTATTAATTTAAAAAAGACTAAAAAATAGTCTTTTTTTTGACTTTTTAATTAAAAGTATGCTAAAATATATATACAAATAGGAAATTCCTAACAAAAACCTATTTGCTAGCAAATATTTTATATTATTAATTTTTGTAAATATGATAAAAACAAAAATAAAAAAAGCTATGGCTTTTGCTGGAATTTCAGCAATTACTATAGCTACATTAGGTACTAGTGCCTTTGCTGCCACTCAAATTGGTACAGGTACTGTTACTGGAGACTCAAGTTTTGACTCTCCAATCAATTGGGATGGTACATATGGTAATACTGGTAATGCATCTGGTTCAGTTTCAAATATCTTAGTTACTGCTACTGTAGAACCAACATTAAATATGGAAATTTCAACATGAACAATAGATTTAGGAACTTTAATTGCTGGAACAGAATCTACAGGTTCAGTAAATATTGAAATTGGTACAAATGCAGCAAATGGTGCATCAATTACAGCTAGAAGTCAATCTGGATGATTAACTAATACTGCTGATAATACAATTCAAATAAATGATTTAACAACTGACTGAGTAGCTGAATCATATAAATTTTACTCAGCAACTTGAGCAACTGCAGATTCAACAGTTTCAGGTTTTTCTCAAACTGCAAATGCAAATACTGAAGTAGATTCTAATACAACAGAAAATACTATTTATACATCAAATAAACCTCAAGATAAAAATGGAGTAAATGATGTAGTATTTACTGTTTGAGCTACTGCAAATGCACAAACTCCAGCTTGAAATTATGAAGATCATATTACTTTTACAGTAACAGGTAACTTCTAATTATAGAAAAATCAAAAAAGATTTTAGTTTATAAACTAAAATCTTTTTTGATTTTTTTTTATAAAATAATATTATAAATAAGAATTATATTATTATACTTATACCTATGATTAAACTAAAAAACATTTTATATATTTTATTTAGTATTTTTATTTGATTTTTTCTAATAAATCAAAGTTATGCTACTATAAATTTAGCTATAACACCAATAAAATATGAAATAGAATGAGAAACATGAACAACTATTACAAAAACAGCAAAAATAAGAAATCCTAGTAATCAAACAGTTCATATTATAACATGAAAATCAGATTTTGTGCCAAATTGAGATAACTGAATGCCAAAATTTATAAGAAAAAGTGAAATGGTATATCCAGATCAACAATTAGCTGATTGGATAAAAATTAGTACTTGATCATTTGATATAGCTCCAAAAGAAACAAAACAAATAAGTTTTCAAATAAATATACCAGATAATGCTACACCAGGATGACATTATTGAGCTGTATTTTTTAAAAGAGAAAACTCTGAAACATCAACATGAAATCAAGTTTGAATAAATGTAGATTATTGAGTATTGGTATTACTAACTGTAAAATGAAAAATAATTATAAAAGCAGATATAAAACAACCAATAATAAATACTTGATGAGGATGAGCACCAATCCTTGTAAAAGATAACTGTCCAAATTGAGATAATTCACCAAGTTATTATGATAAAACATGTGAAGCCTCTAAAAATAATACCTCTACTTGAAAAATAGATAAAAATAAAACATGAACTTGAAAAAATGATAATTTTAACATATCATTTGTAATTCCAATTGATAATAAATGAAATACTCATATAAAACCAAAATGAAAAATTATATTAAAAGATGATAAATGAAATGTAATAAAACATGTTTGAAAAGAAATAATCACAAATAAAAAATGAGCTATTATATGACAAAAAATAGTTAATTATATACCAATAAATGATGTTCAAGGAGTTGTTATCCCATGAAGTTCCAGAAATTTTAAAGCTAATTGGAAATGATTCCCCTATAGAGATTATGATAAAGATTGAAATCCTATAATAAAATACTGGACTCCTCAACAATACTATACAAGGCAAAATATATGAGAAAATAAAGTATTAATGCCTTGGGAGAAAATAAAAGAAAGAACTGTAAATAAAAATATAACAGCAGATTTTCAAATAAAATATAAATGAGAAGATTGAAAGGATATAGAATTTAATTCAGCTAAAGAATTTCCTGTATCATATAAAGAAAAATATATAGCAATTAATTACTATATTTTATGTCCTTTACTTATTTTATTATTAATAATAATTTTATATATTATAATAAAATTAAGTAATAAAACTAAATGTATAAAATGTTGAAAAACAATTGATAAAAATATGAAAGTTTGCCCTTATTGTTGAGCAAAACAAAAAATTAAAAAAGCTAAAAAATAATTTTTTAGCTTTTTTAATTTGGATGTTTAGTTTTACTTTGCCATTTTGAAGCAATTCTCTCTAAATATCAAACATTTACCATTATAAAATCAAGTAAATCATCAAATTTTTTTCTAACTTGCTGTGTAAAAGTTTTATGATTATCTGTTAATACCTTTGCTTTATTTTTTTTCATTATAGCATAAGCTGTATTTCTATAATTCATTAATTTGATTTTATATAAAAGTTTACACTTATCTTTATCTCAAGTTCATTGTAAATAATCTTTGGCTACAATATTTGAAGTTTCTCATCATTCAGCTTCAATAGCTTCAGCAATTATTTTTGTTTCACATAAATCTTTATATTGTTGTTCAAATTCTCATCATTCTCATAAATAATATTCAATATCATCAATTCATTTAGTATAATCTTCTTTTTTATCAGGACCAAAATAATGAGATTTATCTTTTTCTAAACCATCTAAATAATCTTCTATTTTTTTATCTAATTTCTTAAATTCTTGATCTAAAACAACTTGATAAATAATATCTTCTTTACTTCATTGTATACAAACAAAATCCTCTATTGTTCTAGGAGAATCTTGATTATCTAAACATTCTTGTATTTTTCAGGCATATGGACCACTTATTCTTGAATCTTTAGTATCTCATTGTCAATATGAATATGACACACCTGATAATAATAAAATCAATAATAGTAAATAAATATTTTTTTTCATAAGTATTATTTTTTATTAAAAATAGAAACTCATTTAGCAATAGTTTTTCATAATAATTCATATCATTTTAAAAAAACTTTCTTAGTTTTTTTAATATTTCCTTTATTTTTTTCTTTTATATTTCAAACTACTTCTTTTCATTTTTTTGTTTTTGATAATCAAACTATTCAAGCTAATGCTCAAGCAATTATCACTCAAGTAACCAATCAGTCAACTTTTTTAAGTCTTGATTCATCTTTCTTTTTTCTTCAAAAAATCATTTTTTTATTTTTATATAATTAAGCTTTTGATTCAATTTTTATAGTTTGAGAACTAAACTTTATTTTTGATATTGTAATATACAAAATTCCCTTTTCTAAAACTGCTTTTATTGATTCTAGATCTAAATTTTCTGGTAATATAATATTTCTTGAAAATCTTCACCAAAAACACTCACTATTTCTAATTATATTTTTAGGATCATCAAAAAGTTCTGGCAATTCCCTATTTCATGAAATAGTTAAGATATTTTCATCTAAAGATATATCAATATCATCCAATTCTACTCAAGCAATTGGAGAAACAATTATAATCTCTTTTGTACTCTCAACAATATCAAGAGCTATTTGTCATTCCTCTTGTGATATTTCCTCATTATCATAATCAATTTCCTCTTCAATTACCTCCAATCCTTCATCTTCTTTATTATTTCAAACTCAAAAAATCTTAAACATAATAATTTTATTAATTCTCTTAAATAAAAGTTGTATTAATTGTATGTTTTTTTTGAAAATTTTCAAGAAAAATGATAAAATAATAATAGTAAAATTTACAACAAGAAAAAATATTTATAAAAATGATAGATAAAAATAAAATATCTGATTTTTTGTCTAAGATAAAAGAAAAAATAAAATCTATAAATTCTTGAACAAATATAAAAATAAGCTCAAAAGAAAAAATTATTTTCCTTGAGCAACTTTCAAATTTATTAAATTCTTGAATTCCAATAATAAATTCATTAAAAATAATGAATTATCAAACAAAAGATAAAAAAATAAAAAAAATCATAGAAATTTTTCTAAAAAATATAAATAAATGATTATCTATAGAAGAAATAGTAAAATTATTTCCTAAAATCTTTAATCAATTTGATATATCAATAATAAAAATGTGAGAAGTTACATGAAAATTATGAGAATCAATTGATCTTATAAAAGAAAAAGAAGAAAAAACAAAAGAATTAAAGTGAAAAATAATCTGAGCATTAATATACCCTATTGTAATAGTAATATTATCAATAAGTATGATAGTTGTATTTATGGTATATGTAATACCAAAAGTACAAAAAATGTATAAAGATTCAAAAGTAAACCTTCCTTCTTTAACTCAACATGTAATAGATACATCAAAATTTTTACAAAATAATATTTGATATATTTTACTAGTAATATTTATCTTTGTAGTTTTATTAATATTATTTAAAACAAATAAAAAAACTAAAATATATTGGGATAAATTTATGGTAAATATTCCTATTTTTTGAATATTAATAAGAAAAAAAATCTTAGCTTTATTTGCTTGAAATTTATGAATATTACTTGATAGATGAGTTATAATTAATCAAGCTCTTGAAATAAGCAGCCAAACACTTGAAAATGATTATTATCAAAAAGAAATAAATAAAATTATATCTTGAATCTCTACATGAAAAGAATTAAGTACAATGATGTGAATAAATGAAATTCAATCTTGAAAAGAAAATAAATACTTTCCTATAGAATTATCAAGTGTTATAAAAATTTGAGAACAAACTTGAAATCTACCAAAACTACTACAAAAAATTGCAAACAAATATAAAAAAGAAATAGATAATATAATAAAAAATTTATCTACAGCAATTGAACCAATAGTAATTATCTGAGTATGAATAATTGTATGAATTTTAATAATGGCTATAATGTTACCTTTCTTTAATATGGTAAATGTAATATAAAAAAATAAAAAAAATCATCAAATTTGATGATTTTTTTATAACCAACTATATTCTACTCAATAATTTTTAAATAATTTTTTACTTCACCAATCTACTTGCTTATGATTTTTAAGTCATAATTTATCTATCCAATCTAAAATTTCTTGTTTTGAAGAAGCTTCTATTTCCAATAAAGGTGGAATTAAATTTCTATCATTTTCATAAAAATAATCATCTATATCAAATTCAATTCAATCTAAAGCATAACTAATTCTATATTTCTTTTTTTCTCTTGTAGCTTTCATACCATATTTTTCTAAAACTTTTGTAAAACTTTCTACATCAGTTATATTTCTTTCTCATTCATCAGCTATTTTAACACCTTTTTCTCCACCTTCAAAAGTTTTATTTCTTTTTCTTTTTATAGTATACATATGAATATCTCATTTTTTTCTTACTCTAAAAAGCCTTTTATTTGCTTCCATTTTATTTTTATCTTCATCTGGAAAATCATAGTAAACATCATGAATATAACCTTCAAAAGTTTTTTTAGCTCACAACTCTTCCAATCTTTTTTGTAATTTAGGCACATCAACTTCTAAAATTTTTATTTCTTTTTCTAACATAAATTTATGTTTAAATTATATTTAATATAGTATATCATAAAAACTAAAAAAAATCTAGAAATCTAGATTTTTTGTTTAAATTTCAGTATAATAAAATTTATCTTCTTCCCATTTTTCCACATTTTCATCAATATATTTTGAAATTTTGAAATATTCATTTTCATCTCTAATAATATGTTCATAAAAATTTCTTTGCCATAATTTTTTATTAAAATTATTGGCTTTGTTTTGGTGAACTAATTTTATATAGGCATTGGTTATCATTGTTTTAAACCATTGAATAATTGATGAAAATGAATTTTTATCATAAATAAATTCACCATTTGTAGGGGTGAACCTATGTGTTCACCCTGAATGTTGTAATAAATCATTATTCTTGCCATCATCAGGGCAGACATTTTCATCATTAGAACAGACATTGCCATTATCAGGGCAGACACATAGGTCTGCCCCTACAGGATTATTTAAAATATTTTGTTTCACAATTTCCAAAATCCCATGAAAATGATTTGGCATAACCACAAAATTATGTAATTTCACATTTTCAAATTTATTCTCCAGTTCTAGCCACAATTGTTCTATTATTTTTCCAGATTCAAAAATTTCCATTTTATTATTTTCTATTTTTCAAAATAGACATAATTTATTTTGTACTGAAATTGTGATAAAATATAGACCAGCCTTTGAATAATCATAATTTTTTAATCTTAAATTTTTTCTTGGGGTTTGATTTGGGTTGAGGTGGTACATAATTATTTTTTAATTTTTTGTAAAAACAATGTAAAAAATACAAAAATGAAATTTACTCATCAAATAACAACTGGTCAAAATATAGTTAATAAAGAATAATTTTTTAATGAAATAAAAGATAAAAGATAAATTACTCCAGTTATTAAATATATTTGTATATCTTCTGAAAAAGGCTTTTTATAAGTTTTTAAAAAAGTTGGAATAAATCAAAAAATATCTACAGATACTAGTAAGATAACTGAATATAATGGATTATTTGTAATATACCATAATAATAATGCTACAAAAGCACAAAGTAATGAAAATATATCCATTTTAGAAAAATTTTTTTCTCATTTTTTTAAAGATATAAAAAATATAAAAATAACAAAAAAAGCAATAGCTCAACTTCAAAAAGTTCAATATCAACCTCATCATATTAATTGTCATAAAAAAACTACTAATGTTGAAATACTCCAAATTAACCAAGAAAATACATGAGGTTTTGTTTTATTCTTAAATATTGAAATTATATATGAATAATAGGCATATATTGTTAAAATAATTGAAATTATTCATATAAATAACTTATAATCCATTTTTTATATTTTTTAAAAACTAAACAAAATGTAGGGGCAGACCTATGTGTCTGCCCTGAATTCATGAATTTATATAAATCCATAATTATTACAAATATCAGGGTGAACACATAGGTTCACCCCTACATATTTTATTCAAAATTATTTCTCCTCTTTTTTCTCCCCATTTTTGGCCTCTCTTTCAGCTTTCATCTTAGCATATTCCTCATCTCTTTTTTTCTTTAACTCTTCAAATTTCTTAACTTCATCACTTGTTGGAATTCTTTGTAATCAAATTCTTCATTTAGCTAAATCAACTTGAATAATTTCAAAATCTACAAAATCACCTTCTTTTACAAAATCTTCTATTTTTTCAGCTCTAAGTGGAGAAAGTTTTGATATGTGAATCATTCATGATTTTCATTTAAATTCTACTATTGCTCAAGTTCCTTCAATTATTTTTACTACTTTTCATTTATCTTTATATCATACTTCTGGAACCCATAAAATTTGTTTAATTTCATCTATAACTTTTTCTCAATTTTCTTGAGTTTTAGCTGTTATTGTAGTTAATCAATCTTCTGCTATTGAAATTTTTAATTCATAATCTTTTTCTAGTCTTTGAACATTTTCTCAACCTTTTCAGATAACTGCTGAGATTTTATCAACAGGAACTTGCATAGTTAGAATTAGTGGAGCATAAGGACTTAAAGATTCAGCTACTTTTGGTTGAGCTTTTAGCATTTCTTCTAAAATATAACTTACAGCACCTTCACTTTGAGCAAAAGCTTCTCTAAATACATTCATTGAAAGCCCTTTAATTTTTACATCAAGTTGCATTGCTGTAATTCATTTTTTAGTTCTTGTTACTTTAAAATCCATATCTCAAAGAAAATCTTCTTGAGCTTGAATATCACTTAAAATTTTGTAATTTCAAGTTTCTTCATCATAAATCATACCCATTGCAACACCTCAAACTGGAGCTTTTATAGGAACTCATGCATTCATTAAACTAAGAGTTGAACCACAAACTGAAGCCATTGAACTACTACCATTACAAGTAGTAATTTCACTTACAACTCTTACCATATATGGAAAATCTTCTTCACTAGGCAATACTGGAACTAAAGCTCTTTCAGCTAATGCTCCATGACCTATTTCCCTTCTTCAAACTCATCTAAGCATTCTTACTTCTCATACTGAAAAAGGTGGAAAATTATAATGGTGAATATATCTTTTTGTTGATTCTTCCATCATTCAATCAATAAGCATTTCATCATCTGGACCTCATAAAGTAGCAATACTTAAAGCTTGAGTCATTCATCTTTGAAAAAGAGCTGAACCATGAGTTCTAGGTAATAATCAAGTTTCAGATTTTACTTTTCTTACTTCATCAAGTTTTCTTCCATCAAGTCTTTTTTCTTTTTCTAAAACATTTTTTCTCATCACTTCTTTTACTCTTTTGTAAACTAAGGCTCCTACATCAGATTCTTCAATAGATTTATCATCTCAAACTTGGCAAGATTCTCAAATATTTCAAGTTACTTCTCAAACTATACATCACTTAGATTCTAAAAATTCTCTAGTTTGTTCATCAAGTTTATCAAGTTCATCTTGAAATTCATGTTTTCATTTATTGTATAAAACTTCCATTTTCTCTTCAGTTAGAAATTCTTTAACAAGTGCATAAAGACTTTCATCTGGAAGATTAAAAGTAGGAGTTATTTTTTTGATTCAAAATTGTTCTTCAAAGATAGCAATATAATCATTTTGAGCATTACAAATTTCTTTAATAATATTATGAGAATATTCTAAAGCCTTAACCATTTCTTCATCACTAACTTCTTTAGCTCCTGCCTCTACCATAGTCAAAGCATCAATTGTTCAAGCAGTCAAAAGCACAAGTTTAGCTTCTTCTTCCTGAGATTTTGTAGGATTAAAAATATAGTTTCAATCTTCTTGCAAAGCAATTTTACAACCAGCAACTGGTCATTCAAAAGGAGCTCAAGCCATTTGTAAAGCTAAACTAGCACCAATTATCCCCCAAAAACCTAAATCAGTTTCAGCATCACTAGATAAAACTGTAGCTATTATTTGAGTATCATTAATAATCCCTTTTGGAAACATTGGTCTAATAGGTCTATCTATAAGTCTAGAAGTAAGAGTAGCTTCTTCACTTGGTCTAGCTTCTCTTTTATTAAATCTATTCCCTCAAATACTTCAAGTTGCATAATATTTTTCTTGAAAATCTACAACCAAAGGAAAAAAATCTGCTTTTTCATTTAAACCTTTTTCTTTTATTCAAGCTGTTGTCAATAAAACATTATCTTCATCACTAATTACAACTGCTCAATTTATTAAAAGAGCTAATTTTCCAGTTTCAAAATTAAGTTTTTTCCCAGCAATTTCATAAGTCTTTTTCAAAGGCTTTAAATCTGGAGCATTTTTATCAGATAATCCAATCATGATTATAAAATTAAATAATATAAAATAGTATAAATAAGCTTTAAAATAATGAAATAATCCAGTAAGTAATTTTTTTTAATTACTAAATAATTTCATCATTTATTTATAAGCTTTAAAATACTAAAAATAAGTATATTTTATTTTATTTTTTAAGCAAGAAAAAAATAGGGGCTAGCCCCCTATTTAGTATTATACTTTTTGTTTACTTTGTATAATATTTTTTAAATATCACCACCTTTTGTAACTAAAAACATGATATCCTCCTTACTTATTTTTATATTAAACCTAGATATCAGGCCATTCATTACAAACTACTTTCATAGTATCCTCCTTTTAAACTAAATAGTATCTGTATTCTTCATAATATTCTCCTTTTTTATTTTTGTTTTTAATTTTTTCAAATACCACCTTCACCATATATGTTTTCCTCCTTAATTTATATTAAGAAAAACATATAAAAAATCAATACTAAAATAAGTTATTAAATGCATACCTTAAAATTCAATCTTTTTTAATTCATTTTCTTTGCTTTAATAATTCATCTAGTTCTTGTTCAGATTTTGTTTTTACAGTTTCTTTTTTATGCTTATGACTATAATATTTTATAGCATTTACAAAATCAGATAAATTTTTATTTCATTTCTCTTCAATCCCATCTAATTCAACTCAAAGATCTGTTACATCTAAACTTTTTATATATTGATTTATAGATTTATTTAAATCAAGTACTAATTCTTTTATAATATTATCTATTTTTTCTTCATTTTTTCATAAATCATTTTTATCTAATCATTCAATTTTTTTATTTATATCATTATTTAAATCTGATACTGTATCTTTTACTTCTTTTTGAAATTCATGTCTATCCCAAGATTTTATTTGTCTTGCAATTTTTTCTGCATCAGAAACAAATTTTTTTTCATCTAATTTAATTTTATCAGCATCATTATCTATAATATCAACTGAAACATATTCTTGAATATTTTCTCACATAATTTTTTATTAAATTTTTAAACTATTAGTTAAATTATCAATTTTTTCAAAAGCTTTATTTAAAATAATTTTTGAATCAAAATTAAATTTATTCTTTGCTTTTCTAATATTTTTAAACTTATTATACATAAGTAACAAAATTTTTTGTTTGTCATATAATCCTATATTAGATAATTTTTCTAAAAGCTTTTTTTCTTCTACTTTTGATATATCAAAAAAATATTTCATATATTTTAAAATACTTTCATTCATAATTTTTTATATTATTAAATATATTTTATATATTTTAACATAAATAATCATATAAAACAAAAAAAGTACTTAAAAGTACTTTTTTCTTAATGACTACATCCACATCATCCTGTTCCACAACTTCTTCATTCTTCTTCATGATTATGTTCTCAGGCTTGTTCTTGTAAAAAAGCCATAAAGCTATCAATTAAAGCTTCAACCATAGCTCAATCATCTGTTATAGCTGAACCATCTGATGAAGGAATAACTTGTTTTAATAAATCTAAAGCTTCTTTGTACTTATCATCAATTTCAATTTGCATTTTTGACATAAAAATTAATTTAAAAATAAATAGTACTAGACTAGTACTATTTATTTTTACTTATTTTTAATAATAAATCAAACTTTTATTTTTTTAAGACTTCTTTTACTAATTTATATAATTTTTCTCTTGTTTTTTCAATTGTTACATCATCTTCTAAATCAATATTTCATTTTTCAGATAACAATATAGCAATTGGTTTTGTAGAATCAAACTTAGATAAAATTATATTTATTATTACCATAATAGGAACAGATAATAGCATTCATATTATTCCCCATATACTTCCCCAAAGTCATAATGATAATAATATGACAAGTGGACTTAAATTTAATTTTGATCACATTAATTTAGGTTCAATTACATTTCAAATCAAAAATTGAATTCAAATTAAAATTCAAACTAAAAATAAAAGTAATAAATTAAATCAAAACTGAATTATAGCAAATATAGATACTATAATAACAGCAATTATTGATCAAATTGTAGGTATAAAATTTAAAATAAAAATAGAAAATCACCAAAATAAGGCAAAATCAACTCTAAAAGCAACTAAAACTAAGTAACTTAAAACTCATGTTGTTACAGAAGTAATTGTTTTTATAAAAAAATATGTCCTTATATCATTTTTTATTTTTGATAATACAGAATTTATTCTTGCTTTTTTTAAAGGATTTGAAGACATTTTTTCTAATTTTTCCTTAAAAAATCTATGTTCTAAAAGTATAAATAATACATAAACAAAAATTAATCCTGCACTTGATAATATTGTAGCAATTGCTCAAGTAATATTTCAAAATAATGAAGAAAAATCTATACTCTTTATGATTTTTTGTCTTATAGCATCTTCATTTACATTAAATTTAGTTAAATAATCTAAAATAGGAGTTGTTATAGACTCAATTCTATTTTGATAAAAATTAATATTCTCAGGTTTAGTTATTTCATTTATATTTGTATTTATAATCCATCAAACAACAAAGAAAAAAACAAAGAAACTAACAAAACTAGATAAATAAGACAAAAAAGTATTTACTCATAATTTTTTAAAAAAATTTGCAACAGAAATTATTCAAAAACTTAAAAGCAAAGAAATAACAAAAGGCAATATCAATCAACTTCCTATATAAAGTAAATACAATAATGCTAAAATACTTAACAAAGAAGCATTTACTGCTATTATTTTTGAATAATTATTAGTTTTAAACATAAAATAAATTTGAGAATGTAATATTACTAATATATTAATATAATATTGTTTATTGTAAAGATTTTTTATTTTATCCTTTTTATAACTTGACATATAAAAATTTTAAATATAATTTCATAACATATTAACATATTATAATATAATAATGGATAAAGTAATAAAAAAAGCTGAACAAATCTCAACAATTTTAAAAAATTTTTCAAATAAAGATAAACTTGCAATATTGTGTTATTTATGAAATGAAAGTAAAAATGTTTCAGATATATTGAAATGTTCAAAGATTTCACAATCTCAAGCTTCACAATTTCTAAATAAAATGAAACTTGAATGAATACTTGAAAGTGAAAAAAAATGAAAAGAAGTATATTATAAAATACAAAATAAAAAAATTCTAGAAATAATTTCTAGTTTAAAAAATATATTTTAATTACAATTAACTTTTTAATAATAAAAAAATGAAAAAAATAATAATAGCTACTCTAATAATAAGTTTACTTTTTACTACAAGTTGTTCAAATCAAAAAGAAGAAAAAGTACAAAAATATTATAAAACAATTACTGTTTCTACATGAACTATAAATCAAAATATAGATTATACTTGATATACAAAATGAGAAACTCAAACAATGCTTGCAACCAAAGCTCCTTGAAGAATTGTATATCTAAATAAAAAAATTTGAGATAATATATACAAGTGAGAATTAATTGCAAAACTTGATTCAGCAGAAGCAAAAACATGATATTCTACTGCAAATTCAATAACAAATAGTCTAAATTCTTTAAAACAAGCAACTATTGATAGTTTTAATGAGCAAATAAAAGCTATGCAAGCAAAGGTAGAACAAGCAAAAGCATGATTAAATTGATTAGATACTTGATTAAAAGATACTAAAAATATCACAAATTCCCAAATACAAACAGCTCAATTATGATTACAAACAGCTCAAACTAATTTAGAAGAAACTAAAAAAACACTAGAAGCTCAAAAAAAGAATATATTGACTTGAGCAAAATCAGCAATTATACAAAATGTAATATTAAATGAAAATATATTAAACTTTATAGATGATTTTTTATGAGTAACACCAGATAATGAACATAAAAATGATACTTATGAAGATTATATATGAGTAAAAGATAGTCAACAATTAACAAATACAAAAACTACTTTCAAAAAAACAAAAAAATCTTTTGATGATTATAAAAAATACTATAAACAATATATAGAAGATAAAAATCCAACTGAAGAACAATTAATCAATTGATTAAAAAAAGCTCAAAAAGTTAGCTCTTTACAAAAAACTCTACTTGATGAAACATATACTGTACTTAATAATTCAGTAGCAAATATAAAATTTCCTCTTACAATGATAAATAAATACAAAGCTCAAATCTCAACTTTTGGTTCTCAATTAGAACAAACTATTCTAAGTATGAGTTGAGATACAATGATATGAATAAAATGAAGTTTAGAAAATTTAAATACTTTTGATACTCAAGAAAATAAAGCAATTAGTCTATTGAAAAAACAAGTTGATATTGCTCAAAAACAATTAGAACAATATGAAAATATGGCAAATTGAAAGATAAATGAAGTAAATACAAAAAAAGATATTGCCCAAAAACAATTAAAACAAGCAGAAGCATGATTACAAGCTTTAATAGCATGAAAACAAGCAAAACTTAAAGAACTTGATAGCAAAATAACTGAAGCATTATGAAAAAGAAATTTAAGTGCTGTATATATAAATAATTGAAAAGTTTATTCTCCTATAGATTGAGTAATTGTTTCAAAAAATGTAAATATAGATCAAGTAATATGAGCTTGAATGCCCATTTATACTGTTGCATCAAATGACAATATTAAAATTGATTTAGAAGTTCCAAATTTTATAGCAAAATCTTTAAAATTGAATCAACAAGTAAAAGTAAATATTCAAGCAACATGAAAAACTTATACTTGAACAATAATACAATTACCAAATGTACTAAATTCTATTACAAAAAAAATAAATATAGAAATATTAGTTAAAAATAAAAATAAAGAAATTCCTGTATGATCAATGGCAACAGTAGAGTTTTCAATAAAAAATATCATAAATAATAATACAAAAAATAGTGTTATAATTCCAAATGATGCAATAATACAAAAATATATGCTTCCTTGAGTATATGTAGTTAAAAATAATAAAGCTATTTTTACACAAATAACTATAATAAGTTCAACTTGAAATTATTCACTTGTGAAATGAATAAATAAAAACTCAAAAATAATAACTAGTTGAAAAGAAAATATTTATGATTGAGAAGAACTTTAAAAATTAATATCTAATATAAAAAAATTATATGTTTGCAAAAATTGCAGAATTTTTCATAAAAAACTCAAAGATAACAATTGTATTATTAATTGTATCACTAGTAGTTTGATTATGAAGTTATATAATCCTACCAAAACAATATAATCCTACAATCATAGTTCCAGCTTTCCAAATAAGTGTTCCTGCTCCATGATTAGATACAAAAGAAATATCAAAAATAGTAGTATCTCCACTTGAAAATAAAATAATGGAACTTGAATGAATAGATGATGTTTATGGTTATGCTACTGATAACTATGGATGAGTAATGGTAAAATTTCATGTTTGAGTGGACAAAGCAAAAGCAAAAATAAGACTTATACAAAAAATCAGAGAAAATATGAGATTAAAACCTCTCTGAGTAAAAGATCCATTAATACAAACAATAGATCCTGATGAATTACCTCAAATAGTATATTCAATTAGGTATATATGAAATAAATTAAACCAAGAACAAAGCTATATTTATTTAAGACAAATTGCAAATATTATAAAAGATAAAATCAAAACTATAAAAAATGTAACTACATTAAATATAGTTTGATGATATAAAAAAAATATTATTGTAAAATTTGACTTAAATAAAATCAAAGCAAAAAATACAGATATAATGTCAATTTATCAAGCATTAAAAGAAAATAATTTAAACCTACCTGCTTGAAATATAAATACAAAAGATTGAAATAAGATATTTGTAGAAATAAACTGAAAATTTAACAATATAGAACAACTAAAGAAATTAGTAATACAAAACATAAATTGAAATATAGTTTACCTAGGTGATGTAGCTGAAATAAAATACTGAATAAAAAGATTAAATAAAACTTCTACTTTTTATTCAAAAGATAGTAAAAATAATATGATACTTTTAGGTGTATGAAAAGCAATCTGAACAAATGCTGTATTTGTTACAAAAAATGTAAATAAAGCTGTAAATAATATAAAAAAACAACTACCTAAAGATATAAAAATTGATATAATTCAAAATGAATGATCAAAAGCACAAAAAGCTACAAATATGCTTTTAATAAACTTAGTAGAATCAATATTAATTGTTTTTGCTGTATTAGCTTTATATTTATGAGCAAAAGATGCTTTTAATACTTCAGTATCAATACCTTTAACTCTTGCTTTAGTGTTTGTTGCAGCATTAATTGCATGAGAAAATATAAACAAAATAACTCTTTTTGCATTGATACTTGTACTGTGAATGTTGGTAGATAATTCAACTGTAGTTGTAGAAAATATTGCAAGACATCTAAATGAAAGAGTTAAAACAAAAAAATCTAAATTACAAGCTGTACTTGATGGAACTCAAGAGGTATGAACATGAGTAATACTTGCAACTTTAACTAGACTACTAGCATTTGGATCAATGTTTGCTGTAACTGGTATGATGGGAGAATATATGAAACCTATACCAAAATTTGCAATATGGGCATTGTTAATATCAATAGCTATTGCCTTTACAATAAACCCATGGATTTCATACCTAAGTGCAAAAGATATAAATGAAGATGATAAAGTACATAAGGAAAAAGAATCTCCATTCAAGATAAGAAAAAAATATCTAGCCTTTATGAAACTATTTATTGGTGAAGAGAAATCTCATACAAGAAATAGAAAAATTTTTAAATTAAGTTTTTGGATTAGTTTATTTTTGATACTTATACTACCAATATATTTTTGAATTTTTAAAGCAAGAATGCTTCCAAAATCAAACCAAAATCAAATTTATATATGGATAGATGCTCCAAGATGATGGTGAATAGAAAAAACAAAACTTGTTGAAAATGATTTAGCAAAATGGTTACTTGATAAAGATAATACTCAAAATATAGTAAAAAATATAACTTCAACTATAGGTCAACACTATACTTGAGATTTTGCAAATTTATTTAGATGATGATTAAATAGAATCTGAGAAAATCAAATAAGTGCTAGAATAAATCTAGTTTCTCCAAGTAAATATGATGATAAATATAATAAAACTAGACCAACAAGTGAAGAATTTACAATAAATATAAGAAAAAAACTAAGAAATTTTCTTCTAACAAAATATCCAGATGTGAAAATAAAATTACTAGAAGATCCTCCTGGCCCTCCTGTTAGATCAACTTTTTTAATAAAAATAAAAAGTGATGCTACTCCTAAAAATATAAATAATTTTGTAAATAAAGTTTATGGAGAAGTTCAAAAAATAGCTCCAAAAGAAAAAATTGTTGATTTATGAACAAGTAAATCAACAACTTATAAAGAATTGAAAATAAATTTAGACCATGAAAGTATTTCTAGAGCTTGACTTACAGTAAAACAAGTAGAATATTCATTGGCTATAGCTCTTCATGGAAAAGATATTAGTTTAATAAAAAATTATAATTCATATGAACCAACAAATATATCTATCATATGAGAAGAAAATCAAATAAACAATATCAATCTTTTAAAAACCATTTCATTTACAAATCCTAAATGAATGAAAATTCCACTTACAAGTATTGCTACTATAAAAAATACTTTTGTATCTCCAGAGATAAATACAGATTGAAGAAAATCTACAACATATATATACTGAGAAATGTGAGATAACTCATTAATTTATCCAGTTATAAAATTATATAAAATATTAATGAATAAAAGTTTCTTAGAAAATAATTATAAATTAAAATCTTGGGGGCCTTATGATTTAAAATATGTATGATTAAAAGACTGAAAAGAATATAAAATAGAATGGTGATGAGAATGGAAACTTACAATGGATACATTTAGAGATTTAGGTATAGCAATGTGAATTTCTCTACTTGCAATATATTTCTTACTTGTGTGACAATTTGCAAGTTTTACAATTGCATGAACAATAATGATTACATTTCTACTTTGATTCTTCTGAGTATGGCCAGGTTTTACATTTTTATATCTTGTAAATAATGAATACTTTTCAGCTACTTCAATGATATGAGTAATAGCTCTTGCCTGAATTGTAGTATGAAATGCAATTATATTAATAGAATATATTGATACCTTAAAGAAAAACTGACTTACATTAAAAGATTCATTATTAAAAGCTTGATATGTAAGATTTGCTCCAATTATACTTACAAGTTTAACTACAGTATTTGGTGCAGCAACTATTATATGAGATCCTGTCTGGGCTTGACTTGCTTGGTCAATTATCTGGTGATTATCAATTAGTTCATTTTTAACATTAATTGTAATACCTATATTTTACTATGATTGACAAAAGGAAAATTGGGAAAAAAGTATGAATAAAAAATTTATATAAAAAAATTAGTTATTTTAAAATAACTAATTTTTTTATTTTATCTGAAAAACTTTTCATCTACTATAAATTTTCTTTTCATCTGGAGATGTGATTGCTGGAAATATTACATCACAAAATCTAAGAGATGATACAAAATCTAAAAATCTATTATTTTGACAAGGACAAGAATTACAAACTGTATTTCAAAAAATAATTCATGTAAATAATTGTTTATAACTATTTAAACAAGAACTTAATATCACAGGCTTAGGTTTACATACAGAGTTTTGACAAGTTTTTGGATCTGAATCTCAACAAACATATCAGTCATCACAAGAACAATCAGATTTACAATGTTTTTCAAAAACTGGACATCATCAATTTAAAGTATCTCAAGCTATAAGTGGACATTTATCTACACAATCATTAATTCAATCACCATCAGTATCTTTCTTACAATCTGTATCATTTGTAACTTTTATCAAAACTGTTGCTTCTCATTCTCTTCAGTCTTTATCTTTTACTTTAAGTTTTACTTTATATACTCCTTTTTCTTTAAATATATGTTTTATATTTTTTTGCTTAGAAAATTTATTATCTCAAAAATCCCAACTATAAGTAAAAGGTCAATTTGATCAATTAACAATTGATTTTAAATCAACTTCCAATGGACCTGGTCATATCAATGGATTAGCACCAATTGATACATCTAAATACTCTTTTTTCAATACATTTATATCAACATATGATTCTACTTGTTTTCATTTTGAATCAACTACATTTAATTTTACTTGATATGTTCATTCTTTTTTAAATGTATGTTTTAATTTTTCTCACTTACCTTTTTCTCAATCTCAAAAATCCCAACTATATTTATATGGTCATACTCATCATTTTACTATTCAATCCAAATCTACATCTAATGGTCAATATCAACTTATTGGATCTGCTAAAATTTTTAATCATAAATCTAAATCCTTATCTTTTTTAGAAACATTTATAGTAACCATGGCTGTTGCTTGTTTTCATTTTGAATCAACTACATTTAATTTTACTTGATATGTTCATTCTTTTTTAAATGTATGTTTTAATTTTTCTCACTTACCTTTTTCTCAATCTCAAAAATCCCAACTATATTTATATGGTCATACTCATCATTTTACTATTCAATCCAAATCTACATCTAATGGTCAATATCAACTTATTGGGTCTGCTAAAATTTTTAATCATAAATCTTTATTTATTTCATTATTTTTTATATAAATAGTATTTTCTACTTTTCAAGTATTTCAACAATTATCAATTACAGTAAGAAATACTAACCATTTTCATGAAGATAAAAATTTATAATTATCTAAATATTTTCATTTTTTTATTATTTGCTTTCAAGAATTTGTATTATAAAACATCCAAGTATATCAATTAGGATTATCTACTCATTTTTTACAAACTCACTTTACTTTTGAATTAAAATCAAAAGTATTTTCTTTATCAATTAAATCAGATATATTACAAGAATTAATTTTATCTTTATTACAAGATTTATCAAATACTTGCATTTCTAATGCTAAAGAATCATTTTTTAAATCAACACAACTATTATTTGCTTTTAAAGCAACATAAGCCATTTTTAAAAAATCTTGTTTTGTTATATATTTATGTGGATATAAATAATCTCATGACTTTTCTATAAGCTTTAAATTTTTTGTATTTCAATTAGTATCAGTATCAATAACTTCATAAGTTAAAGCTTTTTTAAAATCTGGATAAAAACTATAAACTTTTCAATTATCTAAAATAGGTTTTACATCTTTTGATAATACTGAATATTTTACTCAATCTCTTATTTGTTGCCTTATATCCTCAGCTTGTTTAGCTGTTAAAATTCATCACATTCTTAAAATAACAGCTAAAGCTTCCTCCCTAGTTATATTATTATTTATACAAAATGGTTTATCTCATTTTTTATAAGTTCAATCATCACATTTATAATTTATATCATAACCTGATACATAATTATTTGCTTTTGCATCTGATATACAATAAAAATATTTATTTTTATTTAATACATCAAAAAAAGGTGGGATTTTATATTTATTAACAAAAGATATATCTGTATTTGGTTCTATACACTTTTTACAAGATACTTCTTCAGCTATTCCAACAAACTCAGCTCTAGTTAAAAAATCATTTGGATGAAATCATCAATCTTTACTTGGAAAAATCATTCACCTATCATAAAGAGTTTGTAATTCATTATAATATTTATAATTTGAATCAATATCATTAAAAATATCTTTTACCTGAATATCTGAAGCTTTTACAAATCAGTAAAATAATATAAAAAATAATATAAAAAATATTTTTAAAAATTTTGTTATAATTTTAAACATAAAAAGAATTATTAATTAATAGCATACATAACTATACCTGCAGCAACAGATACATTTAAAGACTCTTTTTTTCATCTCATAGGTATTATAACCTTTTTATCTGATAAATCCAAAAAATCTTTTCTTACTCAAGTAATTTCATTTCACATTATAAGACATATATTTTCTTCTTTTTCTGAAAATAAGCTTTTATAATCTACTGCATCAGGAGTTAATTCAACTGAATAAATTTTATATCAATCTTTTTTCAATTTTTTTAAAATACTTAATCAATCTTCATAAAACTCCCAATCAATCCAAGTTTGTGCTCAAAGAGCAGTTTTACTGATATCATTTCTAGGAGGAGTTGGAGTATAACCTGTTAAGATTAATTTATCAAATCAAGATCAATCTGCATTTCTAAATATAGCACCTACATTTTGCATTGAACGAATTGAATCTAATAATATTATTTTTGACATTTATATAAAAAATTAATTTAATTATTATAACTATTTTATACTAGTTTATATGATTTTATCAATAATTTTTTTTTCTTTTTATATTAAAATATGATATAATAAATAAAAATATTTAAATAAAAATATAAAAATGATAAATCTTATTATCAGTTTAGTAATTGTTTTTAGTATAATAATAAGCATAAGTCTTATACTAATAAGAAAAAAAAATGCATTTAATAGAAGTCTTGAACTGTCTTTTTTGAAAATAACTATGCCTAAAAAAGACAGTGATTTAGATGAAAAAAAGGAAACAACAAAAGATTTCAAAGAAATGATATGATTGATGGAACAACTACTTGCCTCTTTAAAATCAGTTTATTCATGAAAAATAATGAAAAAAATTTTATGACAAGATTTAATAAGTCTTGAATATATAGCTCATGAAAATGAAATACTATTTTATGTGGTAGTTCCAAAAAACTATAAAATACTAGTAGAAAAACAAATAAATTGATTTTATACAGATGCAATAATTGAAGAAACTACTCAAGTAAATATTTTTAAAAATAGAAAATATATCCAAACTACTTACTTAAATACAGTAAAAGAATTTTATTTTCCTATAAAAACATACCAAAAACTTGAAAGTGATCCTATAAACAATATAACAAATGCTTTTTCAAAATTAGATGAATGATCTAGTGCTTCAATACAAATACTATTAAAACCAATTGATGATGATTGGCAATGAGAATGTGCAAAAGAAAGTAGTAAAATAATTAATTGAAAAAAAACATATTTTACATTAAACCCAATAAAAATCTTTATATGACTTATTTCAATTTTTGTAAATAATAATGATACAAAAGATAATGAAAATAAAAATAATTCTTCAGCTTTGACCCAAGAAAGAGCAAAAACAGTTGATGAAAAATGAGATAAAACAGGTTATGAAACTATTATAAGAATAATAGCTACATGAAATGATAAAAATGTAGTTGATGCTGAACTAAAAAATATAATTTCAAGTTTCAGTCAATTTGCTTATCCTGATTTTAATAAATTTACTTATACAATAAGACATTCAGAAAAAGCTCTTATTAGAAACTATATTTTTAGGTATTTTAAAAAACCTTTTTGGCTGAAAAAAATGATATTAAATACAGAAGAAATATCATCATTATATCACTTCCCTCATATAAAGTATAATAAATCAGCAGATATAAAATGGCAAAATTTTAAAATTGTAAAAGCTCCTAACAATATTCCAAAAGAATGAATATTATTAGGTTATAATATGTATAGATGACAAAAAAAGGAAATAAGAATAAAAAATGAGGATAGATTCAGACATTTTTATGTAATATGACAAACAGGTACTTGAAAATCTAGTATATTACAAGTAATGGCTAGACAAGATTTTAAAAATGGAGAATGAGTATGTATAATAGATCCTCATGGAGATTTAGTAAGAGATTTACTTCCCTTTATTCCCAAAGAAAGAGCTGATGATGTTATTTATTTTGATCCAAGTGATTTAGATAGACCTATGTGATTAAATTTACTTGAGGCAGATACTCCTGAAGAAAAAGAACTTGTTGCAATGGATGCTTTAAATATAATGATAAAATTATTCTGAAATGAGATCTTTTGACCAAGAATACAAGATTACTTTAGAAATGCAGTACTTGCTTTAATGGATTATCCTCAATGATGAGCAATAACTGATGTAGTAAGAATGTTTACAGATGAAGAATTCCAAAAAGATAGAGTTAGACATGTAAAAAATCCTATTGTAAAAGCTTGGTGGGAAAATACTTATGCATCTATGTGAGACAGAGAAAAACAAGAAATGATTCCTTATTTTGCAGCAAAATTTGGTCAATTTATTACAAATAAAATGATGAGAAATATAATAGGTCAAACTAAATCAAGTTTTGATATACTTGATATAATGCAAAATAAAAAAATCTTACTTGTAAATCTTTCAAAAGGTAGATTATGAGATTTAAATTCTCAACTTCTTGGTATGATGCTTGTATCAAAAATACAAATGGCAGCTATGAGAAGAGATAAAATACCAAAAGAGCAAAGAAGTGATTTTTTCTTATATATAGATGAATTTCAAAACTATGTAACTGATTCTATTGAATCAATTTTATCAGAAGCTAGAAAATATAGACTTTCATTAAATATAGCTCATCAATATTTAGGACAACTTGAAAAATCTGATGCATTAACAAAATCAAATTTAAATTTAAAACAAGCAATTTTTGGTAATGTATGATCTATTATGAGTTATAAAATAGGTCCTGAAGATTGAGAATTTATGAGTAAATATTATGCTCCTACTTTTTCAGATCAAGATTTAGTAAATATGGATAAATTTAAAGCTGTTGCAAAAATAGCTGTTGATAACCAACCAACAACTCCTTTTTCAATAATTCCTGTAAATCCATATCTTGAAAATTGAGACCCTAAATTATCCAAAGCTTATGTTGAGCTTTCAAGACTTAAATATGGTAGAGATAAAGACTTTGTAAGTAAAGAAATAGAATATAGAATTTGAATAACATAAAAACTCTAGTTTAAAACTAGAGTTTTTAT
>Ga0256829_1000614_pt1 | contig 34560 bp, 35 predicted proteins | sample 131447metaG_FD_185979 | JGI IMG/M metagenome (GOLD analysis project Ga0256829, IMG submission 185979) | Hydrothermal vent microbial communities from Lau Basin, Pacific Ocean - 131-447 | ecosystem: Environmental > Aquatic > Marine > Hydrothermal vents | place: Pacific Ocean: Lau Basin | collected... | reverse complement strand
CATGCCATCTCTTTCCCTACTGATATTGCCCATGAAGCATTAAAACCGTTGGCATTAATGTCTGCATTTGGAAAAACACCACAAGAGTTTGATAACTTTATGAATTTACAGATTACCCAACAAGAGAAAGAAACAGTAAGTACAGACTCCAGTAAAATAACCATTGGAATTTTCCGTGATGCACGAAATGAGAAAAAGATTGAAGATAAGTGGTGGAGAGAGTTACTTAGTGAACTCAACAAACTTAACCCAGAGCTTCAATTTATTGATATTCTGGATCCTAACAATCGAACTCCTCTAGACGAAGATATTGAGACACTTTCAGAGAAAAATTTACGGATGCTAGCTGTCCACATTGCCAAGTTAGACGCATTTATCTGTGGAGACACAGGCCCTATGCACCTTGCGAGTGCTTCACTGACCCCCACTATTGCTCTTTTTAAGACTACATCTCCTAGTCTTTATGGGACTTTGGGTGCAAGAGATTTATCGTTGGAGATGGGAGATAAAAATATTAAAATTATTGCATTAGAAATAGATGAACATCTTAAGAGAGTTCATTATCAATAATCTGACAAATTGTATGCCCAAAGAGTATATGCATCTCTTGAATACGAGGGGTGTTATCTGAGGGAACCACCAAGTTTACATCACAAACTTCATTCATAGCTCCACCATCACGACCTGAAAAACCAAGTGTAGAACAGCCCATCTCTTTTGCTAATTTTAAAGCAGAGATAATATTGGCAGAGTTTCCAGAGGTAGAAATTCCTATGAGCAAATCTCCCTCATTTGCTAATGCTTCTGTTTGTCTGTCAAAAACTCTATCATATCCATAGTCATTTCCTATGGCAGTTAAAGCAGAGGTATCGGTAGTCAATGCAATCCCTGCTAAACCTCTTCGCTCTGTCTTATAACGACCTGTTAACTCAGCCGCGATATGTTGTGCATCGGCAGCTGAACCACCATTTCCACAGAGTAAAATTTTATTTCCCCTTTTTAGAACCTCTACGGCTAAGGTTGAGGCTTGAACCAACTCCTCTTCCATATTGTTAATAACAGCTTCTATGGTCTCTAAATGTAATCTAAATTCTCTAACAATAGTTGTTTTCATGTCCATCTTTAATCCTTTCAATGGTCTTTGTGGTACTTTTACCCTCAACAAAATTTACCAAACGAAGTTCATCAGCAATATCTTGACCGACTACTTCTTTACCCTCATAGTCTCCACCTTTAACTAAAATATGAGGTTGCACAGCTTTGATAAGTTCATAAGGGGTATCTTCATAAAATTTTACCACATAATCAACAGCCTCCAATGAAGCCAAAATATAGGCTCGGTCTTCTTCGGTGTTAACTGGACGTGTTGGTCCTTTGAGTCTACGGACACTCTCATCTGAGTTTAACCCTAAGATGAGAATATCACCATAACTCTTAGCTTCTTCCAAATACTTCACATGCCCCACATGTAAAATGTCAAAACACCCGTTAGTAAAGATAATTTTTTTGCCTCTTTTTTTAAGTTCGCTACTGAGTAGGGCAATCTCATCAATAGTTTTAATATGTGAATCCGAAGTAGATTTGTTAAGGCTTGATTCGTATTCTATAATCTCATTGAGCGTGGCTGTGGCAGAACCGATTTTTCCTACGACCACCCCTGCTGCGAGGTTGGAAAATTTGACGGCTTTGTCTATGTCGTACCCTATGGCTAAAGAAAAGCCTAAAGATGCCAATACAGTGTCTCCTGCACCAGTAACGTCATACACCTCTCTTGCTACGGTCGGATGAACACGAAGCGTATCATCATAGATAGCAATACCATCTTCACTGAGTGTGATGAGTGAAACAGTAAGGTCACACGTCTCTTTGAGTTTGACTATAGCACGTGTAAGGCTTGGCTCGTCTTTTATTTCTATTTGAGATGCGAGGTTTGCTTCTTTTTTGTTAGGAGTGAGAAGGTAGGCACCACTGTACTTAGTGTAGTCAGCACCTTTGGGGTCTACAAGTACTTTTTTACCTGATGTGTTGGCAAGGGTGATGATGGCTTTAGTTAAAGAAGGTGTGAGTACCCCTTTACCATAGTCAGAAAGTAAAACGATGTCATAGTGAGAAATATGTTTTTTTAGAACTTCCATGAGTCTATCTTGCATCTCTTGCGAGATGTCTTCTGTACTCTCTTTGTCATAACGTACCACTTGTTGTTGAGAGGCAATGATACGACTTTTTTTAGAAGTATTACGTCCTTTTTGTGTCAATAAAAAAGCATCGGACACCTCTATATCTTGTAGTAAATCACGTAACTCTTTGGCATTGGTATCGTCTCCAATGACAGAGATGACATCTATCTTGGCACCTAAGGCACGAAGATTATGTACGACATTGCCAGCCCCACCTAAAACAGACGTCTCTTTTTCTACAGCAACGACCTGTACTGGTGCTTCAGGAGAGATACGTTCACATTTCCCCCAAAGATAATGGTCTATCATCAAGTCACCGATGACTAAAATGTTTGGTGCTTGGTCTTTTAGTGCTAACATGGCTTACTTGACTTCTGTTTCATAGGTGAATTTAATGGCATCAATATAGTCTTTTATCCCCTCTTCAAGTTCCCACTGAGGAGCATACCCTAAGAATTCTTGAGAGGTAGAGATATCTGCTTGCGTGTGCATTTGATAGCCTGTAAATGGATTTGGGAAATATTCTGTGCCATAGTCAGTGCCAAGTTCTTTTTGTAAAATGTCTGCAATATCCTGAAAAGACCTTGGTTTAGAGGTACCTACGTTGTACACGCCAGATTGTTTCGCAGCACAGGCTTTGATGTTGGCCTGAATGACATCTTTAATGTAGACAAAATCGCGCACGATGTTATCACTTCCCTCAAAGAGTCTAGGCGTCTTTCCTGCCAATATCTGATGTCCAAACTGTATGACAGTAGAGGCAGTTTTGTCTTTGAAAAATTCTCTTTCTCCGTAGACATTAAAATACTTCAGTCCTACGATGGTCATCTCTGGATTTTCTTTCATATATCTGTAGGCTATCTGATCCATGGCATATTTGGAAAAACCATAAGGGTTTTCTGGCCCTTCTATGCCAACAGTTTGAGGAGAAGGTTGTGAGCCATAGGTTGCTGCAGAAGAGGCATAGATGAGTGTGGATTTTGTTTCTTTTGCCATATCTATCAGTGTATAAAAGCTGTTGACATTGGTTTGCATGACTATCTCTTGGTCATAGACTCTGGTATCTGAGATGGCTGCTTCATGAAAGATGTAGTCAAATTCATATGCCTTTAAAAGTGCCATATCTTCGTCTGAATTAAGATTTCCACAAAGGATGTCCCCATGAAAGCCTATAAGGTTTTTGTAGTGTCCAAAACTTTGAAGATTCCCATTTGAAAAGGTATTTTCTGATCTGAAGCAGTCAAAAATGACGATGTGCGCATCTGGAAAGTGCTCTTGGAAATAAAATGCCAGATTTGACCCGATAAAGCCAGCACCACCTGTGATGAGTATGGTTTTGTTGTTAAAGTTTATGTCGTTGTATTTCATGATTTTATTATATCGGGATTTTCTTCTAAAAAAGCTGCACATGTAGTGATAGAATCAAAATGATAGTCACTCTGTGTGATATCTCTATTGCCTATGGAAATACTTTGTTCAATACCTGCATTTTTGGAAAAGTCGATATCACTTTGTTTATCTCCTATCATCCATGAATTTGCCAATGATACACCATAGTTTTCAGATGTGTCTTTTATCATACCTATTGCAGGTTTCCGACAGTTACACTTAGTATCAGGAGCATGAGGACAATGATACACCTCTGTGATAGTGATACCTTGTGTTTCAAATGTTTTTAGCATCCAATCAGTAAGCGTTTGGAAATCTTCTTCACTATAGTACCCCCTACCAATACCTGATTGGTTTGTGACAATAAAAAAGAGATACCCCTCTTTTTGAAAGAGATGCAAAAGTCTAATTATATCTTGAGAGAATTCAAAGTCATCGATGCGTGAGACATAGCCGTGGTCTATGTTGATAATGCCGTCTCTGTCTAAAAAAAGTGCTTTTTTCATGGGTTGCCTATATCTTTTATTACTTTAATTTTACACTTACTTGTAAAACATTAGGCTGAAATGTTATGATGTCATCTTTAAACTTAGGAAATACAAGCCAATGTTTTTGCAACCTTACTTGGACTTTATGATGTTAGTTTAAACTAGCATCATAAAAGTGGTTTGTTGCTTTTACAAATCCATCGACTGAACCACAGTCAAAACGTGTACCTTTAAATTTGTAGGCGATGACCTTCCCTTGTTTGGCTTGTTCCAAGAGAGCATCGGTTATTTGTATCTCTCCACCTTTTCCTGCTTTTGTGTCACGTAAGATGTCAAAGATGTCAGGGGTTAAAATGTAACGCCCAATGATAGCCATATTGGTAGGGGCATCTTTAGGGTCTGGTTTTTCTACCATATCTGTGACACGGTACGTGTCTGTTGTTCCATCGACCAAATGTCCTGCTATGACACCATATTTATCGGTTTGATCCATAGGAACTTCTTCTATGGCTACGACTGAACATTGGTATTTTTCGTATATCTCAATCATTTGGGAAAGTACTCCCTCTTTTTCATGAGTACAAAGATCATCTGCTAGTACGACAGCAAAAGGTTCATTTCCGATGAGGGTTTCTCCCGTAAGTATGGCATGTCCTAGCCCTTTCATCTCTATTTGTCGAGTATATGAAAAGGTACATTTTGTGATGAGTGTGCGTATCTCGCGCAGGAGACTCTCTTTTGAGCCTCCCTTGATTTGATGTTCTAGTTCATAAGAGATGTCAAAATGGTCTTCAATGGCACGTTTACCACGCCCTGTGATAATCGCCATCGTATGTAAGCCAGCTTCCAATGCTTCTTCTACCCCATACTGTATAAGGGGTTTTGTTAAGATAGGGAGCATCTCTTTTGGGGTTGCTTTTGTTGCAGGTAAAAATCGTGTACCATAGCCTGCCGCAGGAAATAAACATTTTCGTATCATTTTTGTTCTTTTTGTGTTAATTTTGTCTTTAAGATAATTTTACCTGCTTCAACGCCTGGTTGGTCATAGGTGTCAATGTCAATAAGTTCTCCTACCAACGAAGTCAGTAACTCATAGTAGTACATCAATGCCCCTATATGATAGGCATCGACTTTAGGTATGCTAATGCTGTCAAGTGGGATATCTTTTTGTTCAAGCAAAGCTTCCATCACTGAATCACATTGCATGTTAATAAGTTCGGAAAAACTGAGGGCATTGAGTGTGTCAAGTGACTCAAGATGAGGCAGTGTAATATCGGGGATACGTAAATCATCTTGAAAATCTTCTACTTTTATGAACGTGACAGATTTATCTCTCGTGCCTTGCATAATAAGTTGTAAAAATGAGTGTTGGTCTTTAGGTCCGATGAGTCCGATGGGGGTGAGACCTACATGAAAAGCAGAATGTTTTTGGTGTTTTCCTAAACTTTCTCCCCACAGTTGTACATACCATTCACAAAAGTATTTGAGTGATTCACAGTATGCAAAAAGACAATTAATGGGGTACCGGGCATGATTTTTAGCATAATAAGCTGCTTTTTTGAGTAGAGTCTCTTGCATATAGCCCGCCTCAAAAAAGCTTTTTTTAGTAGAAAGTGCACCATTTAAAAGTGCTTGAATGTTTACACCACCAAGTAGTAAAGGGGTAAGCCCAACGACTGAGAGTACAGAAAAACGCCCCCCTACATTGTCTGGAAGGTGTAGTACTTTTGCTTGGATGGTTTGGGCATATTTTTCTAGTGGTGAGTTAGGGTCTGTGATGAATGTATAGGCTAAAGGATCACTTTGTAAAGAGTAAATATATTTATAAATAGAAAATGTCTCTACGGTAGTGCCTGATTTGGAAATCACAAGAAAGTGAGTCTTTTGTAAAGTGAGCTTTTGTAAAAGAGCATTAATATTGATGGGGTCTGTACTTTCAAAAAAGTAGAGTTTTCTCTTCATTTTTGTTACAGGTTTTAAAAACTCATAAATGGCTTTAGCTCCTAGTGAACTACCACCTATGCCTATAACTGCTATGGCTTCAACGTCATCATCTATAGAATTCTCATAAGCTAGAAGTGAAGAGATATCTTGTTCTGGCAAGGCATAATACCCCACCTGTTTAGATTCTTTCACGATGGCAGAAAAAGCTGCATCTTTATCTCTGTTGAGTGGGCATTGGAAGTATAGTTTATTGGTCATAGGGACTCTTTAGCCTCTAAAATAAGTGCATTGACTTTCTCTTCATACTCTTTTGCCAATATTTTGTCCGTTGACTCAAAACGTGTGACAAGTACAGGTGTGGTGTTGCTAGCACGCACGAGTCCCCAACCTTTGTCAAAGTTTATGCGTACTCCATCCACATCAATGATATTGCGTATATTAGGAAAATGTGCAGGAGGATTTTTGAGAAGTTCTTTAACTTTATCGATGATGAGAAATTTCTCTTCCTCGGTGGTTTCTACCTTTATCTCCTCTGTGGAAAAGACTGTAGGCAGTGCGTCTATTTCTGCATCTAAGTCTATGCCATCTGCGATGAGTTCTAACATCCTTAAGGTAGCATAAATGGCATCATCATAGCCAAAATAGCGGTGTTTGAAGAAAATGTGTCCAGAGACTTCACAGGCTAAGTCTGCACCTGTTTCTTTCATTTTTACCTTTAAGTTGGAGTGCCCAGTTTTATACATGATAGCTTTTGCCCCACGACGTTCCAGCTCATCATACATCACTTGAGAACACTTCACTTCGCCAATGACTGTGGGTTTATCCATCTTCAAGGCATACAGAAGTGCCATTTGGTCACCTTTGATGTTGTACTTATGTGTAAGCACAGCGATACGGTCAGCATCTCCATCGTAAGCAAAAGCGATATCACCATTTTTTGCTAAGGCTGCTTTTACATCTACAAGGTTTTCCTCAACAGATGGATCAGGATGGTGGTTAGGAAAGGTACCATCTGGTTCAAGGTAAAGTCCTTCATAGTTGAGTTCTAATGCATCAAAAATATCACTGATGACAGTGTCTGCTACACCATTTCCACCATCAAGTACGAGTTTTGTAGATAGGTTTTTAAGATGTGCAAACTCTTTGACCATGAAGTTGATGTAAGGTGTTTTTATGTCCACTTTTTGACTTTTGGTATTGTCTTCTATTTGCATGGTTTGATTCGCGATGATTTCTTCACCTAACGCATAGATAGCTTCTCCAAAAAAAGGACTTCTATCAAGGGTCATTTTAAAACCATTGTACTCACTGGGGTTATGTGAACCGGTAATCATCACGGAAGCATTGGTTTTTAAGCCATTGATGTCAATGTAGTTACTATAGTAGTTTACTGGAGTGGCAACCATGCCCATGTCAAGTACTTTACATCCTGCTGCATTGAGTCCTGAAGTGAGATAATCTTTAAGTATAGGAGAATGAGAACGTGCATCATAGCCTATGGAGACAATTTTGTCTCCTGAGACCTTTTCCCCAAGAAAATAGCCTAAAAGTTTCACAGAAGTAGCATTGAGTTCTTTTTCGTAAATACCTCGGATGTCATATTCACGAAAAATAGAAGAGACGATGGACATAGTTAAGCCTTAATTTTAATGTACGATTATAGCACTAAAAGCTAAGTTTCATCCCACCATAGAAGCTATCGTTAAATGTTTTATCATGGGTGTTATATTTTGTATCTATGTTTCTATAGCCGGTAAAGAGGTGAATATTTGAGATGACTTCCATGTCTGCTTCGAGTTTAAACTCTGTATAGCTTTGTGCATCTACAAAACTCAAAATGGAAGGTGCATAGGCAAAACTTGTGTTGATGGATGTGGTGGGTACCGTATCACCAAAGGGTAAAATAAGATTGGCTTTTGCTAGAAGAGGCACGGACATAAATTTGTCAGCAAAAACAGCTTTAGCACCAAAACCTAAAGAAAGTCCTTCTAAACTTTGAAAGGTATTTTCTCCTCTAAAGGCAACACGAAACATATTGTTGGTCTTTGTATGTAGGTATGAGCCATCTAAGATATAGGTGGTACTTCCTTCGTAGGCAGAAAACATATCGACAGAAGCTTGAAGTTCTAAATCGTTATTGTTAATGTTGAGACTTGCGCTATTTTCAGCATGAAGTATAGCAAATGAAAAGAGGATGCCAAATAAGAATTTTTTAGAATACATGAGAAGCCTTTTTAATATTTATTCATATAATAACATATTTTTCTTATATAAACTTAATCTGCAGGTCTATAGTTCTTTTCTTTTTGAAGACGTTCTTTTTTTATCTTCTCTTTGTGTGCTTTACGTTTTTTAGCCATATTTACGGCATCTTGAAGGTCTTCTATGTTGTCGTTACGTACAGCATCGATGAACTTAGAATGGTCATCGAACTGTCCTGTACGTACAGCCCAGATAAGAGCAGTTAATCCGATGGCACCTAAGAATGTAGACACACCTATAAGCATGATGACGATATTTTCACTCATTTTGACTCCTTTAAATTTAGGGCACCTTTAATAATAGGTGTTACCCACAACATCTCTAGCTTTTGTCTAGGCTAGGCACTCTTTTGCAGTCCTAGCCTTAGCTAAGTCAAAAAAGAGTAACAACGCATAGGCGAAAGCTAGTGATGCCCGAAGGGTGGGCTTTGCAAACGCAATCTTGCACAAGATATTTACTTCGTCTTAGCTATGGCTAGGACTCATAAATCTCTTGCACAATCTTACATTTGCAAAACCCATTGTGGGTATCACCTATTATTAAAGGTGCCCTGTTTAATGCGAAGTGAGTTCCCTACTACGATAAGCGAACTCAGACTCATGGAAAGTGCAGCAACCAGTGGATTGACGAATCCTAAGATGGCAAGGGGCACGGCTATGACATTGTAAAGCAGTGAAAAGAGTAGGTTTTCTTTGACTGCACGAAAGGTTCTGCGAGAGAGTCCAAATGAGGCATACAGGCTCTGAGGCTTTTCATCTAAAAGAACAATATCGCTTATGTTTATAGCGACATCAGCACCGTTGCCCATGGCTATAGCGATGTCAGAGGATGCCAAAGCGATGGCATCATTAATCCCGTCACCTACCATGACCACGATATGATTTTCATCGTGTAGTTTATCAATCATCTGTGCTTTGTCTTGAGGGAGGAGTTTGGCATGTACCTTTGAGATGCCTACTTCCTTTGCTACCTTTTGCGCACTTTGTAGGTGGTCACCTGTGAGCATTATGACGTCTACACCGAGTGCCTGTATCTTACTTATGGCTTCTTTTGCTCCTTCACGTATAGTATCTGTGAGCTCAAAGCGTGCGACTAAAGTTTGGTCGATACTAAAGAAGAAAAGGGCATTGTCAGAGCTAGTATCAAGCTCCATAGACGTGGACTTTAGCAAATCTGCATTGCCTCCAAGCAAAGTATGCCCCTCAAAGGTTGCCTGTAAGCCTTTTGCTTCGATGCTTTCTATGTTTTCAAGCGTTAAAGGGGTGAGTGTTTCATCTTGTGCTTGCAGATATCGTTGTAACCCTTGTGCGATAGGATGGTTGGATGTAGAGACTAAAGCATAAAGGTACGCAGGGTTAAAGCCATCCAAGAGTTGTGCCGAGACCACAGAGGGTTTGCCCTCTGTGATGGTGCCTGTTTTGTCAAGCGCTAAGATGTCTGCCTTTGCCATGGTTTCTAAAAAACTGGCTTCTTTAAAAAGTATGCCCCGCTTGGCTGCGATGGAGATGCCTACGAGGGTTGCCATAGGTGTCGCCAAACCAAGCGCACAAGGGCAGGCGATGACAATCACAGAGATACCTACTATCAGTGCTGTCTCAAAGCTACCTTCCACAAAATACCAACCGACAAAGGTAAGTAGCGCGATAACCAAAATAGTAGTAGAAAAATACCCTGAGACAGTATTTGCCAACTGTTCAATGCGAGGTTTTTTAGTCATAGACTCTTCAAGTAAAGCGATGATAGAAGTCAGCATAGAACCTGAAGCATCTTTTGTTGCTTTATAATGTACAACTGAGTCTAAGCAAAGCGAACCAGAGAGTATGGTGTCAGACGCTTTTTTATAGATGGGCTCATTTTCCCCTGTGAGAGAAGAGACATCAAAAGAGCCTTGTCCCCATGTTACTTCTCCATCTATCACTACTTTTTCGCCAGGTTTCAGCTCTATAATATCTCCTATGAGGATATTTTCTATGGACACTAAAGATTTGATACCTTCTTTAATCACTGTGACTTCAGTTGGGGTACTCCCCATCATACTGTCTAGGGTATCTACAGCAGATTTTTTACTCAGCACTTCAAGGTATTTACCCACAAGCACAAAAGTGATAATCATCACCACAGAGTCAAAATAAACCTCTCCTCGTGAAGTAAGCATCGCATAAATAGAGTAAAGGTAGGCTGACATTGCACCTGAAGCAACAAGTGTGTCCATGTTGACGATATGATTTTTATAACCATAGTAAGCACCCCTGAAAAATATCCAACCAGAGTAAAAAAGTACAGGAGTAGCAAGGACAAACTCTGCAACATTTAAAATGTCTTTAAACGACTGCTGTATGCCAGAAAAATACCCTGCATAGTGTGCAATAGCAAGCCACATAATGTTCATCGCGCCAAACACTGCGACTAAAATGCGTGTATAGTAGGTTTTTCGCGTAGCCACGGCACGTTCTTCTTGAAGTTTAGGGTCATAGGGGTAGGCATTGTAGCCTATGGAGCGGATGGTTTCTATGAGCTTAGAAAGTTTTACTGTATCATTGTCCCAGACTATTTTGGCTTTATTATTTGTGTAGTTGATACTAGCTTCTAAAACACCTTCTGTCTTGTGAAGTACTTTTTCGTTGAGCCACACACAGGCTGAACAGTGGATACCCTCTATGATAAGGTGTATTTTGTAAAGTCCATCTTCATCTATTTTAATGTATTTGTTCTTGAACCCCTCAAGGTCAAATTTTTCTAAATCATCGGTTTCTTGGTTGGCAGGTTGAAGTGTGGTGTCTCCCAACTTGTCATAAAAGGTATCTAAGCCTTGGCTATTTAGTAAATGGTACACTCCTTGACAGCCTTTGCAGCAGAAGTAGTGGTTGTTTTCTACTATCATCACATCTTCTGAAAAGGTAAGATTACAATGGGTACATGCGACTTCAGCCAATAGATTGCCTTATATAGATTATTTGTTTGGATTATTTTATCTAAATTTGAGTAAAATTCACTTATGGAAAATATATTGACACTCACGATACTTTTAGTCTTTGCAGAACTTTTTGAAGCCTATATGCAAAGAGCACAAACACTTTTTGGTGTACTGCAGAACCTTTATTATTACTATACAAAAAGTATCTTCTTGTTTTTTCTTGTGCAACCTGGATTTTACATTTTACTGCTCATCGTGCTACTGACAGGCATACTCAATGCAAGTATGATTTTTCTTTTGGCACTCAAAGTGTTTGATATATTTTACAAAATAGAACTCATTAAAAGAGTGTTTATAGAGAAAGAAGTTTCTGCAGAGGTTGGACAAATGTTAGAGTGGCAGATGCCAAATTATTTCTTTTTAATGGGTGTGATGATGTACCCACTGATGTTGTTTTATGCTTTGACATAAGACAAAAATGTCCTAAAGTTGACTTTTCAGCCAAAATGCATTATAATGGCAGAACTTACACATTTAGATAACTAATGTAAATACCTTCATAATTTATACCCAAACAAGAGGACATATGAGCGATAACAAAAAATCTTCTACTGGTAACAATGCCAACAGAAAAAATAGAACACACGTACCAGTCAATGGTCACAAAATCGAAGACCTTCAAAATCTTCCCCTTACAAAACTTGTCGAGATAGCCAAAGAAGTTAAAGTTGAAAACCCTAATGAATTTCAAAGAAAAGACCTTATTTTTGAAATCTTAAAGTCCCAAGTATCAGCAGGAGGATTTATCCTCTATACGGGTATTCTGGAAATAATGAATGATGGCTATGGTTTCTTACGTTCTATAGATGGGAACTTTGCCAACTCAAGTAATGATACCTATGTATCTGGTACACAAGTCAAACGTTTTGCTCTGAGAAACGGAGACATCGTTACAGGTCAAGTACGTGCACCTAAAGACCAAGAGAAGTACTATGCGCTTTTAAAAATAGAAGCTATCAACTACTTAGCACCAGATAAGTCAAAATTGCGTCCACTATTTGAGAATCTTACCCCACTTTATGCGATGGAACAGCTCAAAATGGAGTACAACCCGATGAAAATGACGGGACGTGTGCTTGATTTGTTTACACCTATTGGAAAAGGGCAAAGAGCACTTGTTGTAGCGCCTCCAAGAACAGGTAAAACAGAGCTTCTTAAAGAGCTTGCACATGGTGTGACACATAACAACCCAGATGCTTCACTTATGGTACTGCTTGTAGATGAAAGACCAGAAGAAGTCACAGATATGCAACGTTCGGTCAAAGGTGAAGTGTATGCTTCTACGTTTGACCTTCCTGCACAAAATCATGTAAGAACTGCCGAAATGGTGATAGAAAAAGCCAAAAGACGTGTAGAGATGGGAAAAGATGTTGTCATCTTACTTGACTCCATCACTAGACTTGCACGTGCGTACAACACGGTAACACCAAGTTCTGGAAAAGTACTTTCTGGTGGGGTAGATGCCAATGCCTTACATAAGCCAAAACGTTTCTTTGGAGCGGCTAGAAACATAGAAGAGGGTGGAAGCTTAACTATCATTGCCACTGCATTGATAGACACAGGTTCTCGTATGGATGAGGTTATCTTTGAAGAGTTTAAAGGTACAGGTAACTCTGAAGTCATTCTAAGCCGTCATGTCTCAGAACGTCGTATCTACCCTGCGATAGATGTAACAAAGTCTGGTACACGTAAAGAAGAGCTTATGGTAGACACCTTGACTTTACAAAAAGTGTGGGCATTACGTAATGCGATGCAAAATATGGAAGAGGTGGAAGGTCTGAAATTCCTTTTCTCTAAAATGATGAAAACCAAATCAAATGAAGAATTCCTTTCTATTATGAATGAAGGTGCGTAAAAGACTATGCTGAAAATTGGTGTATTCGATTCGGGCATTGGTGGCTTAACTGTTGTCAAGGCATTGAATCAAGTCATCCAAAATTCTAAAGTTTTTTATGTTGCTGACACCAGACATGCTCCCTACGGAGAAAAAACACCCCAACAAATACAAAATTATTCACTAGACATTGCTCACTACCTTGTAGAAACCTATAAAGTAGATGCCTTAGTCCTTGCCTGTAACACAGCAACGGCTTTTGCCATAACAGAACTTCGAGAACAGTATCCACATCTCATCATCATAGGTACAGAACCAGGGGTAAAGCCAGCGATAGAGCAAACCAAAACAGGAAAGATAGGTGTACTTGCTACCCCTGCAACCTTGCAAGGCGATAAATATCAAGATTTAGTACAACGTCTCCCTAAGGAAAAGAAAGTAACTCTATTTGAACAGGCTTGCGCTGGTTTGGTAGAGCAGATAGAAAAAGGGGAAGTAGATTCAGAAAGTACAAAAGTATTACTTACTCCATGGCTTTTACCTATGAAAGAAAATGGGGTAGATACTATTGTATTGGGATGCACTCATTACCCTTTAGTAGGAGATTTAATTTCAAGTATTTTGTGCCGTGATGTGGTGCTGATAGATACGGGACTAGCCATTGCCAAGCATCTTTTAGCCTGTAGTCTTAAAAAAAACCATCAAAATGTTGGAAATAATCATCTCCATATAGAAGTTACTGGCGATATTAACGAAGAAAGTGTGAGAACTATCCTCGGAAAAACAATAAATATCATACCTATATCTATTTCTAATAGTTAAAAATCCTCTTTTCTTATCTTTTTTTTATCAATTGTTATTGAATTGTCATTAACTATAATGTTATCTATGCTAGAATATTCTCATACGGTTATACTGTATTGAAAAAGCCAAATTCATCGTGAGGTGAGTTACGGAAAGTCTAAGTTTCTTGATTGCAAGAAAGCTAGGTTACCTCGGTATAAGTGTTCATTTTCTTGGAATGAATTGAAGATTATAAAATGATATTGTATGACAAAAGGAGTTATAAAATGAAATTATCATATTTTGCCGCATTTGCAATAAGCACGGCCTTAGCCAGTGCAAATCATGCTGATATTACAGCAGGATTGTCTTATGTAAATGTAAAAGCAGATGGGAAGACCTATAAAATAGAACGTGTCAATACACCAAATACGTACTTGAACAATACCTATGCTTTAACCTCAAGACCTTCACCTCCTTTCTTTGTCCAACCTTTTATTGTGACAGAGGGTGTTGAGACTTACGGGGAACTTGAGTTACTTGATTTTATCTCAAAAAAGAGAGGGGTATTCATTGATGCAAGATTACCAAATTGGTATTTCAAATCAGCTATACCAGGTGCGAGAAATATTCCATTTAAGCTGTTCCTCTCTCCTTCTGCAGAATTGAATAAAGTCTTAAAATCACTAGGTGGTGTAAAGAAAAATGGAGCATGGGATTTTTCAAATGCTAAAACCATTTTACTTTATTGTAACGGTGCATGGTGTGGGCAGTCACCTACAGCGATACATGCACTTGCTAAACTAGGGTATCCAAAAGATAAAATGAAATACTACCGTGGTGGTATGCAGTCATGGCAACTATTGGGATTAACAACATATGTACCTAAGGAGAAAAAATGAAAAGATTAACACTATTGGCAGCGTTATCGTTAACGATGCTTTTTGCAGGTTCTTATGACAAGGTGAAAATCACCCCAGATATTGCATATATTTATGTCTATCATAAAGGTAAAGCAGTAAAGGTGCATAGAATTCAAGATACGAAGCATAAATTGACTGGAGAATATGCAAAGCAGTATCGTCCAGGTAAAGATATACAACCTATAAAGTTGGATGAGAATGTTCGTAGTATTGGTGAAGTTGAATTACTTCATTTTATGCGTAATAAAGTGAATAAAAAACGAGGTATTTTAATAGACGTTCGTCCTAAATCAAGCTATAGAGCAGAGTCAATCCCTTCAGCGGTAAATATTCCTCTAAGAGTGAAAGACAATAAAGTAAAATTTGACAAAATTCTTCATATTTTTGGCGCTAAACGTCAGTCAGATGGATCTCTTGAAACAAGTAATGTTCTAGATATTGCTGTATATTGTAATGGTCTTTGGTGTGGTAAGTCAGCTGCGTTTATTAAAGCATTGCTAGATGCTGGATATCCTGCTGAACACATATTATATTATCGTGGTGGTTTCCAAATGTGGAAAATCTTAGGATTTACAACGGTGCAAAACAACTAAATAAGGTTTAGACATGAAAAATTTAATAGAAAGTTTTGCAGTCTTACTGGTAGGTATTCTATCGGCTTTGATTATATACCTTATTGTCCAATACAATATGATTGAAGATGATAACTTTATTGAAGACCTTGCCTATGTTGCACCAGTTAAGAAAAAAGAAACGACCAAATCATACTTAGATGATATGGAAAAATATTCAGATGTTGATGTAAAAGTTGACCCGACAAAAGATGATACAACAAACAGTGTACATGTAAAGTCAGAATTGGCAAAAGATAGATTGCATGATACGGTTTCTGATACATCTAAATCAACTTATATGAAAAATTTGGATAACTATACAGAAAAAGTAGAAACAAAAACAGTGCCAAAAAAGAAAAAAGTTGAGAAGGTTGAAAAAATAGAAAAAGATTCTGTTGTAAAACCAGATGACAATCCAGGGATGGATGAATTCCGTAATGCTTTAGACAGTATTGTAGACGATGAGGAAGAAGTAGCAACTCCAGTAACTTCTAATAAAGAAGATGGCAATGTAGATGATGAAATCCGCATGGCAATTGATGCTGCCTTGGAAGACCTATAGAGAAACTACTTAAGTAGTTTCTCTATAGCCCGATAGCTTCTCTCACCTTAGACATCTTATCTTGTGCAATGGTCTTTGCTTTTTTAGCACCCATCGTCAAGATATCATTTACCTCATCCATATGTGAGAGATAGTACGCACGTTTTTCACGCGCTTCACCTAAATCTTCCCACATTAACTCTTTCAAATACTTTTTGAAATGCCCATACCCCTCTTTACCACTTTTATAACGTGCCTGCAGTTCAAGTTTTTGTGTATCATTTAAGAAAAGTGATGCTAATGCATAAATGTTGTCATCTTCCCATTCCAAGGGCTCGCCTAAAGGTGTAGATGATGAGATAATCTTATTACATCTTTTTTGTAAAGGTTTTTCGTCCATAAAGAGGTCGATGGCATTGTCGTAAGACTTTGACATCTTCTGTCCATCAATACCAGGGATAGTAGCCACTTCTTCTGCTACTTTATGCTCTGGGAGTACAAAGATTTCACCATATTCATTGTTAAACTTGGTAGCAATGTCACGTGTCATCTCAACATGTTGTATTTGGTCTTTACCTACAGGGACTATTTCTGTGTCAAGCATGAGAATATCTGCAGCCATAAGTACAGGGTACGAAAAGAGTGCGTGGTTGGCAGAAATGCCTTTGGCTACCTTATCTTTGTAAGAGTGTGCACGTTCTAGTAATCCCATAGGTGTAAACTTAGAGAGTATCCAGTAGAGTTCAAGCACTTCAGGTACATGGCTTTGTACCCAAAAGGTTGTTTTATTTGGGTCGATACCAACTGAAAGGTAGTCAACAGCTGCATCAATGGTATATTGTTTAAGTGTCTTGGCATCTTTAGACGTGGTAAGTGAGTGGTAGTTGGCTATAAAAGTAAAGAGTTCATTCTCTTCTTGGAGTTCTACCATAGGCTTCATAGCACCAAAATAGTTTCCTATATGGAGTTTCCCTGAAGCTTGGATTCCTGTAAGTACACGCATGGTCACATCCTAAATAATTTTAGGAGATTATAGCAAAGAGTAAGTAAAGGACGCCTATTGGTAGAGGTACCTAGTGGGTACTTCTACCAACCCTCTTCTTCATCCATTCTTTGTCCACGTTTTCGTGCAACCATATCGAGTGGTACCCCTTCAAAATCAAACCTTTCTCTAAAAAAGTTTGACAAATAACGAATATAGGAGAAGTGTAAGTACTCAGGTCTATTGGTAATAAGTGCGATTTTGGGTGGTTTCGTCTCATATTGTGTAGCAAATTTGATGTTAACCACGGCACCATTATGTGAGGGTACATGGTGACGTCGGATAGCCATACGCAAGGCATCATTAAGGTCAGAAGTAGGGATACGATAGGTATAACGTTTATAGATAGTGACAATCTGGTCAAGTATCTTATTGACACGTAGTCCTGTTTTTGCAGAGATGGTGATAAACGGCGCATAGTGTAAAAATCTTAGTTCATCACGTACATCATCTACTACCTCTTCATAACTTCTTTCATCTTTGATGTCCCATTTGTTTAACACGATAAGACAAGCAAGTTTATGTTCTTCTATGAGTCCTGCAACTCTTTCATCTAGTTCTGAGATTTGCGTAGTAGAGTCAAGCATGAGTATAACAAGGTTTGCTTGTTTGAGTAGCTCCGTTGTACGAGAGAGTGCGTATTTTTCAATCCCTACTATCTTGGAGCGCTTACGGATACCTGCTGTGTCTATAAAGGTCACTTCATGTCCATCATGCTCTATCATCTCATCGATAGGGTCTATGGTAGTACCTGCCACATCTGAGACAACAGAGCGCTCTTCACCTAGTAAGGCATTAAGTAAAGAAGATTTCCCTGTATTGACACGTCCTATGATGGCAACTTTTATTTTGTTGTCTACCTCTTTTTCATAGCTAGCATGTACTTGTTCGACTATTTGTGCAAAAGGGTCTACTTCTGTATCTTCTTCTAAAACCAGTTCAACTTCCACTTCAGGTGCAGGGATGTGCTCTTCCATCCAGGCATAAAAGTCGTTAAAGTAACGGTTATGACTCACAGACATAGGAAAAGTAGCATCCGCACCAAACTCTAAAAACTCCCAGTAACGCTCTTCTTCTTTGTCGTTGTCTATCTTGTTAACCACGAGTGCGAGAGGTTTTTTCATCTCTTGGAGTTTGTAAAAGAGTTCTTTATCTTCTGCATCGGGGATGGTTTTTCCATTGACCATATAGATGATAATGTCTGCTGCTTCAGCGGCTTTTAGTGAAAACTCAGCAACTTTAGTAAAAAGCTCTGAAGAGTAGTCTATCCCGCCAGTGTCAAGCACTTCAAACTCACGGTTTTCCGAGATAGTCACGATACGCTTTTTAATGTCACGTGTCGTTCCAGACATATCTGAAGTAATGGCATCACGCTGTCTAGCCAAACGGTTAAAGAGTGAAGACTTCCCTACGTTAGGGCGTCCTACAATGGCTACTTTTTTTAAAGGTTGTTCTTGCATTTAGTTTTCTTTCTATGATGTATTCTCTTGTCTACTGAGAATAGAGGGTATTTAATGGTTGGCATTATAGCATATTTAAAAAGTTATGTTAAAATGAAAACAATAGAAAAGCAAGAGGAGCATGGCATGTTGGCATTAAAAGAGGAATTTTTACCTAACTATACTTATGAAGAGTATAAACTTTGGGAAGGTGAGTGGGAACTTATTGACGGGATTGCCTATGCTATGTCACCTGCACCTACAGTAACACATCAAGAAATAAATCTAAATATCGGCAGCCTTATTAAAAGAGCATTAAAAGGGTGTAAGCATTGCAAAGCTCTACCTGAAGTAGACTGGAAAATCGACAACGATACCGTAGTCCAACCAGACACGCTTGTCGTATGTAATCTAAAAGAGCGTGGTGCGTACCTTTCTCAGACACCTGAAATCATCTTCGAGGTGCTCTCTCCAAGTACAAAGAAAAAAGATAGAAACTTAAAATATCACTTATATGCTTCTGAAGGCGTTAAGTACTACATCATGGTAGACCCTGCTGGTATGTTTGCTGAAGTATATAAATTAGATGGCACTATTTACCGTTTAGAGGGTGAATATAAAAATGAAAGTTATACCTTTGACACAGAAGCGTGTAGCTTCTCTATCTCTTTTGAAGAGGTTTTTGATTTAGACTAGTGATGTGAGTTTCTCTTTAAGGGTACGTTTTAGCATCTTTTTAAAACCTTGCGGAGAGATAATACTTATCTGTGGTAGCCACTTAATGACGAGTTCTTCTAGTTCGTGTAGGCTAGAGACTTTATAGTGTACTTCTATGTCTCCGTTGTCAAAGGTATGCACTACTTTTTGGCTAGGTAGGTACTTTTTAAAGAGGAAAAATCTACGTACTTTTTTTGAAACTTGTAGACGCACTAGTATCTCCTCTTTCCCAAATACTGCCCATGGGGTTTGTATAGTTTTTATAAATTCTATGATGTCTTTGTGGCTACTAAATGTTCTATTCTTATACTCCACCTCTTCTATCATAGCTATGCGTCTAAATTCAAATTGGTTTTTGGAACTGTTTTCTCCGACCATGTAAAAGTTTTCATTGAGAAAAAGTATTTTGTAAGGGTTAAAGTTTGTTACCGTGATGGCTCTTTCACTTTTGTAGTGTATCTTCACTTCCTTGTTAAACTTGATGGCGTGTTCCAACTTTTTTATGACTTCATGGTTTTGCATGTTCTCAAAAGGACGAGACTTAAAGTTATAGACAGACATGGACTTGTCTATGAGAGCTTTGGTTTTGTCTGAAATAAGGCTCTGCTTTTGTGTCACCCCAAAGAGGTTGACTATGTTAGCCAGTGTCATGAGGTCGGTAGCATGAAGCACCTCGTCAAGTAGTACCTTTTTATAGGCTTGGTAACACTCTCCCTCTTTGCTCATAAAGTCCCCAAAGAGTTCACGTATCAGCTCAAAGTCACGACGTATGGTGCGGTCACTTACCGCATACTCCTGTGATAGTCTTGTAACGCAGAGTTTTTTACCTGCATTTAGGTCTTTAAGTATTTTTATGGTTCGGTATAGGCTTGATTTTTGGCTCATTGGACTTTATTCCAAGGAACCAATATATAATACAGTATAGTTGTAATAAATCCAAAAAGTATTATTCCTAAAGTCTGTATAGCTATAAAAGACAGAATAGAAGCATTGGGAAACATATCTAAAATAAATCCAAAGATATCTAAGGCAAAAAAGCCCCCAAGAGGTAAACTTATCCATTGTAGAAAAATCATTGGTATAGCGATTAATTTATTAAGTTTCAATTGACAGTTACAATGTTGGCAATAATTTCTTCTAAAAATACCTGTTGTTGATTTCTTCCAAAAATTTAAAGGTTTTGCTTGACAGCATGGGCATTTATTTATATGAAAAATCATACTAGGTACTCCTCCGTAGATTCTTTCACTAGCTTCATCAACTCTTCATCCATATACTGATACTCATCAGGTATATCTAGCACAATCACTTTTTTATGCTGTAAAAGTTTGCTGTATTGTGCTTTGAGTCGGTCTTTGTGTTCCATTACAAAGATGAGATCTGCCCATGTAATGTCTTTTGCATTAACCGTATGTCTAGCCTTTTGGCTAGTACCAGTAGAGCGTACATTGACACGAGGGTCTTTACTGTAGACTTTCTCTGCTGTAGGACTACGCCATTGGTTTCGACTGCATATGAAAAGGATGTTTTTCATTTTATTTTTATTCGATACTTTTTAAATTTTTTAAATCCATATATAAGTACATTTCTAATAAGTTTTAATTCTTTTTTACTAAATTCAGGATGATAGGGAGGATTATTTTTAGTTACACTTGGTAGATTTGTTCCTATAAATGCTTTTTCATAAATTTTATATGCTTGTGGAGCTTTTTTCCTATATGCTTGTAGATTATCATTATCAAAAGAAAAAGTATTTGCTAAATCTATGAAAAAATTCCATGCAGTTAAAATCTCATTACATACAAGGCTTTTTTTATTTGTATTCACCCATTTGAACACTATACCTAAATCATGTGGTATGGGTTTAAATTTATTAACAATTTTTATATTTTGTTTTTTAGCATATTGTTTTAAATATTTTAATTTTGAGAAAACAGGTATCTTTTTTGTTTCTTTATCAACATAGTACAAATCTTCACTATCTGTACCCATTTGAAAAATCATATATCTATTCTTCTTATTTAACTTGTAATGTAATGGATAAAATTTAATTTTCAAAATATACTCCAAATTTTTAAACGGACAAAATACGTCATTGAAATATTGTACCATACTTTCTATACAAAAATCCAAATAACCAAAGTGTAATCTACAATTCTGAAAAAACGCTATTTTGACATTTTTTATCTTTTAGTGTAACATTAAAGTGTACAGAGTTTCTCTGTGTAAAACCATCGGAGTTCGTTTTGGACGTTAAGCTAGCGATTACTTCGGTAAAGCATTGGCAAACAGCCGTAAAATCTAGTAGTTTTTGGTCTACTAATCTTTCACAAAAATAGTTTTTAATTCCAACTGCACTAACCTTACAAGATTTACTCCAAGTTTCTTAGCCGATAAAATACGTGACTGAAGCAGATAAACCTTATATGTAAAACTAGTTATTCTTTCTCTTAAAGATAGAGTTCTTTAGATTAATAAATAGCATAGACAAAAATATACCAATAACAACAATTAAAGCAAAGGATACAATATCATCAAAAGAGTCAAATAGCAAATCAAAATAGTACGATAATGGGGGATGCTCAATAATATTTTGATAATGAGCTTTTTTATCTTTCAGAAGCTTAGGGTTTGCAAAACCATAAAGTTCGGCTAATTCTAAATATGCTAAACCTTCTTCAGCAGTTGTAGCTTGTGCTTCTATTCTCGATGCTGTATAGAATAGGTCAGAAACTATTTTATCTTTTGGTTTAACAAAGACAAGACGCTCTTTTAATTGGTAATTTATTGCTTTTCGTATATCTGAGATTGTGTGTGTTTGGTTGTTTATGCTAATATTGTCATCTAAAATAAACTTTAAAGGAAGAGAAATAGCTCTTTTTGTTTGTAAAAAATTTTTATTTTTGCTCTCTTTGATTTTTAATTTTAAAATAAGTTGGTGTAGCCACTCTGTCCCATAGTGAGAACTAGAGTCTCTGTTAATTCCTTCTGTTATCCATGTTAGTGCTTTTTCATTTTCTCCATTTAGCTCATATGCTGTACCAAGGTTTGAAGCTATAGAGTATTTCTTTGGGTGGAGTTTATTTAACGTTAAAAGCTTTTTAATTGAATCATCATATTTTCCTTGAAGCATTAAAATAACAGCATTTTCTTCTTCCAATTCATCGGATGACACTGTTTTATATTTTCTCTCTTCTAGTATATTTTTTAGTGTTTTTTGAGGTGATGCTCTTTCAATAGTCTCTGTAAGTATAAGCGCACTAACATAACCATAACCTTGATATTTATGCTTTCCGTCAAGTGTTGTACCGTGAATCCATATGCAAGAAAATAGAGAAGCAGGTAGTAAAAATAGTAATAGTTTTTTCAAGGATAACCTTCAATTTTAATGTATATTTATATCAACAATTATACTTTTTAAACCTTACTGTCCTCCTTTAGCCCATTAATTCAGTATGAATAGGCAAACAAGTTAACAATATTAATACTTTTTTCATAACTATCCATAGCGACATGAAATTGAATCTATAAATAAAATAGTAACGGACAAAATACGACCAAAAATACAAATATAATACTCCTACAAAACAAAAAGGAGTCAAAAATGAACTTAGAAGAGTATGGATTTACTGAGATAGACAATGCTGTATTAGAAAAAACAAAAACACCCTACAAAATATATGCGGAGCTTTTAGATGAAACAGCGCAAGAGCAGTTTTATGATGTATTGGCAGAGCCTTATGTGACTTATGGGGCGTTAATGCCAGATGCGCATGCAGGGTATACCATGCCCATCGGTGCAGTGTGTGCTACTAAAGATATGGTAGTCCCTCAGTTTGTGGGGTTTGACATTGGGTGTGGAATGTGTGCTTATAAGACCGACTACACCAAAGAGGAAGTTGAGGGGAAGGCAGAGTTTATCTATGAGCAGATTGTAGAGCGCATTCCATTGGGGTTTAAGACACATCAAAATCATCAGTCACTCTCTATAGATTTGCCTAAAACTGAGTTTGCAGAGCATGTTTTAAATACCACAGGACTCAAACAAGTAGGAACACTTGGTGGAGGTAATCATTTTATTGAGGTAGGGTATGGAGCAGATGAAAAAGCGTGGATTGTCATTCATTCAGGTAGCCGTGGGTTTGGACATAAGATAGCTTCTCACTATATGAGTAAAGCGTATGAACTTAAAAACCCAAATAAGGATAAGTTGGAAGCTTTGGTTACTGACTTTAAAGAGCGAAACAAAATCTTTAAAGAGAAAAATCCAGAGGGGTTTGAGAAAGCCGTGAAGAAGTTTACGACCAAACAGGAGTTAGCACTTCTTAAAAAAGCCAAACTCGATAATATTAAAGAGATTTTACCTCTGGATGTTCACTCTAAACTTGGAAAAGAATACATTAAAGACCAAAACTTTGCGTTGGAGTTTGCCTTAGAGAACCGAAAAAGAATGATTGCGACCATTCATGAGATTATGAATGAGGCTTTTGGTGGTTCATTTGCGTTTCAAGAGCATGATGAAGTGCGATTTATCAACCGTAACCATAACCATGCAGAGTTTGATGAAAAACGAGGTGAGTGGATTCACCGAAAAGGAGCAACGCATGCTGAAAAAGGGATGAGAGGAGTCATCCCTGGCAATATGAGAGATGGTTCGTTTGTGGTCATCGGAAAAGGCAATGAAGATTCCTTGGCTTCTTCTTCTCATGGAGCAGGACGAGTGATGAGTCGTAAAAAGGCTAGAGAGAATGTTTCGCTAGAAGATTTTGAAACATCTATGCAAGGTATTAGAGGAACGGTTGATGTCAATACTTTAGATGAGTCACCTTTTGCCTACAAAGATATCTTTGAGGTGATGAGGTTACAAGATGACTTGGTAGAGGTAGAGGAGCACATCAAAGTGCTCATCAATGTCAAAGACAATACTAAGAGTCGCTACTAGGCAAGGATTCTACGTAAATACTTTGTGAAGGGAAGGCAAAGCTTGAGTGGTTGGATTCTACTATTTTCATGATTTGTAAATGAACGTCTTCTCTGGTGTTGAGGTATTTTGCCCAGTTGGATGTTGCAGTGAAAGTGTAGATGAAGATGTTGAGTGCAGAATCTCCAAAAGATTCAAAGTTTACAAGCAGGGTTTCTTTTTGGGAAATGCCCTCATGGTTGTGAAGCATATATTTTATCTCTTCTACGATGTTTGTCATTTGTGTGCTTGAAGTGCCATACGTCAAACCAATACGCATTTTGATACGACGTACCCCACGGCGCGAAAAGTTTTCTATGGGGTTGTTGGCCACGATTTGGTTAGGTACGGTGATGAGTGACTTACCAAAAGAACGTATCTTGGTGGTACGCATGCCTATGTCTTCTACGGTGCCTTCTACGCCGTTGACCTTTATCCATTCTCCTATGCGTATGGACTTGTCTGCAAGCAAGGAAAAAGAGCCAAAAAGGTTAGATGCAGCATCCTTGGCGGCAAGTGCAAAGGCGAGACCTCCTATACCTAGTGAGGCCACAAGTGCAGTGACGTTGATGCCCCATACTTGTAGCATAGCACCTAGACCTACACCTGAAATGAGTATCTTTAAAATGGTAAGTATGAAGTTTCCTACCTCTTTGGACAGGTCTGAGGAAAAACGTCCTGCAAATGTATGTGCCAAACCACGTAGGGCTTCTGTCACTGCCAAAATAGCCCAGAAAATATCATACACAACAAGGGTACTTAAAATATTTTTGATGAACTCTGTCTCTTTAAAGATAATGAGAAAAAATAGATGTGCCCCTATGACGATAAAGGCAAACCGTGTAGGCGCTTTTAGTGCGGAAATGACACGGTCATCATAGTAGTTCGTAGTGTATTTCGCAAGGTTTTGTAATGTAGCGATGACAATGAGTGTAAAAAACTTACGAAACAAAAGAAATAAGACAAACACAACACTCGCTGCAATCAGTTGTGCCAAAGGGATCCCAAAAACAATATGAGAGAAAAAACCTCCATAGCTAGAGTTATAGAGTGGGGTGAGCGCATCTTGTGTGATGGTATGAATGTTCATATCGAGTCCGTCTATGACGTCCAGAGATGTAGTGGCATTGACTTCGGTAGTTGGCATAATTTTTCCCTCACGATTTGGGGCACCTATTATTAGAGATGCCCTTTTATTCACTTAATTATAGTAAAATTTGACTCAATAAAGGATTTTTATGTTTAAAAAAAGTGTATTTATAGGTTTTGTCTTGTTATTTGCCTATACAGGTGCGGTAGCAGAAAAAATAACAGCAAACTTTGATGTAAGCTATGGGATATTTGGAAAGATAGGTGTGACAAATGCAGTGTTAAGTAAAGATAGTAAACATTACACAATAGATGTACACCTAGCAGCGACAGGTTTGGCAAAGGTACTAAGTGGTGGGCGAAAAGAGCATCACATTTCCAAAGGACATATGGAGCATGGGTTGATGGTGAGTGACTTGTATCAGGTCATTAAGTCCCATGGTGATGTGATGGTAAACAACGTATATTGGATAAACCATCAGAAAAAGTATGTACGTGAAGTGTATAAAAAGTATGAAAAAGGAAAACTGGTTACAAAAGAAGAAACGCGACTTGATTTTTATGCTAAAGATGATTTATTAACCCTTTACTTTAATCTCGATAGTGCCATAAAAGAGAAAACAAAAGCCAAAACCTATGTCTACAAAGCGGTTGGTGCAGAACGTCAAAAAGGGAAAGTGACTGTTATTGTCCCCAAGACGAATGTTTTGGAAAGTTATAAAAAAGAGTTAGGTAGCGATGCTACTTGGTATGCCACGGCGATTATACATCAGAAGATATTTTCAAGTAAAGAGGGTAGATTGATGTTAGCCATAGGAAAAGATGGTATTACCAATAAGGCAGTGCTAAAAGACGTGATATTTTTTGGTGACATACGTGCCGTACGAACTAAATAGGATTTTTTTGTTACACTTCCACAAAAAATGAGGCACATTTTGAAAAAAATTATCAAAAATATGGACAGAGGTATCCTTTTCATGCTTCTGGCTTCTCTCTCTTTTGCCTTTATGGGTGGTTTTGCCAAGGTAGTGAGTCAGTCTCTCCCCCCTGTAGAAGTTACTTTTTTTAGAAATATTTTTGGTGTCGTTTTGGTAGGTCTGTCTATTGTGAAAGTGCCATTAAAGCAGACAGGTGGAAAGTTCTTACTTCTACTCTTTCGTGGTTCTATGGGCTTTGCAGCGTTATTGGCATATTTTTACATCATGGCACACATTCCATTAGGTGAAGCGGTAACGTATAACAAAACTTCTCCTATCTTCGTAGCTATTTTTGCATATATTTTTTTAAATGAAAAGTTACACCCTAGTGCCTTGTTTGCCATCATCTTAGGTTTTGTGGGTATCGTGCTTGTAGCACAGCCAGACGGTATGCATTTTGACAAATATGATTTACTTGGTATCTTTTCAGGTATCGGAGCAGCACTTGCCTACACCTCTATACGTGAACTTAGAAAATACTATGATACCCGTGCCATAGTTATGTCTTTTATGGGAGTTGGAACTGTAGCTCCCTTGATACTGATGCTTATGACACCCTATATTGATGTACCCAAATCTTTTGACTGGATGTTTGCCCAGTTTGTCTTGCCCGTGGGCGTAGAATGGGGCTACGTGACAGCAGTTGGAGTCTTTGCTACCATGTCACAACTGCTTATGACCAAGGCTTATGAACTAACCAAAGCAGGTATCGTTGGAACGATAAGTTACAGTAACATCGTCTTTGCTGTGCTTATAGGTGTGATGTTAGGAGACCCTATACCTGATTTTTGGACAGTTTTGGGTATAATCTTAGTAATTGTGTCAGGGCTACTCGTAGCGCTACCTAAAGCAAAAGGATAATGACAAGATGATTTTAATAGCAGGCCCTTGTGTACTTGAAAGTCGTGACAATGTCATGCGTATTGCAGAATCATTGGGGAAATACCATGATGACTGTACCAAAGAGTTCTATTTTAAGGCAAGTTTTGACAAAGCAAATCGTACGTCTTTAGACTCTTTTAGAGGTCCAGGACTTGATGAAGGGCTTAAAATGCTTCAAGAGGTCAAAGATCAATTTGGTTATAAAATCTTGACCGATGTACATGACTATACGCAACCAGCAGCCGTTGCTGAGGTAGCAGACGTGCTTCAAATTCCCGCTTTTTTATGTCGTCAGACAGATTTACTGGTAGCAGCTGCAAAGACTTCGGCGGTAGTGAACATCAAAAAAGGGCAGTTTTTAGCACCTCAGGCGATGGAACACTCAGTAAAGAAAGTACTCAAAACACGTGGTTTTGACGGAGATGCTACGTATGAAAATGCAGAAAAGTATAATGTCTGGCTTACAGAAAGAGGTTCTACCTTTGGTTACGGAAATCTAGTTGTAGACATGCGAGGACTCAAGCAAATGAGAGAGTTTGCGCCTGTAATCTTCGATGCCACACACTCGGTGCAACAACCAGCATCTGGTGGTGCAACATCAGGAGGAGACTCTGAACTTGTACCCTACCTTTCTCGTGCAGCAGCAGCGGTAGGAGTGGACGGTTTCTTTTTTGAGACACACTTTGACCCTAGCATTGCTTTGAGTGATGGACCAAATATGATAGAATTAACCAAGTTAGATGCGCTCATTAAACAGATAGAAGCGATTCAAAGCATCGTAGAGTAACAAGATTGTGTAGGGTGTTGTGCCCTGCCCATCGGAAATGCCCTTGGGGTACACAACACCAATTAATAAAGGATAAACATGAAAATAATAGAAGGTAACCTACAAGTAGACAAAAGCAAAAAAGTAGCGATTATTAATGCAAGATTTAATCACTTCATTACAGACAGACTTGTAGAAGGTGCGCAAGATGCCTATGCAAGACATGGTGGAAATGCAGATGATTTAGATCTTATTCTAGTACCAGGTGCATTTGAAATCCCATTTGCACTAGACAAAGCACTGGCATCAGGTAAATACGATGCCATCTGTTGTGTCGGTGCTGTCATTCGTGGTGCAACACCACATTTTGACTATGTCTCAGCAGAGGCAACAAAAGGTGTGGCAAATATGGCACTCAAGTATGGTAAACCAGTAACCTTCGGTGTCCTTACTGTGGATAGTATAGAGCAAGCGATAGAGCGTGCAGGTACGAAAGCAGGAAACAAAGGTGGCGAAGCAATGGTTGGGCTTATAGAACTTATAAATTTATATAGTGAGATTAACTAATGGCGACAAGACATCAAGCACGAACAGCAGTAGTAGGACTTTTATATGCCTATGATTTGGGTAATGAAAACATCTCTAAATTCTCAGATGAAATACTTGAAGAAGATAAGATACGTAACAAACAAAAAGAGTTCTCAAATACACTCTTTACAGGTACTGTTGAAAATCTTGAGATGTTAGATAAAGAGATAGAAGAACACCTTACAGAGTGGGATTTTAACGATATTGGTAAAGTTGAAAAAGCTATTATGAGACTGGGTGCTTACGAGATACTTGTGGCTAAAACAGATAAAGCTATCATCATTAATGAGGCTGTTGAACTTGCTAAAACATTAGCAGATGAGAAGTCTCCTAAGTTTATTAATGGTGTATTGGATGCTTTAGGTGAAAAGAAAGAGTCGTAGGGTGTTGTATCCTTACAACACGCTGTTGGCAATTAAAACTATTTGGTGTTGTGATGGCACAACACCCTACGGGGGGGGGTAAAAAATGACTGCAACCATGACAAAACGTATGACCATAGATGAAGCCATTGAGCTCATAGAGAAGGCTGACCTCAAAACTTTGGGAAAGATGGCACTCGCACGTAAAAAAGAGATGCATCCCAAGGGTGTGACTACCTTTGTTGTAGACAGAAACATTAACTACACCAACATTTGCTGGGTAGACTGTAAATTTTGTGCTTTTTATACGCATGAAAAAAAAGAAGATGCCTACATCCTTACTTTCGATGAGATAGACCAGAAGATAGACGAACTTCTTGCCATTGGGGGGACACAAATTTTATTTCAAGGTGGGGTACATCCTAAACTTGAGATAGAGTGGTATGAAGATTTGGTAGAACACATTTCTAAGAAGTACCCTCAAGTAACTATTCATGGTTTTTCTTCTATTGAAGTTGCTTATATCGCAAATCGTTCCAAGATAAGCATCTCTGAAGTCATTAGACGACTTAGAGATAAAGGGCTCTCCTCCATACCTGGAGCAGGGGCAGAGATACTAAGTGATAGAGTACGAGACATCATCGCACCTAAAAAACACGATAAAGACGAATGGCTTGAAGTGCACCGTCAGGCACATAAATTGGGTGTGAAATCAACAGCTACCATGATGTATGGAACGGTAGAAACGGTACGTGAGATAGTGGAGCATTGGGACTATGTACGCCAGCTTCAAGATGAGACAGGTGGCTTTAGAGCATTTATTATGTGGAGCTACCAAAGTGACCATACACAGCTTAAACGTGAGTTACCGACCATTACAAAAACCACACCGAATCAGTACTTGCGTTACTTGGCAGTGGCGCGTCTGTTTTTAGACAATGTGCCTAACATTCAGAGTTCATGGGTAACGCAAGGCTCATACATCGGTCAGATGGCACTGCTTTTTGGTGCCAATGACTTAGGTTCAACTATGATGGAAGAAAATGTGGTCTCGGCTGCAGGAGCGGCTAACTCTATGAATCAAGAAGAGATGATAGCGCTTATTCGTGATGTTGGAGAACATCCTGCTAAGCGTAATACTGCCTATGATATATTGGAAAGATTTTAACTTATTGTTTGTTTGCATTTCCTCTTATCTTGATTGTGGTGTTGTTTTTCTCTTCTACCCCAAGGGCATTTCATCGCTTTGCTCAGGGCATTTTTTTTAGAAAAAACGAAGCAAAAAAGCGTCGTTGTTCTCAAATCACTCCGTTTTCAAGGGTGTTCACAACGACAAGACACACTAGCGTGTGATTAATTAGGAAGAGCGTATGAAAAAAATATTTATTTTACTACTACTATTACAAGGATTCGCAATGGCAACAAGCCTGAATGAAGTGACTATCAACGATACTAAGGTACCTGTTGTTTTTGAGGAGGGGAAGTATATTCCTATCGTGTCAATGCAACTGGTATTTACAAATGCAGGGCATTTATCTAACACTATAGATGGTTTGGCAGATATGTCTGCGAAGCTACTTAACGAAGGTACAGCAAAAGAAGGAAGCATTGGTTTTGCTACAAAGCTAGATGCGCATGCTGTAGACTTAAGTGCAGGAGTAGGGCGTGAGAGTTTTGTGATAGAAGTCTCAGCACTAAAATCGGAGTTTCCTTATGCTATAGACAGACTCGTTGAGTTACTCAAAGACCCGAACTACACAGAAGAAGCATTGGCACAGATAAAGTACCAAAAGATAGGGTGGCTCAAACAAAAAGAGAGTGACTTTAATCATGTAGCGTCTAATGCTCTGCGTGCGAAACTCTTTAAAGGTACTGCACTTGCACGCCCGTACGATGGCACAGTAGAGAGCATACAAAGTCTCTCTTTGGCTGACATAAAAACATTTCTCACTTCTCATCTTGGGGTCAATAATCTTATCACAGTAGTAGGTGGAGATATCACTTTTGATGAAGTATCGAAGTATCTTAAAGAGGTATTGCCATTGTTTCCAAAGGTGGAGACAAAAGGGTTGGAAAGACTCACTGCTTCAGATAAAAAAGAGGTTGAATACATAGAAGAAGACACGCAACAAGCCTACATCTTTTTTGGTGCACCTTTTAACTTTTCCTATAATGCCAAAGAACAATACAAAGCAAAAATCGCAGAGTATCTTCTCGGAGGAGCGGGTTTTGGTAGCCGTATGATGGAAGAGATACGTGTTAAACGTGGGCTTACCTATGGTGTGTATGCCTCTTTACGCCGTACAAAACCTGTATCGTATATGAGTGGTTATCTACAAACAAAACTCTCTACCCAGGATGAAGCCAAAGACCTTATACAGTCAGTCGTAGATGACTTTGTAAAAAATGGCATCACTCAAAAAGAGTTAGATGACACTAAGAAATTTCTCCTTGGTTCAGAGCCATTGCGTACAGAGACACTCTCTCAAAGACTCAACCGTGCCTATAACGACTACTACTATGACCGTCCACTGGACTTTTCCAAGCAACAGTTAAAGAAGATAGAATCTGTAACACTTGAAGAGATGAATAGTTTTATTAAAGCGCATAAAGAGCTTTCAGATATTAGTTTTTCTATTGTGACGAAGGAAAAAGAGGAAAAATAATATTTGGTAGGGTGCTGTAAGGGTACAACACCCTACGGCAAAAATATGACAATTTGACATATTTTTCACTATCTTCAAAAAGCTTCGTTATAATTTACCTAATAAATACAAAATAAAGCTCGTTTCCATGCTCTGCGTGGGAATGCATACTTCATTTATGCATTCCCAACGGGACGTTGGGAACGAGACTCATGGGAGTTCACAGTGGAAGAAGCAAAACAACTTTTTAAAAAACTCAAAATCCATACACTGCTTGACCTTGCACTTATCATCCCCACATCTTACAACGATACTACACTCACACTCAAACCAGAATTAGGGAAGATAAATACACTAGAAGCGAAAGTGGTTGATAGTTCTGTGTATGCAGGGAAGTTGCGTGTGACATTTATGCTTACGCAGTCAGATCGTAGGCTCTCTTCTACCTTTTTTAGAGTGACACCCTACCACCATAAACTTTTTGAGGTAGGTACTAGCCATGTGATACAAGGCAAACTTGAGGAGTACAAGGGCTACTTGCAGATGTCTCAACCCAAGTCCATTAAGCAGATAGGCAAGATAACGCCTAAGTATAAAACTGTACTGAAAGAGAGTGAGATAAGTGCGCTTATAGAACTCTATATCTCAGAACAAAACCTTTATAACGAAGGGTTGGACTCTAAAGAAGTGGCGACGCTGATGCATATACATTTTCCTAAAAGCATGGAAGAAGTTTATGACAATGGAAGTTTTAAAGCAGAGTTTGTTACGGTGTTAAAATTTGTAGAAGCCTACAATCATCTTAAAAAGCTTCGAGGTAAACGTGCAGACTTTCCTGCACTTCATGCGTTAGATGGAGATATCAAACCTTTTGTGGATAATCTACCTTTTACACTAACTGAAGAACAACAAGCTGTCATCGCCGATATTCAAAAAGACTTAGCATGTGATGAAAAAGCAGCGAAGCGCATGGTTGTGGGTGATGTAGGTTCGGGTAAGACCATGGTTATCTTAGCTTCTGTAATGATGGCATTGCCTTATAAAAGCATACTCATGGCACCCACATCACTGCTTGCCTTGCAACTCTATGAAGAAGCATGTAAATACTTATCTTCACCGAGGGAGTCAGGTGACAACGATTCATCTGCTAAGGCAGACAAATCATTGTCACCAGACCCCTCTGTACCCTCTGTAAATATCGCGTTGGTCATGCAGGGAAAAGATAGAGGTACGTACCAAGAAGCAGACTTCGTCATAGGAACACATGCTTTACTCTATAAAGATGATTTACCTGAAGCTTCTTTAGTGATGGTAGATGAACAGCATCGTTTTGGGACAAAACAACGGGCAAGTTTAGAGGCATTGGTTTCGTCAAAGTCATCGCTGAGGGAGTCAGGTGACAACGATTCATCTACTAAGGTAGACAAATCATTGTCACCTGACACCTCTACTGCTACTGCTAAAAAACCACACTTTATTCAGTTTTCAGCCACACCTATCCCACGTACCCAAGCTATGATGGAGTCAGAGTTACTGGATGTCTCTCTCATCACTACCACACCCTTTGAAAGAGAAGTACTTACACAGACCATCACCAAGCAAGACTTTCCTAACTTACTTACACATATAAAAGAGGAGCTAGCGCAAGAGCATCAAGTCCTCATTATCTACCCTTTAGTTGAAGAGAGCACAGAAGTACCCTACCAATCACTTGAAGAGAGTAGAGAGTTTTGGGAGAGTAAGTTTGATGATGTCTATGTCACGCATGGCAAAGATAAGAAAAAAGAAGAGGTACTTTTAGAGTTTAGAGAAAAAGGAAACATCTTACTTGCTACAACTGTAGTAGAAGTAGGTATTTCACTCCCTAAACTTACCCTCATTGTTATCGTAGGTGCAGAACGCTTAGGGTTGGCTACACTGCATCAACTAAGAGGACGTGTAGGGCGCAATGGCTTAAAGAGTTGGTGTTACCTCTACTCTAACTTCAAACCCTCAGAACGCCTGACTCAGTTCTGTCAAACGACCAATGGATTTGACATTGCAAAGTTAGACTTAAAATTTAGAGACAGTGGAGACATCCTAGATGGTACCATACAAAGTGGTCAGAAGTTTAAGTGGTTAGATATGGGGGAAGATGAAGAGGTAGTCGCTAGGGCTAAAAATAGATTGGGGAGTGTGGGAAGTTAATGTAGTTTTATTCCCATGCTGAGCGTGGGAATAAGTGTAGATGGTCTATTAATACAATCCGAATTTCCCATCGGCTCTTTTGTACATGACTCTCATAATGCCGTCATGGTCGTTAAAGACGATAAATTGTCTTTTTTTCTCTGCTTTGAGCGCATCAAGTGCTTCATCAAAGTCAAGTGGTTTATGTAGTTCCAAGTCCATCGGTACGATCTCTAGTTCTTCAGTTGTGTTGTACTCACTGACTGCTTCCGCATCGGCACCTAAGTCTTTAAATGAAGTAATGCGATGCCCTTTTATTTTATCGGCATGGCGTCTGAGTGATTTTTTGACTCTTTCTATCGCTAAGTCTATAGCGGCATAGACATCTTTATCATTTTGGGTGATGACGATAGTGTTTTTGTCTTTTAAGTTAACGATGAACTCAGTGGCAAAGCCTTTTTTACCATTTTTCTCATTGGCGGAGATGATGGTATTGGCTGAAATAATGTCTAGATTATATTTTTTAAGACCCTCGACGGCTGCATCTGCATACGCTTTGATAGTCTCTGTAAGTTCAAAATGTCTTCCCGTGATACTTTTGTTCATTATAAATCCTTTAATATTAAAGTATAGATAAATTCACTATCTATGCTTAATTGTAACTTAAGATACTTAATGAAGGGTAAATGAAATATATAATTTAAAAGTGATATGTAGTGAGGGAAGTTGAAAATTTACATTTTAAAAAGAGTAGTCAAATAGACCTACTCTTTTTCTTTGTTTTGCTAGTAATACGAAATTATATTATTCCTATTACTGGAGCTCCTCCTGGTGTCGGTGGCGGTGGCGGTGGCGGTGGTACCGGTGTTCCTCCTCCAGCTGGAGCTGGTGCTGGAGCTGGTGCTGGAGCTGGTGCTGGTGCTGGAGCTGGTGCTGGAGCTGGTGCTGGTGCTGGTGCTGGAGCTGGAGCTGGTGCTGGTGCTGGAGCTGGTGCTGGT
>Ga0256829_1000613_pt1 | contig 34645 bp, 38 predicted proteins | sample 131447metaG_FD_185979 | JGI IMG/M metagenome (GOLD analysis project Ga0256829, IMG submission 185979) | Hydrothermal vent microbial communities from Lau Basin, Pacific Ocean - 131-447 | ecosystem: Environmental > Aquatic > Marine > Hydrothermal vents | place: Pacific Ocean: Lau Basin | collected... | reverse complement strand
TCGAAAGGATCACGCTTATGCCCCATATCCTCCTCTACACCATGGATCATTGCCCATACTGCAAACGCGCCAAAGCTCTGTTGCTCGAAAAAGGCATCACCGATTGGGAAGAATACGATCTTGAGATCGTTCCTGAGAAACGCGGTGAAATGATCAAGCGCTCAAACGGCCGACGCACCGTGCCGCAAATTTTTATCGGAAACACCCATGTGGGCGGCGCCGATGACCTCTTCAAACTCGAGGCAGCAGGTCGGCTGGACCGCTTGCTGAAGCTCGAACCACAATTCTAAGGAAACAAGACAATGGAACAACAAAACCTGGCACAGCTCGACACGCTTTTGGGCATGCTCGCACAAGGTCAATTCGTCGAAGGTATGGAAGCCTTCTTTGCGCCTGACGTAACCATCCAGGAAGTTGGTCAGCCGCCAAAGACCGGACGGGATCTGACAATCGCGGTTGAGAAAGAATTGCTCGCTGGCGTGTCTGAGTTCATCCAATATAGCGCGCACTCTAAAGGTGCCGGTGGCGACAAGACTTTTTATGAAGCGACCATGGAGTTCAAAACCACTGACGGCGAGCACGTCGTGCAAAACCAGGCCGTCGTCACGACCTGGAAAGACGGCAAGATCGTCGATGAACGCTACTATCACAGCAACGTCTAGGGGCTGAATCAAAGCTCGTGCCTCTCCCATCGCGGCGCAGGCATGAGCGCTCCCCTTGCCATCAATTCAAGACTATTCGATCAAAGAGGCGACTAGCTTCTGTAAGGCGGATGCCATGGCCCTCTCAATCAAAGGCGCAGGACACTTATTGGTCCACATTCCAACCGCGCTGTTTCCGATTGCGCTTGGATTGGCCGGATTGGCGTCTGCCGCAATCATTGCAGCATCCAAACTCAACACCGCGCCGCTCCATTCGATTGGGATGGTTTTGCTGGCGCTTGCTGGCGGCATGCTGGCGATCGATATTGTCCTCTATCTCGTAAAATTGCTGCGCCATCGCAGCGAGGTCGCCGAAGACTTATCGATGGCGAACCGCGCGAACTTGCTGGCGCCGGGCCTGATGGCGGCGATGGTGATCGGCGGGATACTGGAAAATGGCGCGCCGATTTGGCTGGCCGCGTCCATCCTGCACTTCATTTTGCTGATGGCATTTATTGGTCGATGGCTCACGCATGACTACGCGTCGTCGGAGCTTAATCCAACCTGGTTCTTGCCAGCTGCTGGGATCATGACCTCGGCGATGACTTGGCCCGGCATTGGTCCGGTTGAGTTTCCATTGTTGACGCTCGGTGCAGGCCTCATGGCATGGCTGATGCTCTTGCCTTTGGTGTTTCGTCGCTTGGTCTTCGAGCCAGCCGTTGCGCCTGAACTACGTCCAACCCTGTTCATCATCGCGGCGCCATTTGGCCTCGCAGCCGGCGCGCTGCTCACCTTATTTCCGGGCCTCGCATGGCAAGCGCCATTTCTGCTTTTGAGCGGCGGCGCGTTTTTTATTGCGCTGCTGGTCTTGCAGTTGAACTTTATCGGCAAAGCCGGGATTACGCTCAGTTGGTGGGCGACGACATTTCCTGTGGCGACGGTCGCTGCCGGTTTTGTGCGGATCTCAGATCAGGCGGGCCCGTTTGCGCTCTATCTGGGCATAGGACTTCTCATCCTGGCCGGTTTCACCACCAGCCTGGCCTTGGTCGCGACGGTTCGCGCCGCCTGGTCGACATGCGAAAAAACTGTCCGCGGTACGGAACAGAAAATCCAAGCGATGCAAGGTTTGGAATAAGAGACTTAGGCAAAGCTCGGCGAGCGGCTGTCGACAATTTCGCTCAAGGTGACGCCGAGCTGGCCGTCTGCAACGACCAGGCGACCACGGGCCATCAGGCGGTCAGAGACATAGATATCGACCAGATCGGTGGTCTGGTTTTCAAGCTCGACAATCTCGCCTTCAGACAGGCCCATCAGCTCTTCCATCGGCATTCTCGCTTCGCCGAGGACCACATCCACTTTTACAGGGGCATCCATCAGGGAGTCTTCGAGGGCGCGATTTACGGTCATGAGGCTCTTATCTTTTGAATTGCGAGAAGTGTCAGACTGGCGCTGAATGGTTGCCGAGATATGAACAAATCAGCGCGGTCACGAAAATAAGTCAGCTTGGCCTTCAATCACAACTGCGGCCAGGCGGCGCACACGGTCGAGGGCATCGGCGCGGTCGCTTTCATCTATCGCTGCGGTTTCCAAATGCGCGGCCAGGTCAACAATGCTGGCCAATACTTGTTTGAGGTCTGCTGAGGCCTGCGAGAGCTTATCAGCTTGCTCGGCGAGCGTATCGTTTCGGGCAATAGAGGCGCCACTGGCCTGTGCGTCCGACAGAAGAAGAGCCAGTTCTTCGGTTGTCATCTGAACCGTATCGCGCGTCCTGCCGTCCGGCGCGCTGAAGTCGCTGGCGAACGGGTAGGGGGTTAAGGACTCGACCCGCCGTTTCATTCGATCAGCTCATCATCTTGGTTTTGCGGCAGCAGGTCGCCGCGTTTCACCAGCGCGCGGGCCACTTGCAGGACCTCGGCGCGGGCCGCGTCTATCTCGCTGCGCCGGACAGGGCCGATGGCGGCGATGTCTTCTCGCAGAAGCTCCGCCGCGCGCTGCGTGACATTCTTGAAGAAGGCCTCAGACACGGTCGGTGATGCGCCTTTCAGGGCAACGGTGAGCACGGCGCGATCGACACTGCCGAGAATGGTTTGCAGGCTGCCGGGATCGAGCGCCGCCAGGTCCTCAAATGTAAACATGAGAGCGCGGATTTTCTCGCCGGCGCCAGGTTCGGCGCTGTCCAGGGAAGACAGGAGCGTGCTTTCCGAGCCGCTGTCCAGGCTGTCAAAGATCCGGGCCACATGTTCATGCCCACCAGAGAGTTTGCCGGAATTGCGCTGGGTCAGGCTGTTGTCCAAAGCCATCTCAATCGCGCGCAGAGCCGCGGGATGAACGTCGCCTAGATTAAGCAAACGCTTCAGCGCATCCGTCGCCAACGTCCGCGGCAGAGCACGCACCGTGTTCGCTGCTGCATCTGGCGCCAGGCGCGACAGGATCAGCGCGATCACTTGCGGGCTTTCGTCTTGGATCAGGCTGGCAATCAGCGTGCCGTCTTGCTGAGACAGTCTCGCCCAAAAGCTAGCCGGTCTAAGCGTTTGTTTCGCGGGCGATTGCCGCATCGTCTGAACGTAGGAATTTAAGGCGCTTTGCTCCGCTTGAGCATCTTCCGGTAAGGCCTGCATCGCAGCGGAGAGTTGTTCTGCTTCTTGCGGCGATAGCTCTGACCAAACCGAAGCCGCCTTTGCACCCAGAGCGCGCATCAATAGAGCGCTGCGGGTTAGACCGTCCTCGCGGTCGAGCTGGGGAGAAAGGGCAGGTAAGCTCATCTATTCCTCCCGATAGGACATCCAATCGCGAACCAGGTTTGCAGTCTGGCTCGGTTGGGTTTCCGCAAGTGTGGTCGCGGCGTCTAAATCTTGATTGGGTTCGAGCACTTGCGGCGTTGGACGCGCCTGACGGGTCGCTTCAATTGGGCGATCTTGAGGGCGCACTGGCGGTGCAGGGGCCGGTGCCGCGCTCGGCGCAAACGCCGCGCCAAGCAGAATAAGGGCAAGCAGTCCGAGACCTGTCAGCTCTGCAATCTCAAATGGTGTCAGGCTCGCACCGACACCGCGCGCGAATGGGAATTGCGACAAGGTCAGTGTGTCGGTCTCTAAATCAAAGCCGATCGATGCAACCAGGATGTTTTCAATTTGGGTGCGCACTGTGCGCAGGTCGCTGCCCATCTCGCCATCAATCATCACCAAGACCGATTTCGGGCTGTGCCCGGTCACGGAGACGCGAATGCGGTCTTCGCCGGTGATTGGCTCCAACAAATAGGTGAGTTCGCGCTCGGCCGCGCCGCCAACTGGCTCTGTTTCCGGGGTGCCGAACAGATCAAAGGCGCGCAGCGACAAAAGCCCCGCTGCGAGTACAAACGCAGCGAGGGCCAAAAGACGCGTTGTGGGCGTTCTGTCTTTTGCGCGCATACCGATACCCTCGCCCGACGCAGATGCGGGCTACTCCGTAATCTTTTACGGGCGGCGTCGTAAACGGCGCTTTAACAAGGGGGTAATCCCCTTGTTTGTCGGTTTACCGGTATTGTTGTACGCGCGTCGTGCGCAGGCCTTTGCGGCCATGCTTAGAGTACAGTGCGCGCCAGCCAGAAAACTCTTCTTCGCTGAGGTCATACCGGCGAAGGGCGTCTTCTTCTGACAAGAGGCCGCCAGAGACAGCTGCGACGACTTCCGCTTTGCGGCGAGTGACCCAGCGTGTGATGCCTGGCTTTGGTAGGTCTGAAAGAGTGAGCGGGCGACCGTCTGGGCCGCGCACGCTCAAAGATTGCGTGTTCTGCGTCATAGTTCCACCATCCAATTTGGTTTCGATGCCACGTTCTGTGACAATAGGGTGGTGTATACAGGACCCGGCTTAAGGCTGGTTTCAGCCAGATCCGACAATTTTCGAAAAAATTGGACGCAACCCAAACCCAATGATTAGGGGCTCGTTGGTAATTCTGTTTCGAATTGGATCAGTCCGGGTGGGAAAGGCTCAAATCTCAACGAGAGGTTTTCATATTGCGCTGAAATCCACCGGAAACAGGCGCAAGACTCTGTTAAACTATTGGCGTCCCAATTTTGCGAAACGTGCAATATCTGCTGCAGTGTCACCGCTAATGTCGGGAACGGCATTCATCAACAGTTCGGCAGCATGCACAGTTCCGCGCACTTCCCGGCAGCGCGCCGCAACACCGGCCCGCATCAACAGGCGATAGAAGGCAACACCCTCATCGCGCAGCGGATCGCACTCATTAACGCTGATCATGGTTTTAGGCAGGCCGCGAACATCCTCTTCGGTTGCAAAGAGCGGCCAGGCCAGCGGGTCCTTGGCTTCGAAGGCGTCCATACCATAGGCCATCGCCCCGCGGTTTGAGTGCAAGCTAATCAGGATACCATTGTTCTCGCTAGAAGATGGAAGGTCGTCGCGTGGCCACTGCCCGGCGATGTAAGGGCAGAGCGGGTAGAGCCCGCTAATAATATCCAGGTCACCATCTTGTTTGAGTTTTAGGCCAGTGGCGATGGTCAGGTTGCCGCCACCGCTTTCGCCAGCAATGATGATCCGATCTTTGTCGATGCCGAGCTTGTCAGCATTCTCGTGCAGCCAGCGCACACCGCTGACGCAATCATTCAGGCCAGCCGGAAATGGCGCCACTTCCGGCGCAGATGATGGGATCAGCGCGTTGCGGAAATCGACCATGGCAACAGCAACCCCATTGGCCGCGATGATTTTAGACCAGGCCCGGTAGTTCCCGTAAAAGCATGAAAAGGTCATCATCCCGCCGCCATGAATGTAATAGACACATGGGACATTCTCCTGGCCTGCCGGGCGAACGAAGCGGACTTTGATCGTGTTGCCGTCGGGCTGCGAGGTAAAGTCGAGTTCAGAGATCTCGAGACCTTCGGACGGCGCAACCTCTTCAGTGTCCATCATTTCGAGCAACATTTTGATTTGCTCGGCTGCCGCCTTGGCTTCGGGTGTATTCGCTTCGGCCAGTTGGACTTCGCGAGACGCAACATCGGTTTCTTCGCTCACCGCTGGCAGCATGCTGAGCATGGCTTTCAGGCGGGGATCTAGGCGTGGATCATTGGCGATATCGGGCATGCGGAACCTCTTTAGTGGACGGTTCCGTCAACAAGCCCGATTTTTGAAGGCGCTGCTAGTTTCTCGTCGCGAGAGGTCGCGCGGACGACTTACGCGAATTGCGGCGCGATTTTCAGGTTCTTCACCCAGCCGAGCTTCTCATACACGAGCAGAATGGTGCCATTATAATCGACGATCCGGTTCCAAAGGCCTTTGCGCGGGCGGTGCAGCGCGCTTTGCGGCTCTTCATGATGATGGTCATGAAACGCTTCGCCGCCGGTCAGCAGCCCAATCACATGGTCGGCCCATTTTGGCGTCGGAAGATGTCCGAGCACATTGATGCCATAGACGGTGGCGTGGAACTGAATGGCTCGGCCGATCACAAAGCAAGCATGAATAATCGCGGTTAGGACCAGCGATCCGCCAGCCGCCCAAACGATGAGATAAATCGCGGCCGGGATGAAGAGATGCAGAATTAGAGAGATTGAATTGTAAGCCTTGTCCATCCAGACAACGATCGGCTGCTTCTTCAACCAAAGCGGCATTGGACGCATCATATCCTTGGCATCCCGCCAAATGATCCAGCCCACCCAGGCCCAGCGTTTTGACTCGAACGGATTGTGCGGGTCGCCGGGCCGGTCTGAGAACCGGTGATGCTGGCTGTGATAATTGACCCAGTCGCGCACGGTGCCTTGCATGGCGATCATCAGATTGATCATGGTCAGGACTTGCGCTGGGGCGCGGAGCTCTCCGGCTTTGTGCTGGATGATCCGGTGCAGGGGCCCGATGCCAGCATTGCAAATGAAGATGGATAGCGCCACGACGCCGATACCGAGCGGCAGATAATACCAGCGCAGTGTCAAACCCGAGAAAGCCAGCCCTAGCACCACCATCGTGATCAGTAGAGCAACCCCCAAGGCAGGATACAAAAATGCCGAGAAGAGGCTTGAAAAGCTAAACGTCTTCCAGTTTTTCGGGATCGCGACTGAGCGAGGGATCATTCTGAGGGCCTCCAAAGAGCAGTTGAGAACTATATGCGACTGTGTCGCCTTACCAAGCAGTTAAGACTCGTTCTCAGGGCAGGAAAGCCTTTATTTTCAGCAGTTGGCGTAAATCGCGACATTGTGACGGGAGAGTCACGATTTTGGGCGCTCCCGTCACTTGTTTGCTCTATCGATTGTCAAATTCCGACCGAACCAGCTCCAAACCGCGGCGGGTAATCCGGTACGGTTGACCTTGTTTCGAAGCGATCGCGCGCCGGCGCTTCAATTTTCGAAACAAGAACATGTCGAGGCCAGGGGCACGCCAACCTTCTCGATTGATACAGATGACGCGTTCGATTTTGCGGCTGTCGCCACGTTCCACTTCAATGCGCCCGCCTTGCGCGAGCAAGTGAAGGATGCGCTGTTCAGCGCGAGAAATATCCATTGTCTTGAAAGTCCAGTAATGCGCCGGGTAGGCGCAATGAAACAGACTGACCCGAAGCTTGGGTCAGAGCTCTATCTGTTTCGGGCCCGTTGCCTGCGATTGCTCGCGGCGCGGGCCGTTACCAGGACTCAGATTGGCTAAACATAAAGTCTCCGTTGTGGGAGCGGTTTAGAAAATCAGTCAGGCAGTCGTCAAGGTCTCTCGCCGGACGCAGGAAAATGTGGCTTACTCGCCGAAAATCTGCGGCAAACGTGGTTTCTGAGGAGGAATGAGATGACCAAAATGGACGATATGCTGTCTGGGCTGCGCCGGATCGTGACGGCGAATGATGCCGACGGCAAATCACATATCATGATTGATGGCGGGCCTGCTGATGAGTTTCGCACTGGCGATCTCGGTGGATTGCTTGAGATCTGGCATGACGACGCCACTGGGCCGCTCGATCCAGCACCTTGCGAGGACAAAGGCGCTGGCACGCCTGTTTTGTCGCCCGATAAAGGCAAAGTGAAAATCCGCTGGTTTACCTCCGGACCGTCGCCAGAAGGCGCGCCGCCGGAAATGATTGCTGACCTGACCCGCCAGGCGTTTGTCGCAATCGGGGCGGGCGATCATCAACCGGATACGTCAAAGCATCCAGCGATGCACACGACGCACACAATCGACGCCATCATTTTGGTCAAAGGGCGGGTTCGCCTGATCCTCGACAAGGAAGAAACGGTAATCGGGCCGGGCGATGTCGTCGTACAGCGCGCCACAAATCATGCCTGGGCGGTCGAAGGCGATGAGCCAGCCTTATTCGTGGCTGTGTTGGTCGACCGAACCTAGCTCTTCGGCTGGGACGATGCTTTCATTCCAGGTATCGCAACCCAGCTTGCCGCGGCAATCTCCGCGCACTTCAAGCGAGGCGTGTTTGACACCAAAGCCTTGATTGTCGGCTTCTGAGATGAGGCTGATAATCGCGTCAGTCGCCGGGATTTCTTGCGCTTGGCCGCAGGTCTCGCAGACAAAAAAGGCGAGCGGTAGATCACTCGGTCCCATATCCAGCGCGAGATAAGCGTTCAGGCTTTCAACCCGGGACACGAAGCCAAGGGCGACGAGGAAATCGAGCGCGCGATAGGCGGTCGGCGGTGATACTGAGCCAACCCCCTCAATGGAGGCCAAAACTTCATAAGCGGTGAGCGGGCGCTGCGCATCAAGCAAAACATTCAAAACGTGCTTGCGGATCGCGGTCAGGCTCTTGCCGTTTAATTGCGCCTCGTCGGCGGCAGCTTGCAGCAATTCTTCGCGGCTTGGTTTCGCGCTTTCCGGGCTGCGCCAGCGGCGGCGATGCAGTCGGCGCTTTCCGGTCGCCGGGGTGCGGGATCTCATGCGTGTCATAGTATGACGTATATGCCCCAGACGCGTTTGCGTCGAGTTAATTCCTTTCCGTTGACGCGAACGTTGTGCTTGACGAGGGTGAAAAAGAAACATAATAAGAACAAATAGGGATCAAGTGCTGTTAAGGGCTGAGATGAGCGCCATCGTAACCACATCTGACGTGTTAGATCAGGCGCTGCGTAGCGCTGGATTGGAAGAAGCTTTTGACGATCGCGGCATCGCGCATGAGGATTGTCCTGGCTGCGGGGCGAGTCGTGGATTGAAGCTCTCGCTCGCGCGCGGCCGCGTGCATTGTAGTGGGTGTGGAACCGAGGGGCCCTTGCTGGCCTATTTGCGCGAAAAGTCAGACGCTGCCGAATGGAACAATGAACCCTTTTCCGAGGCAGAGATTATTCCCATCGAACCTCGATTGCCCAAACCCGAACCAGCCCTTTCGATTGTGCCAGCGGCGCCAGAACCCATTCAGGCGGAATTGATTTCAGAGCCACCGCTTGCGCCGCCCAAACCGGCGACAAAATCAGATGGTCGTTTGGGGGAGCGGATTATCATGACCCTGCTTGCCTTGATCTTTCTCGGCGCAGGATTGGTGGCGGCAGGTCTTTCGGGGTTTGCGAACTTTCAGGCCTTTAGCCTTGGCGTGAGCGACCCAACCCAGGCGAAAATCTGGGGGTGGAGCGGGGTCATCGCTTCGGTCTGCTCGTTTGGTGGCTTCACATTTTTCTGGTGGCACATATCGGGCGGGCGACGCGGCGAAGCGGTGCGCGCGCTTTTGTTTGCGCTCGCGGGCGCAGCCACTTCGATTGCCGGGACCAGCCTCTTCATGATGAACAATGCTGGAGAACAGACGGCGGCCTGGCAAAGCGCGATTGATGTCCGCACGCTGACCGAAGCTGAGATCGCCGACTGGACGCGCCAACTGCAAGGTATTCCACCCGAGACCCGGTCGATTGAGGGCTTGGAAGCATATCTCGCCGGGGTTGAGGCGGCTGGGCGCACGCATCAGAAACCGTACCGGGATGCTCAGAACGAGCTCGGTCTTGCGAAGCGCCGCGCAGACCTAGAGGCCAAGATTGCGGCCGCCCGTGCGGATCTTCGTCGGCAAACGAGCGTGGCAAGCGCTCAGCCGTCTCAAAGTCTTCCAGCTTGGGCGTTCGCGCTGATGTTGGAACTGTTTTCCTCCCAGGCGACCAGCATCGCTTTTGTCTCATTGCTGCTGCTTTATGGGCGTCAGCCCGCGGCAGAAGATGAGCCGGACGGGGTGCTGGACGTTGAGGAAGAATTGATCGTTTAAGCGGCTTTTTCGACGAAAACGGTGCCAGCTGAATAGCCGGCGCCGAATGAACAAATCAGACCTTTGTCACCAGCGACCATATCATCACTATTCTTGTGGAAGGCGATGATTGATCCGGCTGAGCTTGTGTTCGCATAAGTGTCGAGCACGGTTGGGCTTTCATCCGGCGTCGCCTCACGGCCAAGAACCTTTGATGCGATCAGGCGGTTCATGTTCGCATTGGCCTGGTGCAACCACATCCGGCGCAGGTGAGGTGCTTTAAGTTCCAGGCGCTCGAGTTCGGCTGTGATCATTTTCGCGACCATTGGCACAACTTCCTTGAAGACTTTGCGGCCCTCTTGGACGAACAATTTATCTGTCGCGCCAACGCCTTCCGGGGCGCAGCGGTTCAGGAACCCGAAATTGTTGCGGATATTGTTCGAGAATTGGGTTTTCAGGCTGGTGCCCAGAATCTTCCAATGCTGCGCCGGGGCGATGTCTTCAGCTTCAATCAAGACGGCCGTGGCGACGTCGCCGAAAATGAAGTGGCTGTCCCGGTCGGTGAAGTTCAGGTGACCCGAACAGATTTCCGGATTGACCATTAGAACCGATTTCGCGCTGCCGGAGCGCACAAAGTCTGCGCCTGTTTGAATGCCGAATGTGGCGGATGAGCAAGCGACATTCATGTCGAACCCAAAGCCATCAATGCCAAGCGCATCCTGGATTTCGACCGCCATGGCCGGGTAGCCGCGCTGCATGTTCGAGGCGGCGCAAAGAACTGCGTCGACATCTTTCGGATCCCGGCCCGCGCGCTCAAGCGCCATCTTCGCCGCGTTCACAGCGATTTCAGCCAGGACCGAAATCTGATCATTCGGGCGTTCCGGAATGTCCGGCCGCATCACATCAGGATCGACGATGCCAGATTTGTTGACGACAAACCGCGACTTGATGCCCGAGGCTTTCTCGATGAATTCGACACTTGAATGCGTCTTGGCTTCAACCGTCCCAGCTTCAATCTCTCTCGCGTGTTCAGCGTTCCACTTGTCTGCCCACGCGTTGAAGCTGGCGACCAGTTCTTCATTCGACACAGATTCAGATGGCGTCCACAGTCCGGTCGCCGAGATTACAGGGGTGGTCATGCTCAAATGCCTCGTGCGTCGCTTCGGCGACTCTACTCTCTCTTCGCCAAGAGTTTAGGCGCATGGCGTGCGCACGTCGAGACATCACCGACGGTCAAACTCAGTTAAACCAAGCCGCAAACATCAGGCTGTCCCCGCCGGTCATGCGGGCAAAGCGATCCCAAGCATCAAGCTGCGCGAGTTTTCCGCGCTCCAGATAAGGCGCTGCGCCCGCGCCATGCAGCCACAGGATAATATCCATATCTCCCGGGTCTTGCAGGAATTTGGCGACATTCACGCCAACCCCGGTTTCGGCGCCGAACGTGTTCTCAAGGCGCCAGTACGGCACCAGCGCGTCGCCGTTCAGAACCGCTTCGATTTCGGCGAGCACGGCTTGCCAGCCCGCTGCCATCTCTTCGTCAACCACGACGCCAAAGGCAGAGCTTTGCTGCGGGTTCGGCAGCCATTCGCGGTCATTGTCGGTTTCTTCCATGATCGCGCTCCAGAAGGCGCGGTTCTCGGCAATCATCGATTTGAAGTGGGCATGAGCCGCTCGTGTGCGTGATCGATCCGGCGTTCCACGTAAGGTGAGCAAGACGGCGGCGATCGTATCAATCGTCTCATTGTCGAGGAACATGCCCTCCACCTGACCCAGCGCATCCATCTCTCGGCGGCTTTCATAAACGGTGCGAATGGCCGGCGTTGGATCCGTCGCCAGGGTCATTTCCGCCATACCAGACATCACATGCACATAGGCTTTCAGCCAGTGGGCGTCCGCCGCATCAAAGCGAACAAGGCCATCAAAGTCCGGGGCAGGGGAGGCGTTTAGGTCCGCCATCACAGCAAGCCCAGATTCCCACTCTTCGCGCGTCCCGTTCGCGTTCACATCGAACCAAATCGCATCGAGCGGAAACTCGACCGCGAGCTCGTGGCCTGTCGCGCGTTCAAGTGATGCCTCGGCGCGGGCGAGATGCTCGAGCGCTTCGGTCATCGCGGTTTCGAGAAAGGCTGGATCAAACACCGCATCCGGATTGGCCGGAAGCGCATTGCGCATGCCGGGCAAAAGCGCGAGCGGGGTGGATGAGTTCTGATACCTGACCTGCATGATCGACTCGCTGGCGCGCAAAAATTGTATGCCGCCGAGCAGGAAGTCTTTGTCTGCCGTACCAGCTTGATCTGCGAGATAAACCTCTGTCGCCGCGAGGCCTTGCTCGGCCAAAATATCTTGCCAGGCCAGATCAGGCGCGGCCTGTTCTGCGGTTGGGGTGCACGCCGCGAGCGCGCAGCTCGCCAGGCCCAATTGCAATCGTCTAAACATTGTGATCTCCGTGAGCGATTGATCACTTATTTGCTTGGGACTATGTTCAAACTATGAATTTGTCGGGGTTAGAGCGCGGCTTTCAATCGTTTGAGACGCGGTCTCTGCGGCGCTCGGCAATGGCGTCGCGCGCCTGTCTCTCACACTCTAGCCGAACGTTTGAGCCCGGGGTTTCGCGGCATTCCTCAAGGCTGAACCGGTCATACTCATCCTGCACCAACACGCATCCGGTTAAGGGGATTGCAGCGAAGCAGGCGAGGATGGCGAGCTTCATTGATCTTTCTTCGCGCCTGCGATTTCGCGGCCAAGTTCGCGGCGTTCAGCATTCTCTTCAAGTTGCACCAATCGCTCATTGTCCCGCGCCCGCTCGCGCTCGGCGCGCTTAATGGCATCGGCGATACAACGGTCCCGGCTGGATTTGTCAGAGATCGACTCGCATTTGGAGTAGGCACGATCGCGATCAAACTCTTGGTTTGAGACGCACGCTGTAGCAACCAGCAAGAGAGACAGGGCAAGTAGTGTTTTCATCGATAATACTCCTGAACTTCTTTGTGCCGGACGCATCCGACTTCGTGATCATTGTACAGACCGCAAGCCTGCATCCAGGCATAGACAATGACCGGGCCGACAAATTTGTGTCCGCGCTGCTTTAAGGCCTTTGAGCAAGCTTCTGAAATATCAGTCTTTGTTGGACCGTCTTTGTAGTTTTCAAGCTGGTGGACGATGGGTTTGCCGTCGACGAAGCTCCAACAAAAATCGGAAAAGTCTTCGCCTCTATCGGCCGCATCGAGATAGGCTTTTGCATTCCCGATACAGGCTTCAATCTTTTTCGGGCTGCGAATGATCCCGGGATTGGTCAGGGCTTTATCGATCCGTTTTTGGTCCCACCGGGCAATGCGCTCTGGATCGAAATTGTCGAACTCTTCGCGCATGGTTTCGCGTTTGCGCAAAATCGTGATCCAGGCCAGGCCCGCCTGCATGCCATCCAGTTGAAGCTTTTCCCAAAGCGCGCGGCTATCATATTCCGGCACACCCCATTCTTCATCATGATAGGCGCGGTAAAGCGGGTCGTTCATCGGCGCCCAGCCACAGGGGATCTGTTCGGTCATGCCTCGTCCATAGCGGTCAGTTCGGCCTCAAGCCAATCCGGTTTTGTAATTATGACAGGGGTTTCATCTATCATTGGCTCGGCGCCGCTGGTTTCAGCCTTCATCCACCGATCGATACGCACCAGGGCGAGCGCTTGTGATCCTTCAACACTGGTAAGCCCGCCAATCGGCGCCGGGGCGAGGATTTCGGCTCCCGGTTCGGGGGTGAGGTTCGCCGACAATTCCACACTGAGTGTCCGTTTGCGGATTTTGCCGCGGCGGTGCATGCGGCTGACAACTTCCTGACCAACAAAGCAGCCTTTATTGAGCGCCACACCGCCCAGTACGTCCATATTGATGTCTGCGGGGAAGACTTCGGCAGCGCCAAAATCAAACCCTTGCTCAGGGACGCCATTCAATATGCGATCGCGATGATAGACATCGATCGGGCGCGACCATTCTGCCGGATGATAGCCATACCAGGCGGCCCAGCTCTCTTTTGTGGCAAGGCCGCGAAGTCGCCCACCTGAATAGCGTGGATCGAGATAAACGTGCTGCGCACCAGAGATCGGACGAACGCCTTCAGGCGCCTCATCGGTTCCGGCAACGACGAAGACATCTTCCAAGCGCTCGATCTCAACCTTGCTTCTCAAACGGAACAGTTTGAGCCGCTTGGCGAGATCATCGACATGCGCTTCGGCAACGTCGAGCAGGACGCCCTCTCCGGTTCGGATTGCGAGATAGTCGGCGATGACTTTGCCTTGCGGCGTCAGCAATGCGCCATAGCGTGTCTCGCCTGGAGTCCAATTATCGGTCGCATTGGTGACCAGACGTTCCAAAAGGACGATCGTGTCCGGTCCAGCCAAGGACAGAACGGCGCGATGGGGCAGGTAAGCGAAAGGTGAGGCCATGGCTTCGCATTTAGGGCGCCCCGCATGAGATGTCATCCTGACAAAAATAGCCCGGCAACGGAGAGAGGACGTTGCCGGGCTGAATCTAAGAGATCGAGAGAGGGGAGTAATCTCTTAGAATTTGTAACGCGCGCCGATGGTCAGGCTGGTGCCGTCGAAATCATCATCGACCCGTGCATTGAACAGGTCTTGGCCACCGCCAATGAAACGGCGATCGAAATCCAGATCACGGATCTGATAGTAACGGGCTTCGCCATAGACTTCCCACGGTGTGCCCGTCAGCCAAGTGAGGCCGCCTGCAACTGTGCTCGCCAGGCCGCTATCATCGTCGGTCGCGACGAAGTTTGGAGATGTGGCGCCGCCGCCAGCATAAAGGATATTGGCATCGACATTGGCGATCCCGAGCCCGCCGCCAACATAAGGCACGAGGGTTTGGTCATCATCCCAGATGATGTCGCTGTAATTGTTCACCAGGAAGAAATCGATGCTGGCATCGCCCGAAAACGGCTGTGAGCCATTATTAAAGCTGCCACCACTGACATCGACGTCCAGGGTTGAGTATTCGAGTTCCAGGCGTGTGTGGAACAGACCAAAGAATTCCCATGGTGTCTTGTAGCCAAGCGCGATCCCGAGGGTCGTGTCGCTATCAAAATCTGCGTTGATGCTGGCTGGTGCGCCGGCTGTGCCAGGGGCGCCAGCAACCGGGTCTTGGGTGCCGCGCAAATTAGCATCGCTTGGGAAACCAGCGCCGACGAAACCGGCAACATAAAAACCGGGTTCTTGTTCGGCATAGGCGGAGAGCCCGATGAGGGAGGCAGCGGCGAGGGCGCTGAGAGCAAAGCGAGACATGGGCGAGGTCCTTCTGAAAGCCGTTTTGTGTTCTGCTTGGCGATGGACCTATACTGCTCATTGCGGCGAGGCACTTAACGTCTCTTCACCCCGTCATCACCTTCGCTCACATCGAATTGACATCACGATTTCAGTCGCCACGCTTGGCTTCGCGATGGCCCGCTCTGCGCGGTGCGGGTGACAGGCTCTGCGAGCTCCGCCATAGTTCAAACAGACATTTTGGTTGGGAGAACAAAGCGTTGAGCGAACGCAAAGGGCTGAACCGGCAATTGTTCTGGTTGTATGAGGGCCATGGAGCAGGGCCATATTATTTCCGGCTCGCCTTGCTGGGCTTTGATATCGCCACGATCGCCTATTTCTTATGGGCCCCGTTTCGAGGGGAAGGTGTCTCGCATCCGATCGCCGATTATGTGATTGGCGGCGTCATCGCATTAGACCTCGCTGCGCGTTTCTATATCGCGCGCCCGAAAACCCTGTTCTGGCGGCGGTTCTACAACTGGGCCGATATTGTCGTTGTGATCTCCATGTTGGCGCCTCTGTTCACCCAGAACCTCGCCTTTCTCCGATTGCTGCGCGCGGTGCGGATCATTCGCGCGTTCACGCTGCTCAAACGATTGAAGAGCGTATCGTCCTATCTGAAACAGCATGAGGCGATTTTCGACCGGGTCACGAATCTGGTGGTCTTTGTCTTCCTGATGGCGGGCTTGGTTTATGTGCTCCAGAAAGACAGCAATCCCGGCATCCAGAATTATGTCGACGCGCTCTATTTCACCGTGACCAGTCTCACCACAACAGGTTATGGTGACATCCTGATGGAAGGTGTGTGGGGGCGAATGCTTGCCGTGGTCATTATGGTCCTCGGATTGACCCTTTTTCTGCGGCTTTTGCGAGCGATCACACTCCCCGGCGGCAAGGTTGACTATCCGTGCGTGGCATGCGGACTGACGCGGCATGACCCTGATGCGATTCACTGCAAACATTGCGGGACGCGCATCCAAATCGAAACCAAAGGCGTAGGCTAAACCATGAGCGAAACCAGTCATATTCCTTTCCGCGAAGTGCCATACCTGCCGCAAGCGATGACGGTAGATCGCCGCGACGACGGCTCCATCCTGCTGAACAATGGCCACCCGCTCAAAGATCACCCGCCGCATATGCTCAGCCCACTGAAATATTGGGCAGAGCATGCGCCGGAGCGGACATGGCTGGCGCAACGCGATCCCATCGATTCTTCTAAACCCGGCTGGCAGGAGATCAGCTATGCTGAGGCTTGGGCGAAAGTGCAGGCGATTGCGCAAGGGTTCCTCAATGCGGGCGCTGATGCGCCGGTGATGATCTTGTCACGCAATACGATTGATCATGCCCTGGTCATGTATGGCGCGATGCTCGCACGGTGTCCGGTGGTGCCGGTGACGCCAGCTTATGCGCTGCTGAGCCAAGACTTTGCGCGCTTGAACTATGTCGACGATTTGGTCGAACCGAAATTCATCTATGTCGAAGATGGCAGCGAGTATCAGCGCGGCTTGGACGGTATGCAGGTGAGCGACCGGCTGGTGCTGTATTCGCGCAATGCGCCGACAGGATACCAATCACAAGAGCTGGACCAGTTCGCCGTCCCGGGCGGCAATTCAGTGGCGGAGGCCTATGATCGGCTGACGCCGGAGACCACCGCGAAATACATGCTGACCTCAGGCTCCACGGGTGAGCCAAAAGCTGTGATCAATACGCATGGCATGATTGCCGCGAACGCAAAAATGATCCGTTCGGTTTGGGATGAAGATCGCCTCGATGAAGTATCAGGCGGCAGCCAGGTCATGTGCAACTTCCTGCCCTGGAGCCACACTTACGGCGCCAATGCGATTTTGCACAATATGACGGACTGGGGCGGCACGCTTTACCTCGATTGGGGCGCGCCAACGCCGGCACGTCTGCCAGAAATGATCCGCAATATGAAAGAGGTGTCGACGACCCAGCACACGACCGTGCCAGCTGCTTGGGCCGCGCTCGCCACAGAGTTTGAGCGTGATGATGCGCTGGCAGAGACCTTCTTCAAACGCATTTGTTCGATGGCCTATGGCGGCGCCGCAATGGGCCAGGACATCTATGAGCGGATCCAGAAAGTCGCGGTGCGCGTGACCGGCAAGCGGATCTCTCTGTCGGCTGGATATGGCGCCACTGAAACCTCGCCAACGGCGAGCAATGTGCATTGGCCGAATGACACAATGGGCCTGATCGGTCTGCCGCTGCCAGGCAATACATTCAAACTTGTACCGGCCGGCGAAAAGATGGAGCTGCGCGTCAAAGGCGTGAACGTGACGCCCGGCTATTATCGCAATGAGGAAAAGACCAAAGCTGCTTTTGACGAGGAAGGCTTTTATCGCTTGGGAGACGCGGTGCGTTTCGTCGATCCTGAGAACCCAAATAAGGGGCTCGCATTTGATGGCCGGACCGCAGAAGAGTTTAAGCTCGCTAATGGCACGTGGGTCTCGGCTGGCAAGCTCAGGGTACAAGCGGTGCAGGCTGTGAATGGCGCGCTGTCTGACGCGGTTGTCTGCGGGTTGAATAAGGATGAGGTGTGCTTGCTGGGTTTCCTGAATGAGGGCTATTGCCAGCGTTTGGTGGGGGAGCAACTGCCTTTGGACCAGCTGGCAAAACATCCGAAGATTATCGAGGCGGTCCGGGCCGGGCTCAGCGCACACAATTCAGAGCACCCAAATGCAGCTAATCGCATTGCCCGCATTCTCTTGCAGTCAACGCCGCCGCAAGCCGATGCGGGAGAGATTACCGAGAAGGGATACATCAATCAAAACAAGGCTCAAACCTTGCGATCAGAAGATGTATCGAAGCTTTATGAGACGCGTACAGAGGAATGTGTCATTATACTGTAACACCCGAATACAGGCGAATTACAGTTGTCATGTCTTTGGATGACTTGAATTTCGAGTTTTAACGGCAGATATAGTTCCGGCGAGGCGAGAACATTCGTTCCCTCGCAGCCATATCCCCTTTGTGGCTTGTCTACGGACCCTGACGGGGCGACCCTGCGTCGTCCCGTCTTGGGAAACTTGGGTCTGTTCTTTCTGGTTTGTCGCGCTAGAGACAGTGCGAAACATGAATTGAATGAGGGCAGGATATGAGCGACCCAGATGCAAACACGATGACCGGAGCCCAGGCGCTGGTAGGAACCCTCGCTGACCATGGGGTCAAAGCCTGCTTCGCCAATCCTGGAACATCTGAAATGCACTTGGTGACCGCCCTCGATGGCGAGCCTCGGATCCGGTCCGTCCTCTGTTTGTTTGAAGGCGTCGCCACGGGCGCTGCGGATGGCTATGCGCGGGTTGCGGGAACGCCAGCCATGACGCTGCTGCATTTGGGCGCCGGGTATCTCAATGGCGGTGCGAATATTCACAATGCGGGCCGCGCAAACTCACCGATGATCAATGTCATTGGCGATCATGCTGTGCCGCATCTTAAATATGATGCCCCGCTGACATCAGACATTGTCGGGCTCGCGGGTCCAAACTCGCGCTGGATTAAGTCTGCTAACAAAGTTGAGGAAACCGGCAGTTTGGCAGCGGCAGCGTATGCCGCAAGCTTTGGTCCGAAGCCAGGCCCTGTCTCCCTGTTGCTCCCGGCAGATAGCGCTTGGCTCGAAGGCGGCAAGCTTGGGGAGCGCTTGCCGCAGCCTCGTTTGCGCCAAGTCCCCGAAGCCCGCATTCAGGACGCAGCGGCGACAATCGCGGATGCCAGCAATCCGGTTATCGTCATGAATGGCACGGCGCTGACCGAGGCTGGGTTGCAAGCCGCAGCACGGCTCAAGGCGGCCGGTATTCGCATTCTGACTGACACGTTCTATGGCAAAATGCGACGCGGTGCGGGCGTCTTTGCGCCGGAGCGGATGCAATACTTCGCAGAAGGCGCCATGGATGATCTGAGCGGCAGCGATCTGATGATCCTGGTCGGCACTGGGGCGCCGGTTGCATTTTTCGCTTACCCTGGAAAGCCAAGCCTTCTGGTGCCGGAAGGATGCGCGGTGCTTGATCTGGGCGATGCCAGCACGGACAGTGCAGAGACATTGAAAGCGCTCGCAGACACCATGAATGCAAACGACGCGGCGCCCGTCGCACCTCTGGATCTGCCAGAGGCACCAACCGGCGATCTCACAGCGCAAAGCGTCGGCAAAAGCCTCGCGCGACATATGCCTGAAGATGCTCTGGTCTCTGATGATGGCGTATCTAATGGATTGCTCTCCTACTTGCCGACGCAGAAGGCGCAGCCGCACGATTGGATGATGCTGACCGGCGGGGCCATCGGGCAGGGGATGCCGCTGGCCTTGGGCGCTGCGATCGCCGCGCCGGATCGCAAAGTGATCTGTCTCTCTGGTGACGGCGCTGGCATGTACACGAACCAAGCCTTGTGGAGCATGGCGCGCGAGGGCGCCGACGTCACAACGATTGTGTTCGTCAATCACTCATATCGCATTTTGAATATTGAGCTGTACCGAACCGGCGCTGGTAATCCGGGACCCACCGCTCAGAATATGTTGTCGATTGGTGGGCCTGACATTGATTGGGTTCAGCTCTCAACCAGTCTGGGTGTGCCCGCAGTAGAAGCCACGACAGCTGAGGCGTTTGACGCGGCTCTGGAAGAAGCGATTGCTGCGCCAGGACCGCGCCTGATTGCGGCGGTTGTGCCGGGCTAGTCTGCGATGAATGGGATGTCGATTGCCGGCTTGCCCATTCTATCTTCATAGAGCGCAATCAAATCCGGGTTCTGCGTCTTAAGGACGAACTGCGCCAGCATAGGCGCAACGCAGGTCCGTTTAAGTAAGCGTTTGGTCGGCGCGACCCGACCATTGATCTGGCAGGCCTTTCGGGCGACCGCTCGGGCCCGATTGTAAGTCTTATCAATCGGGGCTGAACGATCATACTTAAATGCAACCTGCATGGGGTCCCCCTGCTCGGCGCTTGCAAGCGGAGCAGAGGTCAGCAGCGCAGCGCTGATTAAAAGAAGCAGTATCGCTTGTTTCATATCCATCTCCTGTTTTCCCAGTCTCGGGGAAAACAAGATGGCACCGAAGAATTGGTCCGAGAATCGCGACTTGCGCATCGGGCCTATGAGAAATTATCGCGCGCTGCACTCTGCGTTGATTTCTGCGATTTCGCTCTTAATCCAGTCGATGATCGGCGCGACGGGCTTTCGGTTTAATGCCTGCGGAAGATAGGCAAAATAATACTGATATGGCCAATTCTGGATTGGCTCTCCAAATGTCGAGAGCGCGCCGGCGTGGATATGTTCCTGCACCAAGAGCTCGGGCAGGATGGCATAGCCTTGGCCTTTTAGGACCGCCATCAGGGCGACCAGGAACTCCTCGATGACAAGGCTTTGGCCATGACGGGTCAGCGCGTCGCCATTGGCTTCCTCCCAGGCGCGCCACTCATTGATGGCGAACACCTGAAACCGCAGCAAGGTTTGCAAGTGGTGCGAAATGCCGGAGGCGCAAACCGGGACAATGTTCGCTGAGCCGATCGGTTCGCATTGCAGATCCGGCGCCGCCACTTGCCCATAACGAATGCTGAAATCGATTTCTTCCCGGGCATGGTCGAGCAGCCGATCTGAGGTCAGGATCTCAAACTGAACGTCCGGAAACTCGGCTTCCAATCGGCTGAGGCGCGGCGCCAGAATGGCGGACGCAAAAGAGGCGAGGGTTGAGATCCGTACTTTTTGTGAGCGCGGCGGACGTCGTTCGTATCGTGAGAACCCCGAGAGCAGGAGCTCAAACGCCGGCCAAGTGACGTTCTTGAGCGAATTACCTTCGCGGGTGAGTTCCAGCCCTTTCGGCTGACGCTCAAACAGTTTCGCACCAATAAAGTCTTCCAAAGCCAGGATTTGTTTGCTCACAGCGCCCTGCGTCACACCAAGCTCTTCGGCCGCGCGGGACAAGTTCAAGTGCCGACTGGCGGCATGAAAGGCTTTAATCGCATTCAAAGGGGGGAGTCGGTTCAACATTCTCCTTATGTAATAAGGTCTGAGCGCGATTGCGATTGCCCCAAGATCTCAAATCCGATTTTCGGATCTGAGTTTTAGACATACCAAAAATGAGAAATTCGCGTGGCCGTTCGATTAGCCATGCTTTTTTAATTTACGGCTTTTTCGGCCGAATTGTCCGAATATCTCATCTGAAGTTAACCGCGCACCCCTGTTTCATTAATACACTGCCATTTCAGCGCTCTAGCCGTTAACCTTAATGCAAAGCCTGTCCGGCAATCTTCTCTTCGTCGCCGAGGTATTGGTGATTGTGATGGTGGGTGTCCCAGACTTTAGAAAACTAGAGCTGGGCACCTCTCAACAGACGAGAGGAAAAGAAGATGCCATATTCAGATTTGGCGATTGATATTGCACCAGAGACCGGTTTGAACTGTGAAACTGCGACCGGTGAAGAGCTCTACCGCGTAGGCCTGGCTTACTCAGAAGGCGTTGATTGCGAGCAAGACCTGATCGCGGCGCACAAATGGTTCAATCTGGCTGTGCTTAAAGGCTGTGACGACGCGAAGGTTTGTCGCCAGGAAATGGCTGACATGCTCTGCAAAGAAGAGATTAAGTCTGCTCTGGCCGCTGCACGCGCCTGGCTCAAGCTGGCAAACTAATAGTTCGGCAGGCCGCGAAAGCCGCCAAACATCTCCGTGCCCTCGAACACAGGGTTTGGGCAAGGTTCGCTTGGATCATTGTCATTGCTACGACATGTGATTTCTTGGACGCGAACCGTCAGCTCTGAACAAGGCATAGGATAGGGATCGAACATGTTCAGTTCGCCCGTATTGCTTGCCACGCCGGTTTGATCGGCATCAAAGATCGCGAGTCCAGAGCCGCTCATGCTCTGATCGACGATCTCAAAATTGACGTTGAGGAGCACGCTCTCCTGCGTCGTACGCATCGCGTAGTGGATGTTGGGATTGCACATCTCTGGCGCGATGTCCGGGTTTGCTTCGAAGCGAACCAGAAGCGACCCTTCGGCGAGATCCGCATATGGATCGGCCGCTTCAGGCGCGCCGCCGCAAGCTGCGACCGCGAGCCCAAGCCCAACCATCAAAAACTGTGTTTTCATTTTTCGTCCCCCTGAATTTTGAAAATTAGCTTTCATTGTAGCGATAGCCGACGCCGTACAGCGTCTCGATCGCATCAAACTCTTTGTCGCTCTCACGGAACTTTTTACGCAGCCGTTTGATGTGGCTGTCGATCGTGCGGTCATCGACATAGATCTGGTCATCATAAGCCGCGTCCATGAGATTGTCGCGCGACTTCACATAGCCCGGACGTTGCGCCAGCGCTTGAAGGATCAGGAATTCCGTCACGGTCAGGCGAACCGGATGACCGTCCCAGGAACAAGAGTGACGGTTCGGATCCAAAGTCAGACGTCCGCGCACAATCGGTTTGACGTCGCCTTCTTCCGGCGCCGAGTCAGCCGACCGTGACCGGCGCAGGACGGCTTTTACACGCTCCGACAATAGCCGGTTCGAGCAAGGTTTGCGGACAAAATCATCGGCGCCGATATTGAAGCCAATCACTTCGTCAATTTCCTCATCCTTGGAAGTCAGGAAGATGACCGGCAGTTCCGATGTCTGACGCAGGCGCTTGAGCAGCTCCATGCCATCCATTTTCGGCATTTTGACATCCAGGATGGCAAGATCTGGCGGGCTATCGGTAAGCGCGCCGAGCGCCGTCAAACCGTCATGATAAGTGCGGACTTGATACCCTTCAGCTTCAAAGAAGATCTTTAAAGAGGCGACGATGTTCTCATCATCATCTACGAGTGCAAGCGTTGTCATGGTTCAGCCCTTTGCTTCCAAACCCAGATACTGGCCTGGGCTCTGACTTTGAGGCTGTTGAACCATGGTTCGAGTGCCGCCGGAAGCCCCGGCTTGGTGGAATATGCACTCTTATCCAGATTTTTGGCGCAGATTTGCGGTGAATGCGGCAACTTTGCGTTTTGAATCAGAACTTTGTGGCCGCGGCGTCTCAACCCGGCCGAGGTTTAGGTAGGTTTCTGATCCATAGGTGATGCACTGCGCTTTCCCGGCATCTTTCGCTGCGTAAAGGGCTTTGTCGGCCAAACTCAGGACTTTGCTCGGGTTTGATCCATGGTGCGGGAAGCGGGCATGGCCGATTGAGGCGGAGACGCGCAACACGGCCTGGTTCCAGCGATAGGGGCGGCTGACAATGTCGATCAGATATTCGGCATATTTGCGCACACTGCCCAAGGTGCCGTCCACGTCTTCGAGCAGGATCACGAACTCGTCGCCGCCGAGGCGAACCAGAAGGTCTTGCCCATCCGTGACTTCACGCAAGCGATCGGCCATCGCCTTGATGAGGAAGTCACCGGCATTGTGGCCATGCGTGTCATTCACCGCTTTAAAGCCGTCCAGGTCGATCAGCAGGATGTCGAACGATTCATTATTTTCGATCCCCTCAAACCGCTTTTGCAGGCTGATGCGGTTTCCAAGTCCGGTCAGGTGATCGTGCGCAGCGAGGTGGGATTGATACTCCACCAACTCGAGCAATTGCCGGTTCACTTTCTCGCTTTGCTGCACCAGCATGACGGCCGCACCGCCGCATCCGACAATCGAAATTGCGATAATGATTGAGGTCATCAAGATATCGGAATCGGTCGGAATGTCGAAAAGGGGAATGAATCGCCCTTCGAAGGCGAGGATGGCAAATGCCGCGACCACGACCACGTTCAAGACCGTGAACATGATGGTGTCGCGCGCCGTCAGCAGGATCGCAGCGACCACCGGAAGCAGGGGGAGAATTCCGATATGATAGCCTGTCACACCGCCGGAAAAGTAGATCTCAGCCCATAGCAGCGCGGAGAAACTCATCAGCAAAACGCGAATGAATGGCTCAGGGCGTTTGCGCCACAGGCTCACTTTCAGGGAAACCAGCGACAGGATGCAGCCGATCGTGCCGGTCACCAGGTTGAAGATCGCACGGTCCTCAAAATTGAATTGTGTGACCTGTAGGGCCGTGTACCCGGCGGTCATCACAAATGCGAAAAGAGAAACATAGATCATCCGGCGACGGTGGATGTCCTCCGTCGACAGGATAAGGCTACCATCATCCGGAACCCAGTGGGTTTTCGGAAAGAGGCCGCCGAGATAGGCGAGAAAGTGTTTCAATGGTTCAGCTCAATTCCAACACTGCGGGTCTATCGCATTGTCGATAAGATAGCGTTGAATGGATCGGTGAATTTTCATGTATTGGAGCCCGTTTAGGCCTTGTGCGTGTTTGTAGTCAGGCTTGACCGGCCAGTTCAGGTTCAGTAAGGGCGGCGCCATGAAAACAATTCTGCATCATCTTCATCCAAAGACCTGACGCGTCCGTTGAGGCGCGAATGATCTCGGTGCGCCTCCTTGTTTTCTCACTTCCCGACCTTGAGCCAACACAAAGAGCGTTCACCGATCTTCCTCCCGGTTGATCGAATGAGAGGACGGCCTCTTGCTTCGCAACCTTCACACTGACCACGGCTTCGTCTATGCGGAGCGCGACCGAACGCAAAGGCGATAAAATGGGCAAACAAAAGCCGCCAAAACCGATTGATCTGGCTCGAAAACCGCGCGGGTTCCCGGACAAGCGCGAAGGGCTGATTCATGCCGAGCAGACCATGATCGAGCGCGTAACTTCGGTTTATCGCAAATGGGGATTTGAGGCCCTGGATACCGGCGCGTTCGAATTTGCCGATGCGCTGGGCAAGTTTCTTCCAGATCAAGATCGTCCGAATGCGGGCGTGTTCGCGCTTCAGGACGATGACGAGCAATGGATGAGCCTGCGCTATGATTTGACCGCACCGCTCGCGCGTTTTGCAGCTGAAAACTGGCAAACCCTTGCCAAGCCATATCGGCGCTATGCCGCCGGACCCGTCTGGCGCAATGAAAAGCCGGGGCCCGGTCGCTTTCGTGAGTTCTTGCAATGTGACGCCGATACGGTCGGCGCTGCTGGCGCGCACGCAGATGCTGAAATGATCGCCATGGCGGCTGAAGCAATGCGAGCGGCCGGAGCTGAAGACGGTGAGTTCGCCATTCGTGTAAACACACGCCGTCTTCTCAACGCTGTGCTAGAAGGCGTCGGCGCGACGGAGGAGGCGGTTCGCCTCACCATCCTGCGGGCGCTCGACAAGCTTGATAAATTTGGCACCAGCGGCGTGGCTGACTTGCTCGGCGCCGGGCGTATGGATGAAAGCGGCGATTTCACCAAAGGCGCTGGCCTTGATGCGGCGAGCGTCAAGCGCGTGCTGGCTTTTGCCGAAGCCGGACGCGCGACGCGCGGTGAAACCATCGAAGCGCTCGGCCAAGCGGTCGGGACAGGCGAAAATGCGCAGGCTGGTCTGGCTGAATTGGAAGCCATCACGCTGGCTTTGTCCGCACTCGGAACGCCAGAAGCAGACGTGAAGTTTGATCCATCCATCGTGCGGGGCTTGGAATACTATACCGGGCCTGTGTATGAGGCTGAGCTGCTTAAAGAGACCAAAGATGAAGACGGCAACACCGTTCGAATTGGCTCAGTTGGCGGCGGCGGACGCTATGATGATTTGGTCGCTCGCTTCACGGGCGAAAAAATTCCCGCAACAGGATTCTCGGTTGGAATCAGTCGCCTGGCAGCTGCATTTTCAATCAGCGGCGAGATCGATGATCTCAACGGACCGGTCGTTGTGTTGAACATGGATCGCGAAAACCCGGCCATCGCGCTGCAACTTGCAACCGAGCTGCGCCAAGCAGGCATTCGGGCGGAGGCCTATATGGGAAGCTCCGGCATGCGCCCGCAGATGAAATATGCGGATCGCCGCCGCGCCCCGGCCGTGATCATGGTCGGAACCGATGAGCTCGAAAAAGGCGTCGTGACGATCAAAGACCTGAAAGAAGGTGCGCGCCAGGCCGTTGCGATTGAGAGCAATCAGGAGTATCGTGAAGCCCGTCCAGGTCAGCTCGAAGCACCGCGCGGTGAGATGGTCGCCCGCATCCGCGAAATTGTGGAGGCTGAGCAATGAGCGCCGCAGACACCGCCATGACTGCGCTCGCGGCGCAAGGCGGCGAGTTTGTCGATCCCCCACTTTTGATCGAGGCGTCTGTGCCGCTCGAGCTTTCTGGCGAAGCGGTGCGCAGCCGGATTTGTGCGTTCGTGGACGGCCAGTCGACCGAGTGGGCGCTGCGGCCAGACCTAACTTTGCCGGTCGCGCAAACCGAATGTGAGCAGCGGCGAAACGCAGATCTCGGCGAAACCTTTCGGCGCTATCGCGGCCCCGTTTTTCGACTGCCGGCAATCGAAGACGACCCGATCGAGTATGAGCAAGTTGGCCTGGAACGCTTTGGCGCGCCCAGCGATGTTGAACGTGATGTCTGGTTGTTCCAGACCTTGGTCGAAGCCAGCGAAGCCTGTGGCGTCAAAGCCGGACATACGTGTTTTGGTGACCTGTCGATTTTTCCAGCCTTCGTGGACGCGCTCGGATTTCCCGATGACGTCTCCGCCGGCTTGAAACGCGCCTTCCGTCAAGAAGGCGGCGTCCGCGCTTATCTCTCAGGTCAGAAACGCAATCAGAGCGGGCTCCCGGCGCGCGTGTCCGGAATGAGCCGGACCGAGATCGCCGCCTTTGTCGAAGATATTTTCTCAATCACTGGCGTGCGTCCGGTTGGAAACCGCTCGGCCGAAGAGATTGTTGAACGCTTGCACGCGCGCTCGACGATTGGGGCGGGCTTTGAGATTTCGGCGGAGCAGTCCGAGCTTCTGGAGCGTGTTTTGACGCTTGACGTCGCTTTTGCAGAAGCGCCAGCAGCGCTGCAAGCGATCGCTCAGGATGGCGATCTGTCTGGGGTTGAGACTGCCCTCAAGCGCTTTGGACAGCGCACAGAGCAGTTGCTGGCCGTCAGCTCAGCTTTCACAAGAACCGCGCACTTCGCCACGCGCTTCGGGCGCCGCTTTACTTATTATGATGGCTTCGTGTTCGAGATTGCGGCGAGCGCCGACAAAACTGCCATGCAGCGGCCCTTCGTGGCCGGAGGCAGATATGATTCCCTTTTGTCGAATCTGTCTCAGGGCGAAGTCGACGCGACCGCGCTCGGTGGGATCATCATTCCGCACCGGGTGGAAAACTTGCTGGGAGACTTGTCATGACGCGTCTGTCGATCGCGATCCCGTCAAAGGGACGCCTGAAAGAAAAGTCTGAAGCCTGGTTGAGCGCAAGCGGGTTCAAGCTGCGCCAAAAAGGCGGTGGCCGCGGCTATAGCGCGGAGCTGAAAGGCCTTCCAGAGGCGGACATTATGCTCCTGTCGGCGCGAGAGATCGCCGAGGAGCTGATCGCCGGCAACCTCCATATCGGGATTACAGGCGAAGACCTGCTCCACGATCTCTGCAACACTTTTGACCGAGATGTGCACGTTATGCGCCGCCTCGGTTTTGGCGGGGCGGATGTGATCGTGGCGGTGCCAGCCTCATGGCTTGATGTTGAGACGATGGCGGATTTGGAGGCGGCAGGGGCCTTGTTCCGCCAGCGTCATGGTCGCCGGATGCGTGTCGCAACAAAATACTTGAAGCTGACAAGGCAATTTTTCGCTGAGAAAGCGGTTGGTGAGTATCGCTTAATCGAAAGCCCTGGCGCGACTGAAGCGGCGCCTGCGGCGGGTACGGCGGAAGTCATTGTCGACATCACATCGACCGGATCCACGTTGAAAGCCAATGATCTCAAGGTCTTGGACGATGGCGTTATTTTAAAGAGTGAGGCATCTTTGGTGGGCTCGCTTCGGGCGGATTGGACGCCAGAGGTTCGAGAAACTCTGAAAGTCTTTTCCGATAGTATCGAAGCCACGGCGTCGGCCCGTGAGCATGTTCGAATCGAATCAGATTGTGCGATTCCAGATTCGCTTGTTGAGCGTTTCGGTTTGAGGCGGATTAGCGAGCATATTGCACTCAGTGTGTCGCAAAATGCAATTTCTGCCGCGCAAGCACTCGCAAAAGTTGGTGCAAAAACTGTAACAATTGCAACGATTAACCAAGCATTTAGCTCTGACAACGCTGTCTTTGAGAATTTTGTTAAGAACCTGTCACAGAGCGCTTGACGCGCTGCGACAAGTTGGCAATACAGATCAGGCAAGTTTCTGGGAGGAAACGCTGCAATCACTTTTCAAGGCGTGGCCGAGCTGGTCGCGCCTTTTTCTTTTGCGCTGTTCGCTGCGCTCCCATCTTCTCCACAAAGAAAAACGACCCCCAAAAGGGAGCCGCCAAGATGAATGGAGTGAGAGTTATCAACCGGGCGACGCTCAGGGGGAGAGAGGTTTGGGAAGCCGCCAGATCATTTATTATTGAAAAACAATAACAGTTTATTGTTTTTCGTCAATCCTAAATCGACGTTTTCTTCCTGAAAAAATCGTAAGGAAAATCTGTCTACGGAACGTATCAGGTTTTAGAACGATTGTGTGACAATTGTAACTCATGCGGTGAAATCTTGCCGGATTCATCTCCTGAGTTGACTTTCAAGAATAGGCTGGCAGAGCGTCCTCAAAGGCGAAAACGCCCAATTTTGAATCAGACAGGAGCAAAAAATGTCCGATCCACGTCAGCACATCATGCCGGTTTACCGTCCACCGGAAGAAGCGTTTGAGCGCGGTGAGGGCGTACGTCTGATCACTGAAGAGGGTAAATCCTATCTCGACTTCGTGGCGGGCATTGCGGTTAGCGCACTCGGGCACTCGCATCCGGCCATGGTCGACGCGCTCAAAACGCAAGCCGAAAAATTGTGGCACACGTCGAACATGTTCCGCGTCCCGGCGGGTGAGGAGCTTGCGCGCAAAATGTGCGAGCGTTTGCCCTTTGCGGATCGTGTCTTCTTCACTAATTCAGGTACGGAAGCGATTGAGTGCGCGATCAAGACCGCGCGCAAGTATCATTGGGCCAATGATGATGCTGACCGCTATGAGATCGTGACCTTTAGCGGCGCATTCCACGGCCGCTCGCTTGGCGCGATCAATGCTGGCGGTAATCCAAAATACCTGGAAGGCTTCGGCCCAGCCCTGCCAGGCTTTACCCAGGTTGAGTTTGGCGACCATGAGGCGCTTGATGCGGCCGTCACAGACAAAACAGCTGCCGTACTCGTTGAGCCGGTGCAAGGCGAAGGCGGGGTGCGCGCGATTCCTGAAAGCTGCCTCACCGAGTTGCGCAAGCTTTGCGATGAGCGCGGCGCGCTGTTGATTTATGACGAGGTTCAGTGCGGCATGGGCCGGACCGGAAAACTGTTCGCGCATGAATGGGCGACCGATGCGGAGCCAGATATCATGTGCGTTGCCAAAGGTGTTGGCGGCGGCTTCCCATTTGGCGCGTGCCTGACCTCTGAAGCAGCAGGTGCGGTGATGCAGCCTGGAAGCCACGGTTCCACCTATGGTGGTAACCCGCTCGCCATGGCCGTTGGCAATGTCGTTTGGGATATCATTTCCGACGAAGCCTTCCTGGAAAATGTTCGCCGTGTTTCTGGAACAGTGGCGCAAGGGCTGAAATCCCTCGCCGACAGTCACCCAGACAAAGTCGATGGTGTGACCGGCAAAGGCCTGTTGACGGGCCTGCGGTTAAAGGACCTGCCGAAGCCGGTTCAAAACGCGTGCCGTGACAAGGGTCTGCTTGTCGGCGTCGCTGGGAACAATGTTCTGCGTTTGGCGCCGCCACTGGTGATCGAAGATACTGACGTGCGCGAAGCCGTATCTATCATGGACGCGGCACTTGGCAGTTGGGAAGTTGCCAGTTAGCGCGGCCCCTCGGCAAATCAGCGAACTTGTCTTAAGGTTCCCTCGAACTGTCTAAAGACACAAAAGAGGGGCCTGCTTTGACTGCGGTTTACATTGGTATTGGCGTCGTGCTCGCGCTCGCCGTGACTGTCATCATCTTGTTCAATCAACTGGTTTCGAAGCGGAACATGGTGGACAATGGCTGGGCCGATATTGATGTCCAGCTGAAGCGCCGGGCGGATTTAATCCCGCAATTGGTGACCACGGTTCAAGCCTATGCGAGCCACGAGCGGCAACTCTTTGAAGATGTGATCATGCGGCGCAATGCGGCGCTGCAGGCCGGTGACGATCCGGGTGAACGCGGCAGCAAGGAAAGTGCGCTCGGGGCTCCGGTCGGACGACTGATGGCGCTGGCGGAGGACTATCCGGATCTGAAAGCCAGCGACAATTTCAACGAGCTGCAAGATGAGCTGTCAGAGACCGAAAACAAGATCGAAATGGCGCGCCGCTTCTACAATGGCGCGGTACGCGAGATGAATGTTGCGGTCGAAAGTTTCCCGGGCAATCTGGTGGCTGGTCCGTTCGGATTTCGTCGCCGACATTTCTTTGAGATCACTATGGCTGACCGGGCGGTGCCATCGCTTGATTTGGGTTCAAACGCGTGATGCTGTTTCGACTCCTCGCGCTCGCCATCGGGTTGATCAGCTTTTTAGGAGCGGCGGCCCACGCGCAAGAAGAGATCCGCAGTTTCGATGTTGCGATCGACGTCAAACAGAATGGCGATATCTTTGTCACTGAAACAATCACGGTGAATGTCGAAGGGCGGGAAATCCGACGCGGGATCTTGCGTGATCTGCCGGCCTATTACCGCGATGATGAAACCGGCGGAAACCTGCCTTACAGATACAAAGTACTGAGTGTCCGAAAGGATGGGAAGAAAGAGCCGTACAGCCGGGAGGCGAATGGCTATGCGGTCCAGTTACGGATCGGCGATGCAGATCGCTATCTCGACTATCGCGAGCATGTCTATGAGATCCAGTACCGGGTTAAAAACCAGATACAGTATCTCGACCACCAGGACGAATTTTATTGGAATGTGACCGGCAATTATTGGGTCTTCCCGATCCAATCTGCGTCGGCCCGTATCACCTTGCCAGATGGCGCGCAGAATACTGAGACGAACATCTATACGGGTGGGCTCGGCGATGCTGAACGCAATGCGGATTATACGCGGATCGGCGACACGCATGTGTTTGAAACGAACCAGGCACTGAACGCCCGAGAAGGACTGACCATTTCCATCGGTTTGGAAAAAGGCGTGATCGATCCGCCCTCCTTATCCGACAGGGGGTGGCTATGGTGGGCGCGAAATGGCTCGCTGACTGCGCTCTTATTGTCATTTGGCGGACTGCTAATGTTTTACTATCGCAGTTTCGATCGGGTCGGCCGTGATCCAACCAAAGGCCCTGTGTTCCCTCAATACGAACCCCCTGAAGGCTATTCCCCGGCGGCGGCGCATCAGATCTATCATCGCATGGTGAGTGGTCATGATGGACTGATCGCCAGCTTGATGTATCTCGCGTCGAAAGGTTTGATGCGCATTGAAGTCGACGAATCGAACAAGAAAAAGACCACGCTCACGAAAGAACCAGGAGCGAGCGCCGCCGATCTAGCGCCAGAGCTCGCCGATCTGTTCGAGGATGTCTTTAGCAAAAAAGATAAGGTCAATCTTGGCGAAAAGTACGACGCCAACTTCACCGCGGCATACAACCAATTCAAGTCGACATTATCCAATCGCTATGGCAGCGCCTATTTCAAATGGAACCCAGGTTACGTGATCGCGGGCGGGGCGCTGTCCTTGTTCGCGATCGTGTTTGCGCTCATTCAACACTCTTATTGGACATGGTGGCATACGCTCACCATCTTCGCATTGATCGGCCTCAATGGCTTGTTCATGTACTTGATGCCAGCGCCGACGCGCCGAGGGCAAAACGTCCGAACGCATTTGGAAGGCTTTCGGCTCTACATGGACAAAGCCGAAAAGCTGCAATTGAATTCGGTGGAGGTTGGTAGCGATGCGCCGCCGCCGATGACGGTTGAGCGCTACGAGACCTTCTTGCCCTATGCCATTGCGCTTGGCGTTGAGAAGCCATGGACCAAGCATTTTGAACGCCTGATCCCCGAAGAAGCCAAAGCCTATGACCCGAGCTGGACGAATGTCAGTTCGAGGACCTTTGGCTCGATGGGCGGGATGACCAAGAGCATGGTTTCCGGGATGAGTTCAGGCGTGTCGACAGCGATGCCACAAAGCTCAAGCTCTGGCAGCAGCGGCGGCGGGTTCTCAGGCGGCGGCGGTGGTGGTGGCGGCGGGGGTGGCTGGTAAGTTCCGGATTTTTAAGAGACTTTATCCAGAACCCAGGTCGCTCCGCTGGCGCGAGCCCGAAATCCATTTTCTTCCGCGAAACTGTTTACGGCCTGTTGCATCGGATGTCCGAGTGACGCGCCCCATGTCCAATCATCTCCGCATATCCGTGCCTCGGGAAAACACTCATAAGCGGCATCAAGATTGATCCGGTTCTTAGCCGAGTCGATATAGACGATGTCGGGCTGAACCCCCAGATCGCGGATTTCGTAAAGCACGTCAGGTGCGGCCCCGCGATAGGGGTGAAAGCGGTCTCCAAACACGCTCATATTGGCGAGTGCAGACTTGTAGAACCCGTGTGTCGATGTGCTCTCAATAAAGGCATCGATGTCATCAATGTATCGAAAGCATGATAGGTTGATTTCGCGATAGCGGGTTAAATCCTGGCGTGCGTCATAGGTGTCCGCCCATGTGTCGATACCGATCACGTGCAGCGATTCTGAATGTTCGAGCCAATCATAACAAGATCCGCCAAGGTAGACGCCCACTTCGAGTAGGAGCTTTGCATCTGTTTCGTCGATGAGCTTCTGAACCGCGTGCCGACCGCCGCCATCCAGTGTGTATCGGTAAGGCGCGATGCCACTGATCTCCGGACGGATTTGTGTGGCGTCTAGTTTTTCGAGTGACATATACCCAAGCTCTTTTTTGCATCCCCAAGACCGTCGGATAGCGCGGAATGGAAAGCGCGGTAAACCTTTTTTCAAAGGCAAAACGCCGCAAACGTCTCACCTTCTAGCGAACAGGCCTTTCGCCGGGCAATCTCCTCACTCAGGCGGAGATGCGGACCGGGTGAGAATTGGTGTTGATGGATGAAAAGAAAACGCCCGCAGCAATCAAATTTCCACGGGCGTACTCTTTGAAAGTTATGTATTGGGGAGCGCTTAGAGCCGCTTACCCAGACACTTTTCCGATACACTTGCCGACATCAGACAGCGCGTGCTCACCGATGCAGAAGGGGACTTCGTAATGCTTGTGCGCGGCGGCAACACACTGTTGCAGATTGAGGTTCGCCATGTTCAGGCAGCCTTGCGTCTCACGCTCGCTCATCGCTTGACGCATTGAGCTGGCAACGCTCGGATCAGCGTTCAGAATACGATAGGCGGCCAAAGTGGTAATCCGATCCGCGATCGGCTCTTTGCCGCGTGCGATGCGGTTGGCCTGACCAAAGCTCGAAACGACGGACGGCACGCGAATGGTGCTTGCTGCGCTTGACACGCTTTCCCAAACCGATGGCGCGCCTGAACGACCTGCTTGCGCGAGAACCGAATTGATCTCTGGAGCGTGCATCGCCTGGACGAGACTGCCGCGCGCAGGAATGCCTGTTTGGGTGGAGGCGAAGAGGCTGGTTGCTTTGGCTTTCGAATTGCCAAGACGGCCTTTCGCCCAGCCAGCGCCTTGCAGGCTGTAAGCTTGTTCTTTCACAAACGCGGCGGCGCCGATGAGGCGGCTGCTGTCTGCTTTCACCGCGGTCAAAGCTTGGTTGACCGCTGAATTGCCGCCGCTGAGGGTGCGGGCGTAGCGGATATCGTTTTGCATGCCGGTCATCAGCATGTCGCGGCCATAATAGCCTTCAATGTCGAGGACAGCGGCGCGAAACTCTGGGTTCTGGGCTGCGACCAGGGCCGAATAAGCCATCCAGCCTTGCGTCAGCTGTTCTGGATTATGCCCGCCCAGATTGTTGAGCGAGTCTTCAATATCATTGGCAGATGCGAAGCCGTTAGACTTCACGTCGGTGACATCGCCTTGATAAGTTGCGTAAAGCGCCGCGGCTTTCGCCAGCGGGTCTGTTTGAGGGGCTGTAGCGGAGACCTGTTGAGGTGCTGGCGTGACAAGCTGCGCGGCAGCCTGTAGAGTCAGGCCTGCAATCGCGATGACGGCAGAAACTGCGGTTTTTATGGTCATGACAAGCTCCCTCACTCTACGACCCCGACTCTGGCCCATCTTTTGCGTTGCGCATAGACCAGCGTCTGATGAATTTTGGATTCTGAGCGATAATTTAATGAATCCACGCGTTGAAAATGCCTAACAGAACTGACCATACCGTTAAGAAAAGACCGGCAGATCGCGATTTGTCGATTAATTCTTTTGCGCTGGTGATCGGGTCTGCGATTGGTGGAATTGGTGCGCTGACTGTAATGTTGTCGGGAGGTCTCACCGGAATTTGGGTGGGCGCTGGCATCTTAACCACGCTTATTCTTTTGCAAGCGGTTTCACTTTTATTGCGAGCTAAGTCAGATCAGGGTGATCAGCCTCCGAGACCTGTTGAAGCGCGCGGCGGGGTTGAAAGCCTGGTGTCTGAGAACGATCCAGTTCTTATTCTCAGTGTCTCATCACAAGGTCGAATTCGAGGCCATTCTGGGCGCTCAAACTACCTGCCGGGGCTCAAAACAGGGCGGATACTGGATGAGATCC
>Ga0256829_1000612_pt1 | contig 34649 bp, 30 predicted proteins | sample 131447metaG_FD_185979 | JGI IMG/M metagenome (GOLD analysis project Ga0256829, IMG submission 185979) | Hydrothermal vent microbial communities from Lau Basin, Pacific Ocean - 131-447 | ecosystem: Environmental > Aquatic > Marine > Hydrothermal vents | place: Pacific Ocean: Lau Basin | collected... | reverse complement strand
CGCAATAAGATTCAAAAATATCCGACCCCATACCTGCAACATCACCCACATTATCGCCCACGTTATCAGCAATCACACCAGGGTTTCGCGGGTCGTCTTCGGGAATACCAGCTTCTATTTTACCCACTAAATCCGCTCCCACATCAGCACTTTTAGTAAAAATACCGCCACCCACGCGAGAGAATAACGCCACTAAAGATGCGCCCATACCAAAGCCATGAATCGCATGTGCTGTCTCAGGGTCGCCGCCAAAGAATAAGTACAGCGTACCCAGCCCTAAAAGTCCCAAGGAGGCTACAACCAAGCCCATAATTGAACCGCCATAAAAGGCGACAGTTAACGCCGATGCGGTGCCACTTGTATGAGCCGCCTCAGTGGTACGAACATTGGCACGGGTTGCTGCAAACATGCCAAAATAACCAGCCAATGCCGAACACCCTGCCCCAACAAGAAAGGCAATCGTGGTATTCATTCCCAAACTCAATGCCAGAAGCACTGCGACCACAAAAACAAATATACCTAAAACTGAATATTCACGTTTTAAAAATACCATCGCCCCGACATGAATAGACTCGGCAATGCTCACGGCCTTGCCTTCACCTGTCGCATAACTTAAAACAACGCGATATAATGCAAAGGCGCACAACAGACCAATCACACCTAAAATAACTGGAATCATTGTTTGCATCATTATTTCCTCCCCAGAAAACATACTTGCTAGCGTAATACCCTAAGCATATCAATGATAAACATAAAAAAAGGCGACTGATTTCTCAGTCACCTTTTTATTCTACATATCACAAAAAATTAACACTTAGCCTTTATAGCGTGCAATCGAATCCATAATTTCTTTCTTGGCTGCAGCTACATTTTCCCAATCATGAACTTTAACCCATTTACCTTTTTCCAAATCTTTATAATGCTCAAAGAAATGTTTTACCTGATCTTTCAAAAATGCTGGCATACCATCAATATCAGTCACATCTTCATAAATTGGCTTAATCTTACTTACAGGCACTGCCAACACCTTGGCATCCAAACCAGCTTCATCTTCCATCATCAACACGCCAACAGGGCGGCAAGGAATCACACAACCAGTAATCAACGAAAATTTACATGCCACCAATACATCCACAGGATCACCATCATCTGACAATGTGTTTGGAACAAACCCATAGTTGCATGGGTAATGCATGGCAGTATGCATAAAACGATCAACATAAAATGCACCTGATTCTTTATCTAACTCATATTTCACAGGGTCAGCATGCTGCGGAACCTCAATAATCACATTAATGTCTTCAGGTGGGTTATTACCTGCTGGGATCTTACTCACATCCATACTGGACTCCTTTTAAGTAAATAAAAAATAATAGTAACTATTCAGCATAGTTATAAATTGGTTCGTATCTATTCAGATTGCCGCTGATTTGTTCGAGACCACCAACAGTAGGCGCTTTTAGGCGAGGCAGAAAAGCGCAACTTACTGCTGTAAGTGAGCATTTTCTAACGCAGGTATCGGGCGAATCGGTGGTGAGCTGAATAGTTACAAATAATATTCGCTGCATTGTAGGAGTGAAAAACACAGGCACAAGCGAAAACACACGCTACACTTGCTGTATGATTCGTATTTCCATTACCAAGCAAAGGCTTTATCACCGCAATATTGCAGGTGTTTGGCACACTTACCCCGTTTCAACTGCAAGCAAAGGAGCAGGAAATCAAAAGGAAAGTTTTCAAACCCCACTTGGCAAACACCGTATCTGCCAGAAAATTGGTAACCATGCACCCATCATGACAGCCTTTCGGGCTCGTCAGCCTGTAGGCATCTATCAAAAAGGCACGGATGATCCAAATAAAGACTGGATTCTCAGCCGTATTTTATGGTTAACAGGCACACAAACAGGCATCAATAAACGCGGTCATGTTGATAGCTATGAACGCTACATTTATATCCATGGAACCCACGAAGAAGAACACATTGGTACACCCGCCTCACACGGCTGCATTCGCATGAAAAACAATGATATTATTCACCTTTTTGAGCGTTGTGATATTGGCGAATCGGTTATCATTGCTCCCTAATCATTAAAAAAACGGCTACCCGAAGGTAGCCGTTTAAATAAACATCAAGAAGTAACCAAGAAGGGAGGTGCTGCTTACTAAAATACTAAATCTCAGGGAGTCACGACACTCGAAGCACTGCCATACACTGTAATACCTACTGGCCCTAAACCTGAAGCAAAAGGAGAGCCCGCAATAGCAGTCGGCTGTCCTGTTGTCTGATTAATCGTATAGGCCGATATATTATCCGAATTGTTATTCGTCACATAGAGAACCTTGCCAGCTGAATCAATAGCAGAATGACTTGGTAATGCTCCTGTAGTATTACCGAAGAAGCTCAGAGTCAGTGCGCCTGTCGTTTGGTTAATCGCATAGACCACTACATCATTCGCACCACTTGCTGCCACATAAGCAAACTTACCCAATGGATCGATAGTAACAGACCTTGGCGATGTCGCCCCTGTAAAAGGGGCACCCATTGAGGTCAACGCACCAGTAGTCTGGTTAATCGTGTAGCCAGATATGTTATGAGAAGACGCATTTGCCACATAAGCGAACTTACCCAATGGATCGACAGTAATAGAGCGCGGGGTTATTCCTGACGCTATAGCCGCACCTACAGAAGTAAGAGCCCCAGTTGTCTGGTTAATCGTGTAGGCTGATATACTATTAGAACTAGTATTCGTTACATAAGCAAATTTACCTGATGGATCAATACTGAGCCCATTTGGAACTAATCCTGTTGCAAAAGGTGAGCCTGTTATAGCTGCCAGCGCACCTGTGGATTGGTTAATCGTATAAGCAGATACGCTATCCGAAGTAGCATTGACCACATAGACAAACTTACCCGAAGGGCTAATCTCAATAGCACTTGGACCTGAACCCGCCGCAAAAGGAGATCCTGTGATAGCCGTTAAAGCTCCTGTACTCTGATTAATCGAATAGACGTATACATCATTTGAACCATTATTTGTTACATAGGCAAACTTCCCTGCTGTATCTACAGCAATGGAGTCTGGCGATGTCCCCGATGCAAAAGGCGAGCCTGCCACCGCTATAAGCGCGCCTGTACTCGAGTTGATCGTATAGGCAGATATATTATTCGAGCTATTATTCGCGACATAAACAAATGGTTTCCCTGTCGTCGCGGTGGTACCACCGCCACCACCACAACTTGCCAGCAGCAACAATAAAGGTGCTGCTATAATTTTACATATAAATTTCATGAATTCCTCCAATATTTTGCCCTTTAAAAGGTGCGAAGAATTGTAATGGCTATTTTTACCTCAGATACGACCTCATCAGGTGGTATCCGTTACCCGATTCGGTCTATACTCTCCCCCTCACAATCAAAAAAGGAGCGAGTGCATGACTCTGAGTGAAACGAAAAGCATCGTGATTATTGAAGATGATGTGCATGTTGCAAGTCAACTTCAGGCATTTATTAATGCCAGTGATATGTTTTCTTGTATGCAAGTGTTGCATACATTTCACTCTGGAAAGAATTTTCTAAGCTCCAACAGCCCAGACATCCTTTTGGTTGACATCAATCTACCTGATGGAAGCGGCATTGATTTAATTCGATTTGTCACAACAACCCATCATCAAACAGAATCGCTTGTGTTATCACTGTATGGTGATGAAGGGCATGTAATAGAAGCTATTGAAGCAGGCTCTGCGGGTTATCTTCTTAAAGATGGCAATTATGAGGATGTCATCTATGCCTTGCATGAATTGGTAAAGGGCGGAGCACCGATTAGTCCTATGATTGCTCGCTCATTGCTCACACATTTTGCAAGCATACCCAAGCCTCAAAAAGAGCCTATCCATCAAGTTCAACTGACAAAAAAAGAACATGAGATACTGGTATATTTTTCCAAAGGGTTCAATCGTATCGAAATTTCCAATTATCTGGGTGTAAGCATCAATACCGTGGGTGGACATGCCAAAAATATTTATAAAAAGTTTGCAGTGCACAGTCAAGGTGAAGCAGTTTTTGAGGCAGTACAACAGGGTTTGATACAACTTGATTGATATATTAAACAATAAATCAAAGCGAGCTTCCGCAGCACTACTCAGCATACTAACCTTAAGCATCTGCATCTGGATGATAAGCACTTCTCTCAAACCAGTATTAACCATTCCAGAACAATTAAGGCTAACACATGGCGAATGTGCTTTTATTGAATCTTGGCGTAACGGGAGCTTCTTAAAAGGCACTCCGTCACCGACAAGCCTTGCTTGGAAGCCCTGCACATTACCCGATGCCTGGGAGCTTACACACCCAGATAAGGGGGGTGATGCCTGGTACCGTTTTTCATTACCAAATACAACCAACAGTGAGGATAAAGCTCTTTTCCTAGCTTCTTTTATGATGAATGCAGAGGCTTGGGTGAATGGTAAACATATCGGCTCTGGCGGGTCTTTTGAGGAGCCCATTGCCAACAATTGGAATCGTCCACTTTTTTTTCATGCCCCTACTTATGTATTAAATAAAAAAGGCAACACACTTGTCATTCATGTACGAGCCTACCCCAATGCAGGGGGCGGTCTAGGCTTGGCATATTGGGGTTCACCCACACTCTTACACCCTGCTTATTTGAATCAGAATGCTATTGTACACTATTTGGGTATTGGTGTTGTATCGTTATCATTATTGCTGGGAAGCATCTTTGGTATCCTATATATCGCAACAAGGCAAAAAAGTTTTCTCTACTTTTCCATCGCAAGTTTTTCCAGTTGTCTGTATGTGTTGGATCAATTTATAATATCCCCACCATTAACTCATCTTCATTGGGAAATTATTGTGCACAGCTCGCTGTATGTATCGCAATATTTCTTTTTGCTTTTTATGATTGACTGCCTACAACTCACTGATCGGCATATACACTGGTTTAAACATTTTGGCACAGCGCATATGATTATCAGTATTGCATCAATTCTACTTTGCTCTGAAATCAATGTACTTCCAGTATCCTCTTTTTGGCATGCCGTTGGATTACTCTGGCTACTGTATTTCACCATGATTCTTTATTACAAATGGATATATTCTGGCAACATCATGACTGCGCTGATTGCCTGTGCTATTTTCTTTGAAGGTATCTTTATGCTGGCAGACTGGTCGGCTTGGATAAATGCGCAAATAATACCACCCGTTATATATCCCATTGGACCGATGGCATTTGCATTGGTCGCTACAGTAATGCTGATATTGCGTTTTATTCAGGGTAGTCGTCAAGAAGAAGCTTTTCGTTTAGAATTAAAAGAATCACTGGTAAAACAAGAAATAGCCCTCAAAGAAAAACATGATGAAGTTATTCAATATGAACAACAACAAAGCATTCGCTATGAACAAGAACGAATCACACGTGAATTACATGATGGCATCGGCTCTCATTTATTGGGTGCAAAAAGCGTACTTGGCAGCGATAAAGAAATCGCCAAGCAATTGATTGGTGATGCACTGGATGAATTACGTGCGCTGATGGATTCGCTGGGCAACCATTCTGATTTACTCACCATACTTGGCATGATGCGGCAGCGTATGGAACGGCGGCTACAAGCCCAAAATATTACTTTTGACTGGCAAGTTTGGGAGATTCCAGAACACATGCATCAATCCCCCCAAGTGAACCATCACGTTGCACGTATCATTCAGGAAAGCATTGCTAATATTGAAAAACATGCCCAAGCCACCCAAATAACCCTTCGCATTAATCAATCAGGTATCACGGTTGCTGATAATGGCATTGGTTTTGAAGAGAAGCATGTCCCATCCGGGCGCGGGCTAACCAATATGCGCTGGCGTGCAAAACAAGCTGGTGCGAAACTTATTATTCTTTCTAACACAGATCGAGCAGGCACAAGCATCAGCTTGGCATGGGAAGCCTAAATATGCAGAAGACACGCGCAGTTATATTCTGAAATACCCTTCTTCTCCTAGGGAGGTGCTGATTAACGCAATGCATGGTGTCTATACGCCCAAAATCACCAATACCTGCGTTAGCCAACTTAGCAATAGCGGGGCTATTGCTTGCGCTTGCTGCCTTGGGGTTGAAAATTTTGAATCGCATATCCACTTATTCAGAGTTAATCAGCACCTCCATAGGGCACCTCGAAAAACCTCGCACGAGTTAAACGACGTTGATTTTCGCTCATAGCAAGGCGCAATGAAATGAGTCATAGCATCGCTATTGTCCATTTTATTCAACGCAGCTAGGGGTGAAAAGCACAAGTTTGGCGAAGTTTCGAGGTGCCCTAAAATATAACTACAGTAAAAAATACGTCGCCAAGCCCAAAAACGATAGAAAGCCAACCACATCCGTCACGGTCGTTAAAATCGTGCCCGAAGCCAAAGCTGGGTCAATATTCAAACGTTGTAAGGTGAGTGGAATCAATGCACCAGCCAAACCAGCCGCGCAAAGGTTGATTAACATCGCAGCCCCAATCACCAGCCCCAAAGAGATGCCAAATTGAGGGAACCAAAAAGATACAATGATACCTACAAGCAATGCAAAGGTTAGCCCCGTGAGCAGCCCTACAGAAGTCTCTTTGATGAGCGCGCGACGTTCGTTAGCAAAAGTCACACGTCCGAGCGCAATACCGCGCACAATCACTGTTAAGGTTTGCGTACCTGCAATACCACCCATACTGGCGACAATCGGCATAAGAATTGCCAATGCTACAATTTGTGAAATGGTTGCCTGAAATTGTGAAATCACAATCGAAGCGAGGATTGCTGTACCCAAGTTCACGGTCAACCAAACACCACGTCGCCATGCTGTAATACCAACAGGTTCCGCCAAATCATCCTGATCGGATAATGCCGCCAAACGATACATATCTTCGGTGGCTTCTTCTTGAATCACATCAATCACATCATCGGCTGTAATTCGACCAATCAACACGCCATCTTTATTCAAAACTGGCAAAGCTAAAATGTCATATTTTTCAAACACTTTAATCACATCTTCTTGATCTTGCTCTGGCAGCACACTGTGCAAGTCTGTTTCTGCAATATCCATCACCAACACATCAGGCTCAACAAATAACAAACGATGCAAAGAAAGCATGCCTACCAAGCGATCATCATCATCGACGATATAAACATAGTTAAGATTTTCGATGTCTTTGGACCATCTTCTTAAAACTTGCATGACTTTTTCAACTTTCCAATCATCACGCACCTTGAAAAGCTCGACCTGCATCAAGCCACCGGCAGTTTCTTCGTCATGCGCCATCAATGGCTCAATTTCACGACGTTCCTCTGGCTCAAGGGATTCAATCACCTCATCGGCAACACCCTTGTCCACAGCCTGTAAAATATCTGTGGCATCATCCGAATCCAAATGCTCAACAACATCACCAATTTCATGAGCCTCAAAATCAGCAAGAAGATCTTCCTGCATACCCTCTGGAAGTTCCAAAAGTGTATCGCCCAACAACACATCGGGAATGCACTGCATAAGCTCACGCCGCTGATCATCACTTTTACAAGCAAGAAGCAACTCTGCCAATTCCGTACTGTGCATACGTGCAAAGCTTTCAACCAAAGCCGACGGCTTAATTCTAGCTACAGCCAAAGCATCATCGACATGCAATCTTTCTAAATCTTTCGATGATTCAGCCATGAATGCTCCTTAAACCAATATAATGCGGCTTATGATAGACAATATATGGCAACCTGAACAGCTACAGTAATACACATAACGTGGCATATAACGATGCTTACGGCAGTATACGCCTCGCTATGAATCCACCTGTTACAAGCCCCTCACCCCATACTGGTTTGGCATGGCATTTAAGCCAAATTGCCTTATCAACCAAACAAAAAAAGACTGCTCAATTGCACGTTTACATCTGCCCTGACGTACGCAGTTATCGCCTATTAAGCGAAGAGTTGGCTTTCTTTCTACATGACCAGCCCGAACTTCTATGGCATTTCCCTGCTTGGGAAGTATTACCTTTTGACCGTGTTTCACCCCACCATGGTATTGTCGGCGAACGTTTTTCCACCTTGGGCCGCTTGCTTAATACCCCCAATCCGCAAGGTATTTTAATTACCGCTCTTCCTGCATGGCTACAACGCATTGCCCCACCCGAATCTGTTGCCGCGCATGTTTGGCAGCTCAAACAAGGTGAGCTGTTTGATGTCGCTATCATCAAAGAAAAACTTGCCGAAGCTGGTATGGTTGCGACCGAACGGGTACTAGCACAAGGTGAATTTGCAGCACGTGGTGGGCTTCTGGATATTTGGCCAGCAACTGAGAATCAACCATTACGCATTGATTTGTTTGGTGATGAAATTGAATCCATTCGCCACTTTGATCCTGAAACGCAGCGTTCAGGCGATAGTCTTAAACACTTTACATCTGTACCTGTACGTGAAGTGATTCTTGATAAGCAAGGTCGTGAAACCTTTGTTGCGGCATTTCGCGCCCGTTTTCCCCAACATCGCAAACATCCCATGACCACAGCCGTGCAAGCAGGTCGTCCGCATCCTGGCATTGAAGCCTTGTTGCCTTTCGCATACAAAAAAACAGCACGTTTTTTGGATTATTTACCCGATAACGCACATATCATCGCAGATGCGGATATTGAGATCCGCCGTGATGCCTTTGCTAATCAAGTACGTAGCCAGTTTGAAATGGTACGCGCCAGCTCCGAACCAACTATTTCACCACAAGAGTTATATGCCGTCGAAACCAAGGTTGAATGTGACAGTCTCGACATCACAAAACAAGTACAAACCGCTCCTGATTTGGCTGATTTTCAAAGCCATAAACAACCGCTGCATGCCCTGCATGAGCATCTACAAAGCATGCTTGATAATGGCTGGCGTTTGTTGCTCGTGGGACATGGCTTGGGTCAGCAAGAGCGCATGTGTGAATCCTTGTACACACTCCAATCAGAGATTACCCACTGCTCAGGTTTGCAAGATATACCAGTCAATGGCATTGCCACTGCCATTGGCAGCCTTGAAACAGGCTTTGCACTCAATAAAGAAAAAATACTGCTATTGACTGGGCGCGAATTATTGGGGCAACGCCTACCGCGCAAGCGTGGACGTGGCACGGTTATTTTACATGCTGATGCATTCACCTCCATTGCAGAACTCAAACTCAATGATCCTGTGGTGCATGAAGATCACGGTGTTGGGCGTTATCTTGGTCTTGAAAGCATGGATGATGACGGTGAGCAGAGTGATTTTATCAAAATTACTTATGCCGACAAAGCACAAGTATTTATCCCTGTTGAAGATTTGGATCGTTTGCACCGTTATACAGGCGATGATTCACCAACATTAAACAAACTCGGCACAGAAAAGTGGAAAAAGACCCGTGAGCGTGTACAGCGTGATTTATTGGCTATGGCACATGAGCTTATCGAAACCGAAGCCGAGCGTAGCCATGCCACACGCCCAGCCATTCATCTTGAAGGTGAGTTATTAGAACGTTACGAAGAGTTTTCGGCTCGGTTCCCCTTTGAAGAAACCGATGAACAAGCCGCTGCCATTGATGCAGTCATGGGCGATTTAGGCAAAGATAAACCTATGGATCGGGTCGTGTGCGGGGATGTTGGATTTGGCAAAACAGAAGTTGCCATGCGTGCGGCTTTTGTGGTTGCAGCGAGTGGCAAACAAGTCGCTATTCTCGCCCCTACTACCGTGCTTGCCAATCAACATTACAGCAGTTTTGCAGAGCGATTCTCTGGCTTGGGTCTCAAAGTTGAGCTTATTTCACGTCTGCAAGGCAAAAAAGACAGTGATCGTATTACACGTGAGCTAAAAAATGGTGATATTCGTATTATTGTTGGCACGCATCGTTTGTTATCCGATACTTTCATCTTTGCTGATTTGGGTTTAACCATTGTCGATGAAGAACAACGTTTTGGTGTGAAACACAAACAAAAGCTTAAAACCATGCATGCCAGTGTGGATTTGCTTACTCTCACTGCTACACCGATTCCACGCACCTTGCACCAAACCTTAGCAGGGCTTCGTACTGTCTCGATTATTAGCACACCACCCGCCGAGCGCGAAGCAATTCGCACCATGGTTTGCAGCTTTGATGTACATGTTGCCAATGAAGCGATTCGCCGCGAATTGTACCGTGGTGGTCAGATTTATTATTTGCATAACCATGTCAAAAGTATTGATCGCATTGCCAAACGCCTGCGCGAGCAAGTACCCGAAGCAGAAATCGGCATCGCGCACGGGCAAATGAGCCCTGCCGAGCTGGATAAACAAATGATGGATTTTTACGAAGGTCGATTGCATGTCCTTGTTTGCACAACCATTGTTGAATCAGGCTTGGATGTACCCAATGCGAATACGTTAATAGTCGAACGTGCAGACTTATTGGGTTTGGCGCAATTGCATCAAATTCGTGGACGTGTTGGGCGTAGTCATCGCCAAGCCTACGCTTATTTATTCACCCCCGATGCCAGAGCATTAAGCATCGATGCACGCGAACGCCTACAAGCCATTGCCGAGCATACCGAACTCGGAGCAGGTTTTTTATTGGCTCGGCAAGATATGGAAATTCGTGGTGCAGGAAACCTTCTCGGTGCAGAGCAAAGTGGCAAGATTGAAGATATTGGCTTGGATATGTACATGGAAATGCTTGCCGAAGCCGTTGCCGAAGCGCGCGGTGAAGCTAGCAAACCCAAACAACCACTGAACCTACGCAGTGGTGTAAGTGCGATTTTACCAGCTGATTATATTCCTCAACCGGGCGAGCGTTTGGCATTGTACCGTCGTATTGCCCGCGCTGATTCGGATCAAAAGATTACTTTATTGTTTGAAGAAATGACCGATCGTTTTGGCAAAATGCCAGATATTGCTCGCTTAACCCTAGAAGTTGCACGTCTACGTTGGCGTGGACAAGCACTGCAATTATCTGCCATGCAAAACCAAACAACAGGTATGCGTTTTCACTTTACTGCCAACTCACCGATTGACCCAGCAAGCATGATGATGCGTGTACAAAAAGAGCCAAATCGCTTTCGTTTAACACCTGATGGCAATTTGACCATGTTATGGAGCCATGATGATGCCCGCGCTCGTTTGAAAGACTGCATTGCCTTTATGGATGAGCTATTGGAGAGTAACGCCCCATGATACCAACACAAACACCAACATTATCCGAACCTGGTCTATTATTTATGGACATGGACTCCACATTGATTCAATGCGAGTGCATTGATGAAATCGCAGCTTTCTTAGGCATCAAAGCACAAATATCTGAAATTACTGAACGTGCCATGCGTGGTGAGTTGGATTTTGCGGCATCATTAACCGAACGTGTACAACTATTAACTGGTCTTGATGCCGATGTGTTGGAAAAAGTTTACCAAGAATGCATCGAGCTGACCGATGGTGCAGAAATATTGATTTCAACTGTGCAGGCACACGGCTGGAAAGTCGGTTTGGTATCAGGTGGTTTTACCTATTTCACCGATAAATTCCAAGCCCGTTTAAATCTCGATTTCACCCGCTCAAATGTTTTGGAAATCCATGATAATAAACTTACTGGCGGTATTGTCGGTGATATTGTTGATGCTGATTGCAAACGCCGTTGTTTAATCGAACAAGCCGATATTTTCAGTATTCCTATGCAGCAAACGGTTGCCATTGGTGATGGCGCAAATGATTTGCCCATGATTCATGCCGCAGGTCTTGGCATTGCTTTTCATGCCAAACCAACTGTACAAGAGCAAGCTGATATTGCCATCAATGATGGTGGGCTAGAGCAAGTTCTGCACTTCCTTCATTCGCCATCTTAAGAAGATACAGACAAGCTAAATGATGCGTCCAATCCATTTAGATGAAGGAAAATAGTCGTGACTCACGCACAATAGATGAAGCGAAGTCAAGCACAATATACCTAGAGTTTTATCATACAGGCATAAAAAAAGGGGGAAGACCAAGCCTTCTCCCTTTTTTCTTTCCAGCGTTTTATTTTTTACTATTAGAAGTGATATTCGCCTGTTAACACAATACCCCAAATCTTGGCTTTCGCATTCGTTCCCCATGTTGAAGGAATATCCACATCATTCCAGTATTGCACCCACTCCACACTCGCAGAGATTGTGTCTTGTAAAGAATAATCAACACCAGCACCATAACTGAAACCTGTTTTTGTTTCTGTTCTATTGAATCCCGCAGTATTGGTTCCTTTAAATTGAGCAGTCGTTGCCCCAGCCAGTGCATACACTTTGAAATCCGATGTTACTGGAAATTGCAACTTACCAAAATACGAAAAGAACGTTGGTGCTTGTAATGTTATCGTTGTTGCAGGCAAAGTCTGAGAAACCGAACCAGTGGCACCTATACGTACTTCTGCACCAAAATAATCTCCAATATCCGCTCCCAACTTGCCATATCCGCCAAAAGCCGTTTTCTTTACGCTGGTGCTTGTATCATTGTACTCTAAACCAAATGCACCTAAGCCCATACCTGCATAAGGGTGAATACTGCTACCACCATCCATGCCTTGTGCCTGTGCACTCATTGCAGGGAATATTGCCATCGCTAATATAAGTGCGGTGGTATAAATGTGTTTTTGCATTGCCTTCCTCCTTAAAAAGATGCGAAAAACGATATTCGCAAGCTATTATAGGTCAATAGCTTCTTCGGTAACTGTGTCTAATTAACACACTTTTTATGAGTGAATTAACCTTATGGACTGACTATACCAATCATACAGCAAAGATTTTTTGTACTGAATAGCAGAGAAGGCCGCTTTGCAATAAGCAAAACCATACATTTATTGATTTAGCTTTTTTGATACTCATGGCATCCGACGTACAAGATCATGTACTGAAAGCACACGATCAATAAACAATACCCCATCCAAATGATCCAACTCATGTTGAATCACTCGCGCTTCAAAGCCCGTTGCCGATAGCTCATGGTATTCACCCAGTAAATCTTGGTAACTCACCGTTACTTTTTTCGAACGTGATACTGTCGCCACCCACTCAGGCACAGACAAACAACCCTCACGGCCCAAAGCTTTGCCCGATTGATATGTAATTTCTGGATTGACCATCAATAAACGACCGTGGTTTTTACACGAATATTGTCCCAAAGAGCAATCTACAGTCACAATACGAAGCATCTCACCCAATTGTGGAGCCGCAATACCGACACCACCAGGACCTTGCTCCATAGATAGCTGCATTGCTTCAACGATTTCTTTTAATGCTCCATCGAAGACTTTTACTGGTTTTGATTGTTGACGTAAACGACTATCTGGAAGCGTTAGAACTTTCTTCAATGTCTTGCACCCCACTTACAGAATAGCACCCTCTAGGGCATGTACTTGAATATCTACGCCCAATTCTTTCGATGCATTAGCCAAAGCCTGCTGCATCACATCCACATGTTCACCGCCCACAGCTTCCAATGCCATCATATACATATTACCCTGCTCACTTTCACGGGATTGTGTTGACACATCGACAATCGACACATCCAAAGAAGCCAAAACATCAGATACTGCATGTACAATACCTGGTTTGTCCGCACCTGAAACAGTAATCACACAATCAGGCTCTAATGGCACATGATTGACTTCATCTTCTAATAATTGCTGTGATTGAACTGTCAAACCAGTGCGTTGCTCAAGCTCTGCCAAAGAGGCCTTCAACTCGCCCAAACTGCTATTCACATCCAAATTCACAATCAGCATCATGGTAAAACGGCCACGCAATGCAGTCATCGATGAATCTTCAATATTGGCATGAATATTTAACAATGACTCAGCTACGTCACGTACAATACCCGCACGTTCATGACCTGAAATAGATAATAAAATATGCATCACCCCTCCTTTAAAAAACTTAAACTTAAGCGTCTAGCTATTCAGATTGCACTTGATTTGCCCGAGAGCTGAAGGCTAGATTGTGAAAGAAACTCCACATCCACATTCACCTTTCTTATTCGGATTATGGTATACAAAAGCCGATGATAAAACATCTTTCTGATAATCAACCTGTAAACCCGCCAATGCCTTGGCATACGAATCCTTATCAACATACAAAGAAAAACCATCAAATTCACGCACCAAATCACTATCAAGTGGCGCATCAGCATAATCCATAACATACTCAAGACCTGAGCAACCAGCCTCGCGCACCGATAAATGCACGGCCTTCTTACCTGCATCAAGCAATGATTTTTTCAATTGCTCACAGGCTGCATTACTCAAAGAAATATCCACATTATTTAATGTCATTTAAAGACCCGCCATATGTTTTAATAAACCACGAATACGCACCAATTCATCTACTAATGCCGACGCATCATCTTCCGTATGCTCAATACCAAAGCTCACCCGTAAACTACTGCGCGCAGCACGCTCATTGACACCCATCGCTTGCAATACATGCGAAGGTTCACGTTTGCCCGATGAGCATGCAGAACCCGATGCCACGGCAAAGCCAGATAAATCAAGCTGCATCAAAAGCGTTTCACCATCCATACCTGGTACAGTAAACATACTGGTATTGGCTACGCGCTCAACATCGGAACCATGAATGGTTACATCTGGCATTTTTGCAAGCAACATTTCTTCAAAGCCATCTCGCACGGTCTCGGCATCAGCATAATCCAACACACCCAAAGCCGCTGCAAAACCTGCAACCGCAGGTACATTCTCTGTGCCTGAACGGCGACCACGCTCCTGACCGCCGCCCAATGCCCATGTTTCACATTGTACACCTCGGCGAATTGCCAACACACCCACGCCTTTGGGCCCACCAATTTTATGGGCTGAAAAAGAAATAAAATCCGCACCCAATGCATTAACATCTACATTCATTTTTCCCAACGCTTGCACGCCATCCACCAAAACAGGAATTGATAATTGCTTACATACCTGCACGACCTTATGCACAGGTTGAATCACACCACTTTCATTATTTGCCCACATCAAACATGCCATCACTGTATGTTCATCCAGCTCTGCACAAAAAATATCGGCATCCATCTGCCCATTTTTTTGCGGACGCACCAAACACAGCTTATGCCCCAAACGTTCACTCCAATAAGTAATCGTTTGCAATACTGAAGGGTGTTCAATCGCAGAAACCACAACTTTGCCTTTTTTCGCTGTCGATAAACAACCGAAAATCGCCATATTATTGGCTTCCGTACCACCCGATGTAAATACCAGCGAGCCAGACTCAACATTCAAATAGTTGGCCATTTTATCACGGGCATCATCCAATGCTCGACGTGCTGCTCTTCCTGCCCAGTGCATACTTGATGGATTTCCAGAAGCATGTTTTGCCGTCTTATGCATCGCCTCTAAGGCCACATCTAAGGTTGGGCAGGTCGCATTATAATCAAGATACCTTTGCAATTCTTTGTTCCATCACCACTTCAGGGATAATATTTTCAACAGGCTTTAATTCCAAATTATTCAAATCCACCTCTTTTTGACACACCATTTCAATAGTCACTACATCCAAAAAGCGATAAATATGCTTGCCCATTGCATCCCATAATTGATGCGTATCACAACGTTTTCCACGATGACAACCACGCACTGCATTCTCACACATGGTTGTACGAATCGGCTCATTCACCGCTTGGATGACATCGGCAATGGTAATTTCATTGGCAGGGTGTGCCAACAAATATCCGCCTCCAGGGCCACGAATGGAACGCACCAAGCCACCAGCCCGCAACGAGCGAAAAAGCTGCTCTAAATAAGAAAGAGAAATAAACTGCCTTTCAGAAATAGCTGCAAGTGTAACGGGTTTACCATCTTTACCATTATTATTAATATCAACCATCGCTGATACACCATAGCGTCCTTTACTTGTCAATCGCATTGCACACTCCTATATCCACATGAAAAAGTCGGATATTATAAATCAGAGTAATTTAGTCAAGTATTTGTTTTTCACTATAAATACAGATTCATATTGGCAATCATGCCAAGATGTTAGTAACATTTTGCCATGAATATCAACGTCGCCATTCTTGGCTCTACTGGTTATACGGGTGCAGAACTTATTCGCCTGATCGAAAACCACCCGCATTTCAACATCACCCATTTGGGTGCACACTCGCAGGCAGGCAAAAAAGTTCGTGATGTTTTGCCTGGCATTGCCAGCACCATTGGCAATCAAACATTGGCTGCTGCCGATGCAGATTTAGATGATAATATAGAGCTGGTCTTTACTGCCCTACCACATGGCGCAGCAGCTCAGAGTGTTAAAAAGGCATTGGATAGCGGCAAGAAAGTCGTCGATTTATCTGCCGATTTCCGTCACCAATCTAGCGATGTTTATCAACAAGCCTACGGTGTTAAACACCCATACCCTGAATTGTTCAAACAAGCAGTCTATGGGCTAAGTGAGTGGGCGCGCGATGATGTTCGCCAAGCTCAATTGGTTGCTAATCCAGGTTGTTACCCAACTTCCACATTGCTACCACTGATTCCTCTCTTACAAGCTGGTGTTATAGATAACGCTCCCATCATTGTAGATTCTAAATCTGGTGCATCTGGTGCAGGGCGTTCTGCCAAAACAAATCTATTGTATTGCGAAATAAACGAAGGTTTATCTGCCTATGGTCTACCTCGGCACCGTCATGCATGGGAAATGGAAGAGTGGGCACAAGGCTTTGGCAAACAAGATATTCGCATTCGTTTTGTACCTCATATTATTCCCATGACACGTGGCATGTTAAGCACGCTTCACCTTACGGGCACAAACACGGACACATGGCATGCCTTATTATCTCAAGCTTATGCAGATGAAGACTTTGTCCGTGTATTAGCGCAGGGAGAGCTGCCTTCTACCAAGTCGGTAGCTGGTAGTAATCGTTGCGATATAGGTCTATGTATTTTGAGTGAAACCGAAGCCGTTGTTGTAAGCTGCATTGATAACCTACTCAAAGGCGCGTCAGGGCAGGCACTACAAAATGCCAATATCATGTTTTCTTTTAAAGAATCTCTTGGGCTTTCTCTACATGCACAGTGGCCATAACGTATGAAAAAACTATCCCTTATGCAGCGTATACAGCGAGCTATTTTTAAGCCTAAACAAGTCATGATTGTTGATGCTGATAGTAGAAAGGCAGCCAGAAACTGGTCTATTCGCCCTATCACCCTACTATTCATTCCACTGCTACTTCTTATTATCGGGGCTACAACTAGCAGTTATTATCTACCAAAACAACCTGCTTCCAAAACCCAACCCCAGCTCATTCAACTACAAAGTAAATTTGAGCATTTACATGATCAACTAGCTTCATCCGAAGCCAATAATGAGGTCAAACAAGCTCAAATCCTCAGCTTGGAAGATATTATCAAACAACAACAGGACACTATTGATAAAGCAAATAGACGTTTGCATATATTTGAAAGCATTTTAGAGGCACGCAAAAGCCAAGGCACCAAGCTTTTAAGAGCCGCTATCAAACATATCGATTCAGACTCATTTTCATTCAACATCACACTGGTAAAAGGCGGCAACTATCCCCGTCGCTTGCGTGGTTCGATACGTTTTATCACACAAGATAAACAAGGTAAGGATATTCACCTACGCTTCAAAGGCACGCAAAGCACATTGCCATTTCGGATAGAAACCCATATCTTCTTGCAAGGTCAGTTGCACTGGCCTGAAGGTGCTGCCAAACCTGAACATATGAGCAATATTATCGCCATAGTTTCAGATTCAAAAGGCAAAGAGCTAACACAAGAAATATGTACATTTGAGGATTTTTAAACACATGCTACGAAAACGCGACAATACCACGACTACAACAAATAATGATCACCAACAAATTGATACGCTTATTGGCGCACATTCCGTGATTACGGGTGAATTATCCTTTGAAGGTGCTGTACGCATTGATGGGTGCTTTAAAGGCAATATTCGCTCATCCAAAGGTGGCACACTGATTGTAAGTGAGGGGGCTAAAATTTCGGGTGAAGTTGATGTGCCTAGCCTTGTTTTACATGGTGTTATTGAAGGCAATGTTCGTGCTAGTGAAAACCTAAAACTCGGTGAAACAGGCTGCCTTAATGGTGATCTTGAATACAGCGTCATGTCTTTGGCTGAAGGCTCGGCTATCAATGGTCGCTGTAGCCGCATTACAGACAAGGCATCTGACACAAATAACATCACATCAAAAGCAACAAAAGCAATAGCTAAAAGCAACGCTGATTTAAAAGAGATTTAAACAATATGATTCGCCCTTATCAACATTGGCAACCAGTCATCGATGCATCTGCATGGATTGCTGAATCTGCCGAAGTGATGGGCAGAGTAAATATTGCTGCTGATTCAAGCATCTGGTATCAGAGCGTATTGCGTGGTGATGTACATGATATTCATATTGGTGAACGCTCGAATATTCAAGATCATTGCACCCTACACACCAGCCATGGCATAAACCCTTGCATTGTAGGTAATGATGTTACGGTTGGTCACCGTGTTATTTTACATGGCTGTGAAATACAGGATTTTTGTTTGGTTGGCATGGGTTCGATTGTCATGGATCAAGCTGTTTTAGAAGCAGGCTGCCTATTGGCTGCAGGCTCTCTTGTTCCCGAACGAAAAGTTCTACGTAGTGGCTATCTCTATGCTGGATCACCCGCTCGCGAACGTCGTTCCCTGACAGATAAAGAGGTAGATTTCTTAAAACATTCTGCCGAACATTACGTAAAACTATCAAAAATGCATCGCAATAACCCATGACACAGCAAGCTTACGCATCCATTGATATTGGCTCCAATACCTTCCGTTTATTAATTGCCAAAAGACAAAAAAATAAACACGCTACAACCCCATGGCATATCCTCGCTTATACCCATCGCATTATTCGTTTGGGTGAAGGCTTGCATCAAAGCGGCAAACTCTCTGATGCTGCGATGCAACGCGCCATGCATGCTTTTCATGACTTCTCAGACCTGCTAAAAAAGCATCACATAAAAACCTCACAACTCTCTGCTGTAGCAACTGCTGCGATGCGTGATGCTGAAAATGGTCTGGACTTTTGCCTGCAAGTTGAAATAGAAACAGGTATTCATATTCAAATCATTGATGGTACACAAGAGGCAAATCGTTCACTCGCTGGAAGTTGTGCCGTATTAGCAAAAGATATTTGCCATGATTTATTATTGTTTGATATTGGCGGCGGAAGCACCGAATTCGTTCGTGCTAAAGATAGCGAAAGCATCGATGCCATAAGTCGGAAAATGGGTGTTGTACGCCTCATTGAAGCACACTTACACAGTGACCCACCCAGCAAAGAAGATTACGAAGCGATGAAAGCCACCTGCCATAAACACCTTGATGAAGTTGAAAAATATTGGCAACAAAGTAAGCAACAGATTAGTGCGCCCAAATATTTGGTTGGTACCGCAGGTACAGTAACCACGCTTGCTGCCATTGATTTGGGGCTTATCGATTATAATGCCGATATTGTGAACAATCATTGTGTCTCAAAACAACGTTTTTTTGATTTGCGTGACCAGTTACTCGCTATGACACATCAAGAAAGACAAGCTATTCCAGCGATTGAGCAAGGGCGCGCCGATTTGATGGTTGCTGGTTTAGCTATTATCGAAAGTATTTTCGAGCGTTGGCACTATGAATCTTTGATTATCGTTGATGCTGGTTTACTAGAAGGGGCTTGGTTAGATATTTCTTCTAACAACTAAACTCTTTTCAAAAGAATATTATAAGAAATAACTATCCGCTTGCATTTGAACATCATCCATAGCTTTCTGAAAAGCCTGCAATGTCTCGGCATCATCATCACCCGCATAAACAGCTTCACCAATAACAAACACACCACGTGTAAAAGGTTTCGGAATATAAAATTTATCCCACGAATTTACCCGCCAATGTCGTTTAGTTGCATAACAAACAGCCCGCAATGGCAAGCCTGTTTTTTTTGCCAATTGCACCGCCCCAAGCTGTACAACTTCAGCAGGACCTTTCGGGCCATCAGGTGTAATTCCCAATGAATGTCCTTTTCTTGCCATACGAATCATTTTTAAAAATGCACGAGCCCCACTTTTTGTTGATGAACCTCGCGAAAAATTCTTCAAACCCATCAACCGACTCGCTTCAGTAATATATTCTCCATCACGATGCTCTGATATTAACATTGCACCATCCCAGCCTTGATAGGCGTACGGTGTCATCAAAATACGCGCATGCCAAAAGCTCAATATATAAGGTTTGCAGCCTGCTTGATAGCGTTCACCAATGAATGTCCAACATATCGTGCGGCTTAAAAATAAAAAAATGGCATAAATAGCATGCGGAATTAACCATGCTAAAACTTTATCTTTCACGATATTTTTGACTCAAACTGCATATGATATAATTCAGCATACAAACCACCCTGCTGCAATAATTCTTCATGCCGACCCATTTGAGCAATACCGCCATCATCCAGCACCACAATACAATCGGCATGCCGAATCGTGGATAGGCGATGTGCAATCACAAGTACGGTACGGCCTGTCATCAAACGATCAATGGCCTGTTGCACCAACTGCTCTGATTCGGTATCCAAGCTACTGGTTGCCTCATCTAGAATCAAAATTGGCGCATCTTTTAATAATGCACGCGCCAACGATAAACGCTGACGCTGACCACCTGAAAGAATCACGCCACGCTCACCCACCATGGTTTCATAACCCTTTGGAAGTTTCATGATAAATTCATGGGCATTGGCGGCTTTGGCAATCGCTTCTACCCGTTCACGATCAATGGCCTCATGACCATAAGCAATATTATTTAATACCGTATCATTGAATAAAATAACATCTTGGGTCACCAAAGCGACCTGCTCGCGCAAGGACTTCTGTGTTAACTCTCGCACATCATGTCCATCCAACAAAACACGCCCCTCAGTCACGTCCATAAAACGAGGAACAAGGTTTGCCAGTGAACTCTTACCCGCCCCACTACGCCCTATCAATGCTACAACTTGCCCAGCTTTTACCTCTAAATTGATATTAGAAAGTACAGACTTCTCAGCCCCCGCATAACACAAACCAACATCTTCAAAAGAAACCACATGCTGAAAACTACTTAATACTTTCGCATCTTCAGCATCGCGCACAATGATCTCTTCATCCAAAATATCAAAAATACGTTCTGCCGCAGCCAAGCCCTGTTGAATTTGATTGTTCGCACCCGATAAACGTTTGACTGGTTCATAAAGCATAATCACAGCAGCTAAAAAAGACATCAATGTACCAGCTGTTGCTTCACCAGCAGCCACACGTAGCCCACCATAAAACAATACACCCGCAATACCAAAACCAGCCACCAACTCCATAATCGGAAAAGACATAGCATTAACTTTAAAAATGCGCATTTGGTGTTTCATAAAACCACCAATCAAATCACGAAAACGTTTGCGCTCATACTCTTCCATACCAAAAGCTTTTACGACACGAATGCCACCCACAGTCTCTTCAATGAGGCTCGACATCTCACCCATCACAACCTGACCGTCATAGGTTGCGGAACGCATTTTTCGACCAAAACGCAAAATAGGATAAATAATGATAGGAAACACAGCCATGGCAATCAAAGCGAGCATCCAGTCCTGGTAAAAAATCACACCAATGAGGAAAATAATTGTCATCGTATCACGCATCAATGCGGTTACAGATGTACTTACCGCAGATTGCACCAGTGTTACATCATAGCTAATACGCGCCAGTAACTCGCCTGTTTTACGATGCGCAAAGAAGTTCAACGACTGCGTTGTTAAGCGACCATAAATCTGATTTCGCAAATCATAAATAACACGTTGCCCAATCCAGCCCATCAAATATGCCTGCCCAAAATATGCCGCACCTTTCACGATATACAAAGCAATCACAGCAATAGGAATATAATAAATATACTTCGTTTTACCCGATAAAGCCTGATCCAAAGCTGGCTGTAATAACCATGCCATACCAGCTGTGGTTGCAGCAAGTATCACCATACAAACCATCGCTATGCCCAAACGTCCAATATACGGTCTTAAAAATTCTAATAATCGTTTATACAAAACTACCTACCTAAAATATTTATAAATCAATCATGATGATGATGCAGAGTCTTTAAGCTCTATCATACCCATACGGTTAAAAAAGTTTTTGCTCGCTTGATACAATGCCGCTGCCAAACGATCTTGATGTTTTCTGGTCTTCATTTTCCGCTCTTGCTTGGGATTAGAGATAAAATTCAACTCAACCAAAACGCTGGGAATTTCCAATGCTGTCAATACGACAAAACGAGCACGTTTAGGGCTTTTATATTTAATTGAGCCCACTTTCTTCATTTGCAACAACATATTCTCAGCCAATAACTGTGAACTATTCAAGCTATCACGCTTCGCCATATCACCCAAAATATTGCGTACCATCGGATCATCCACTTCTTGGCTTAGCATCACACCACCAATCTCATCAGCAGCATTTTCCTTGGCAGCCAATGCTACAGCAACCCTATCAGGTGTTGCCCCACGCTCAGCCAATGTATACACACTAGCACCTTGTACTGTGCGCGTTTTTACAGCATCCGCATGAATACTAATCATCAAGTTTGCACCTGCTTTGCGAGCCAATCGCACACGTTTTCTCAAGGGAACAAAATAATCACCTTTGCGGGTCAATACAGCCCGCATACCGGGTTTGCTATTAATCAATGCGGCTAATTTTTTAGCTACACGTAAGGTGAAATCTTTTTCTTTTAAACCATGCCGACCAATTGCCCCTGGATCTTCCCCACCGTGTCCAGCATCTACCGCAATCACAACCTCATGATGACTGTTTTTTTTAACTGCTTTCTTTGATTGTATTACGAGTTTCGATTCTTTACGGGTTAAATCAACAACCAAGCGGTGTGGTTTCCCCTGCATGGGCTTTAATAGAAATGTGCGTAAACCAATGTTTTTTTTCTGCACATCCAAGACAATACGTAAAACACCCTTCTTAGGTTCACCATAACGAATGCTTTTAATCACAGGGTCAGGCAAAGCCAATGATGCGACCTTCTTCATTTTAGTGTGTTTTATGTCTACCACTACACGCTCTGGTTTATGTAAACGGAAAACTTCATAACTAATGCTACGATCTAAATCAAATACCACACGTGTATGATCAGGAGCTGTCCACAAACGCACATCCCGCACCTCCGCAGCCGCAACCATGCCGCTCTGAATACTGATCAAGCAAAGCAGACCCAACAAGCCCAGTATGCATTTGTTATAGCTTTTCATCGTAACAATACTTGCGGACTACCGTCACTTTGCAAGGTATTCTGCTCACCTTCCTTGACTCGAGACTCACGCTCAAGAAACAATGCTGCCATTAATAGACCAATAAGAATCATAAATGGCTCCATGATTCTAACAATAATAAAGGTATTTGCACCAATGCCATGCACCAACAAACCAGCAAAACCACAGATTGCTCCCAGAGATGCGCCTTTGAGCATTGGGTCTTTTATTTCATCATAACACTGGCGTAGCAACACCCATACTCGTCGTAAAAACCATAAAAATAAGACCAAACCAATCATACCTGTTTCCAATAAAACCCTTGGATACTGTGCATCTAAAAATGGTCCGCCTGTCACCCCAACACCCAACAATGGATGTTTTGGAAAATATTTGGTTAATACATTTTCCCATGATTTTAAACGCTCTGTGGTGGAGGTATCAATATTCATCCCGCCAACCGCTAACTGCCCCTGTTGTTTGCTTTGATTGAATGTAAACATCACCCTATCAATCACATTCTGCGGCAAGATGAACGGCAAGATTGCTATCCCTACCAAACAACTAGTAATTAACAAGAACTTTTTCCTCGATAGAAAAATAAAAAATAGTATCGCAACAACAAAGGATAAATAAGAACTTCGTGATTCGGTAAACGCTAAAGGCACCAGCATAACAACCATTGAAAATAGCAACAAATACCACTGTTGCCCTTTTTTAGCATATAAAAACATCCCCAAAACCACAGAGAACATTAATACAAGATAACCACCAAAACTATTTGGCTCGCCCATCTCACCTTCAAATGGCGCTGAAACACGCGCACCAGATGGAATCTGAGCGATGCCAGCCAAACTTGCCAATACACATGTAATCAACATAATTAAAAGGTAACGTTTGATAGAGGCTTCATCTGTTAAATGGTTAATAATCATATAAAAAAGAACAAAGAATTCTAAGTACTTAATAATAAAGAAAAAACCGTAACCACCCACGCGACCTGCAAATATGCCAATCAATGTTGCAAACAATGCAGCCAGCCAATACCACGCAATAGGTTGATTAATCGGCGTACTACGAACCACACCTAACTCTTTAAAAATAGCCAAGCGAAACATCCATGTCACACACACCAATGTTAATAAAAGGTCATCCAAACGTAATGTAACACCACGTGATTCCGTCGTATTGACAGCACCACTTGCTAATTGCGCCTGTGTAGCTCCCCCGAATGTTAACTCTGGAGATAACAATGTTGATAAAATTAGTAAATATAGTGTCAGTTCAATGCTACTAAATGCCACCACCACCATCATCAAAGCACCAATCAGCATAATCGGCCCCCCAATCAATCCTGGGGCCAATACATATGCAGCATATAATAATAAAATAGTGAGCACCAAGGTCAGCATCACAGCTGGCGGAAAGGGTACCCTTATAGTTTGATGGATCAGGGGTTATTCCCCTGTTTTCGCTCTGTATCCATAGGCTGATAATTCGTATTATAAGGTTCAGCAAACTGATCCGAGCATGTACGCATCATCACCATAACCAATGCCACCACGACACATAATACAAAGAGACCAATAATCTTATGTCTGCGACTTTTACGATGCCTTAAACGATTAAGGTCGCTCTGCATTTAACCGCCCTTCCCGAAGCGCTCAGACACACGTTGCCAAACGTCTTCCATGAATTTCTTGGCTATCTCCGAATTGCGCTCAAACCAATTTTTCCGCTGCATTTCGTTTTCACCATAGGCATAAGCATAATGATGATCCATTTTATAATTACTATAATCTGGAGAAAGATCACCGCGCACACCATTCAGTGCCACGCCCAACACCTTACCACCAACATTCTCAATATTTGCTTTTACCCGCTTCAATGCACCACGAACCACTGAGCCAATATGATAAACCAACAACACCCCATCTACCTTAGATGCAATCACTGTAGCATCAGTTGTATGCAATAAAGGCGGCATATCAATAATTACCATATCATATTCTTCACGCGCTTCATCCAAAACACGGCTCATCAGTGGCGAACCTAATAAATCAGGAGGATTCGCATTCACCTGACCACACGTAAGAACATCCAACTGATCCAAGCCTGGTGTCATCAAAGCTTGATCAATGCCCATATCCCCTAGCATAACATCAGAAAAGCGGCTCACAGCATCTTGCCAGCTTTGTTGCCCCAACAGCACTTCACCCAAGCCTGGCGCACGCTTCAGTCCAAATGTATGGTGCTGCATAGGTTTACGCATATCCGCATCAATCAACAATACACGCGCACCTTGTTGTGCAATAACCACACTAAGATTTGCCGAAATTGTACTTTTACCTTCTTTTACAGTTGAACTGGTAACCAAAATAACACGATGCTCACCAGCTTGCGAAAACAATAAGTTGGTACGCAAACTACGGTATGCTTCTGCAATGGTAGAAGGCGGTGAAAAATGGCTCACCAATCGTAATTGCCGCTCCATCGCTGAACCACTGGTCTCTAAGCCTTCTTCACCTGAGAATAACTCAACAGCCTCCTCATGCGACAAGTGTGGCACAAAACCAATCACTGGCACCTCTAAGAAATTTTCCACTTCTTCAATCGTACCGACCGAGGTATCCATAGTTTCTAATATAAGTGCAACAATCAACCCTAAAACCAACCCCAAAATCAAGCCCGCCAAACCTGTTTGAGACACCTTAATCGGATTAATACGCACACGCGAAAGCATGGCTGGTCTCACCAATGAGACTTCTTGAACCTTCTCAGACTCTTTAATCAAAACTTCCTGGTATTTTTTCTCCAACAAACCGAACAGCTCTTCATTGCTGTTAACCGAACGCTGTAAACGTTGTAGTTCCAAAGCTTGCTCGGGGACACCCTGATATTTACGCTCTGCACTATTCATCCCATTCTGAATATCTTGCATGCGACGTTGCGTTAAAGTCACTTGTTTGGCTAACTCATCGACCATACTTCCCAGAATATCTTCAGCTTGTTGCCTTAATTCCTCTATCTGGGGGTGTGCATCTGTATAATTCGTTGAAAGTTCAGTGCGTTTCAACGCCATTTCAACAAGGCGTTTGTTTAATTCATCAAAATAAGCCCCAACATTTCCAGGAACCGAAACTGCCTTATAATCCCAGCCACCACGCTGCACACGCAGACGCAATTCTTTCAATGTAAACTGCAAATCACTTAAGTGAGCGATAGCTTGCCGATATTCTTGCTGTAAATCTGCAACAATCTTAGCTACTGCCTCGGAATTGCTACTTGAGGATAAATGATTCTTTTGCCTGTAATCCCGAACTCTTTCTTCCGCCTTTTTTAGACGATCTCCAACAACAAGCAACTGCTGCTGAATAAACTTCTTCGCCTCAAATACTTTTTTGTTCTTTTCTTCAATATTAAATGTCTGAAATTCATCTGCTACTGCTTGCGCTAAATCTTTGGCATAGTTGGAATTGCCAGATACAACCGAGATATTAATAATACCCGTACTGCCATCCTGCTCGGCATCAACACTATCTTTCAAATCCAACACAACATCCACATAGTCTGGGTTTGCGCGAATTTCTTCACTGGTTAATGCTGGTGGAATCAATGCCAAACGTTGTGCCACGCGCTCCATCAAGGCATACGACTGAATCAAAACCAGCTGTGTGGTCATATCATTAAACGATTGCGATGATCCCCCACGCATGAAAAAATCAGCAATGTTCAAAGAAGGCTCTATTTTTATCGATGCTGTAGAGCTGTACAGTGCTGGTGGTTGATTTGCCCAAGTAAATAACGCACTAAAAAGCCCAATAGATACTGCACAAAATACAATAATCCAACGACGGCGAACAATAACCTGCCAGTATTCTTCAAGGTTAAGTTCATAACCACTCATACCTGTTGAGGTCTGACTCATCGGGTTATTGTCCTTGATAAGGCTTGAATGGTATAATACTGTGAAACTAAATTTACAGGCGCTGTAAGCGCATTAAAAGTTGGCATTATATCAGAAATCCATTGGTTCCAGTTGGCAATAGGGCGCTTAGGAATAATCAGCATATCTTTATCCTGTAAGGCAATATTTTGCGACAAGTCACCTTTTTCCATAAAGCGTTTAAAATCAACAGGCAAAATCAACGGCGTATCTCGGCTAGCTCGTAATACGCGAATATCTGGTAAATAAGCATCTTTACTAAGCCCTCCACTTTTTGCTAAAGCATCCAAAAAACTAATGTCTCCCGTAAATTCAACAATACCAGGTTTTTTCACTTCTCCCAAAACATAAACTCTACGCTTGGACTGTGCCAATGATGGTATAAAAATAGTATCGCCATCATCAAGGATGGCATTTTCTTTCCAGTCACCCTGCTTGATAGCTCTATCCAAATTAAGCATCACAGTTTTACCATTGCGCAATACCTGCACCTTAGTCAAATCAGCATCTTTGCTCGGTCCACCAGCACGCGACAAGAAGTTTACCAAGCTTTCTTTGCCTTTCAAAAAATACGTCCCTGGTCCCGTAGGCTGACGCGTGAGGTCTTGCACTTCCCCAAAAATACTAACTGTCTTACTTCGTGCCTTGAGCACCAAAACATCCACACGAGGCTTGCGTTCAAAGCGCTCAAGAATTTTTGTTACATGCTTATCTACTTCACGTGGGGTTAAGCCAGAGACCTGAAGTGCAGCTTGATAAGGCAAAGATACGGTTCCATCTACCTGCACTGTCACCTTATACTCGGTGCTTTTCCCACCCTGCCAAAAAGTCAGTGATAATAAATCCCCAGCACCTATTCTGTAACCAGCCACACCATCAATCGTTTTAAATACTTTATTTTCGCTAAGGTGAAAAAGATCGTTTGCTTGACCCTCAATCTCCAGCTCTGGAAGGCGAACACTTTCAACTTTGTAGGCTTGTACAAAAACCCTACGGTTTAACTTCAAAGATAATGGATCCGTGCCTTCCGGCAAAGGATCATCTGCTCCCAACACACGAATATTCGATGCCTCAACAGGCACGCCCTTTGCTTTTAACCAAGCAACAACAGACTCTGCACGAGCCTGTGATAAAGCTCTGTTATTCGGATATAAATCCGAATGAATTGGGCGCACATCAGCTCGCCCTTCAATACTATAATGCAACTCAGGTAAAGCCCCTACTTCATCAGACCAAGCTGTCAAAGCTTTCAGAGCCTCTGCATTTAAAGTCGCATCTCCAGAATCATAAAACAGAGAAAGCCTTTCGCCAATTTTGCCACCTTGGAAGGTTTGAAGAGGTGCTGGCGTTGCCTTCAGGCCCGACCAAATTTCCACGCCGCCATCAGCACGCACTGCTGCAATTGCTAAACTTCCATCATTTCGGACATCACCCAGATCCAAATTATGATACAATCCATAATCAGGAATTAAATGTAATTTTGGCATAAAACGATCTGGTAACCACTGCCATACAGCCAGGCCCAAGCCATCACTGGATGATGCCACTAGTTCTCTTTGGCCATTGCCATCAAGATCCCCCACGCGAACATCGCTCCAGGTTCCTTTTGTGCTTATCACACGTCGTTGCCAAGCCTTATCACCACCCAACCAAGCGATAATACCCTGCTGATATAGACCCGCAATCACATCCAAACGCCCATCACCATTCACATCTGCAACCGTTACGCTTTCAGCATCTGCCCCAGCAGGTAATGCCTTCGGCTCCCATCTTGCAGAACCATCGTTGTACCAAATTTGCACACCGCCTGTCTGATTCCAATCACCATCACCCTCAATGCGCGCACCCAGACCACCTCGTCTTGAAGCAATAATATCCACAGCCCCATCGCGATCCATGTCTGCCACCGTAACATCCGTAAACAAGCCTGCTACCATCGGCCCCACACTCGGCAACCAGCCGCCTCGCGCATCATTTAGCAACACATAGATGCCACCATCACGGTCATTGTCAAACCGCGCCGCTACAATATCCAACCAACCATCCTGATTCATATCTTGCAATTGAAGAGCATGAAACAAACCAGCTTCAACAGGGCTCGCCAATAATTTCCAATGCTCACCAGCTTGATCCAAGCTCCATATTTGCAAGCCTTTTTGATCTCCTTCACCGCCGATTAAAACATCTAAATGACCATCACCATTCACATCACCAACAGCAAAGTCTCTTGGCTGCATGCTAGTTGCAGGGCCATTTTGAACGCGCCAATGCCCAGCTCCATCACCCCACTCAACATGAAAGCCATCCACTGATTTACGACCACCCACAAGCATATCAAGAAACCCATCTTGATTAAGGTCGGCAAAACGTACTGCCCGTGATTCTGCAACGCGGTGAGGTCCAATATTATGCATGGTATATTTAGGCAGCGACACCTTGTGCACTGCTACAGGCATCGTTGGATCAGGCACAACCGTACGGCAGCCAGATATTATAAAGATCCCCGAACACATCAAAAAAAGAAATAATTTTTTTATAATTATATGCATAACATAGCAAATAAGACACCCTTTTCCTTATTTGTCAAGATGTTATAACTATTTAAGTATCTAAAGCTTTAGGATTAACACGCTTTCTCCTTGAAATTACAATAAAACTTGACGTACCCCCCCATTGTTTGCGATATTACAGCAATGGACATATTCTGGGTCAGTCACGATAGATAACTGACTTATCAAAACATATGAACCGTAATGTTACTAAAGTGCATTACTTTTACATATGTTCGAGGAGGCTAAACATGTATCTTGAACACTGGGGGCTTAGCCTTTTCCCCTTTGAGAACGTCTCTGATGAACGTTTCTTTTTTGAATCCGATACGCACCGCACACTTCGTGAAGATCTTCAAGATGCTATCATTCGGCACAAAGGTGCCATCGCCCTAACAGGCGGCATAGGATGTGGTAAATCCACACTTATACAGCGCACTTTGCTCAGTTTGCCTGAAGATTGTTTTGATATCGTCCTTATTAACTATTCACACCTCACTTCGATTGAGATGCTGTTTGAGATTTGTCAGCAACTTGGGCTAAACCCTGAACAAAATAATCGCAACTCAATCTTACATATGCTGCAAGAGCACCTCGTTAAAAATGCTGAAACCGGAAAGAATACCTTGGTTTGCATTGATGAAGCACAAGGTATTCCTTCCTTGGAAACTTTTGAAGAGCTTCGACTTCTGCTAAACTTTCAACTTGGAGGAGGTTTTCTTATGTCATTATTATTTGTAGGGCAACCCGAACTCCAGCAAATTATTGAGAAAATACCTCCCTTACAACAACGCATTGCACTACATTTAAATTTACAGAAAATGCAACCACAGGATACAACACGCTATATTTTACATCGCTTACGTACTGCTGGTTGCACCCAAGCAATGCTGACTCGTCAGGCTGTTGAAGTAATTTATCGCCATACGACAGGAGTTCCCCGTCGTATTAATCATTTAATGGATCGTTGTTTATTAGTCGGGATGCGTGAAAAAGCCCCTCTTCTGAATAGCAAGCTCGTAAAGACAACTATACAAAGGTACCCTAGCTGATGACTAAGTATATCGACCTACTTCGAGCTCACCTTGACCAAACGAAGGACAGCATTCCTCCCTACACACCTCAAGAGGCTGACAAAGAGCTTACAGCCCTTCTACCAGATGAAACCTCTCACACACAAAAAATACCAAGCACACCCAGCCCATACGAAGACCCACTACTTATTACTGAAGAGTCAGAAGAGTTCATTTCACCCATTAGCATTCCCTCCAAACACATTGAAATTGCCAATGCCGACACACAAGAAAAAAACAATCACGATTGGTTAAATAGCTGCATAGAGCATGTATTAACGCTTTTTAAGCATGCTCAACAAAACACTGCCCACGATATCAGCCCATTATCTAAGTGCCTGAATACATTATTATCAGAATTGAAACATGATGAAGAGCACAATATCATAGATACACTAGAGTTAGAGATTGCCCAACAGTCCCAACAAATTAGATTGATAGATGAAGATCTTGGAAGTTTAGTACAAAAGTCTATTCTCATGATGCTCTATGCTATTAAGGCTGGGCAACGATTAAAACTCGATCATGATGAACTACGGGCTCATACATTGGCAGGAATGCTACACCATATTGGCATGGCACAAGTCCCCGCAGAGATTCGCAATAAAAAAGAGAGACTGAGTAAATCTGAGCTTACTGAGATAAAACAAGCACCCAAAAATGGTTATCATTTCCTTGAACTATGCAACATTACTGACCCTTGCATCTTACAAGCAGCATCACAAAGCTCCGAGCGCTATGACGGTCGCGGAAAAAGCGGCTTATCCGGCTCGGAAATCGCATGGAGCGCGCGTTTAATAAGCGTGCTTTCAATGTTTGAAGCTCTTATTCATTACCGACCATACCGCGCCCGTTTATTACCTCGCGATGCTATTCGTGAAATTGTTAAACATCACAAAAAATCCTTCGACCCAGTCATGCTCAAAGCACTCATTGAGTCCATTTCACTTTATCCCATTGGCACATATGTGCAGTTAAATTCTGGTGAAATTGGTATGGTTACCCGCATTCATCCGCGCCTACCTTTGCGACCTATTGTAAACATCGAAATGGACATACAAGGTAGCGAAGTACCTCCACGTCAGGTTGATTTAAAAGCACAACCCAACTTAACTGTCGAAAAATGTATGTATAAAGAAAATCTTATTGATTTAAAAGAAACCGCAGCCTAATGAATCAGTCAGAAAGCATACCTTCTGATCCCAAAGCCTTACAAGAAGCTACAAATGCATATGCAGGCTTGGTCGATATTTACCCCGATAATGAAAGCTACCTCCAACATTATGCAGAATTATGTTTGGCATCCAACAAACAAGCTACGGCACTCGAAGTCTTACAACGCTTACATAGTATTTTAAAGGAAAAATCGCCGCAAGCGGCGAGGGAATTAGCAACCCGTTACCCACAACTGGGGCAAGTATGTGCTAGCCTTCATCAAGAACATAATTATGATCGTTTATACCCCTCACTATACAAGGGCTTTGGAAAGTTATGGATACTTCTACACAAACGAAGCCTTCGAGAAGGCGAGGCTCTTTATCAACAAGGTGAACAAGGCGATACTCTTGCGCTTATTTTAGAAGGTGAGTTTGCAGTATTTTTCGATGATAAACATGGCAAGAAAACACTTTTAAACCTTATTCAACAGCATGATATTGTTGGAGAGGCGTGTTTTCTCAACCCAGGCGTTCGAGCCGCCAGCATTGTGGCAAACAGCAAAAGCTCCATTGTAGAGCTACCACGACAAAAACTTCTTTCATACCTCATACAAAACCCTGATACCCAAGCTTTGTTAGAAGAAACCGCTGACTTCCGTCATATGCTGCGTTTGATTTCCAACAATAACATCTTAAAGAACATCCCCATGAATCTACGCCAGTATATGGCTCAAAAGACAAAATTTTTACATTACAGTGAAAAAAGCATTGTCCACCAAGCGGGATCCAGCTTTGATGGTATCAGCCTAATTGTTACAGGCAAAGCTTACTATACCATGAAAATAAAGAAGGGAAAAAGCATCAAACTGGAGTCAGTGCCTTGCGGCTCACTAATTGGCGATGCTTCCGCTGTTCGGCATGCCACATCACCTGCTAACCTAGTCACTATAAATGAACTTACCGTTGCGCATATCCCGACAGCGGTATTTACGACTGTTGTTGCAGCCTATCCACCGCTAAAAGAGACTTTAACACAGCATGCTGATGAGCAACGTATACGCATCATGCAAACCATTAGCCAACATCTACAGCAAACGCAGTAGAACTCTAAGCTTAGGCTTCCACAACACTATCAGGGGAGACCAAACGCGCTGTCGCAATCAATGCACCCAAACAACCCAGTAATGCACCACCAAGTAATAGGGGCAAAAATAAAATCCCCACATGCAATTCAACCATCGAACCAGCGAGCCATTCACTACTTCCCCAAATCCATGGCCACAGAAGTAACCAAGCAAGCAAGCCAGCACCAGCTCCCAAAACCAAGCCTTCTAACACAAATGGCATGCGTACAAACCACTCTTTGGCTCCCATAAGTCGCATCAAATGCACTTCATCGGCTCGCGCCAATAAAATCATGCGCAAAGTATTAGAAACAATCAAAGCCATTGCCAAAGCCAATAAAACAGTTACAAACCATGCCAAACTCTCAACTTTATCAAGCACCTCACGCATGCCCAACAATGCCACCTCATCTTCATTGATGACTGCATGCATGCGTTCAGCCACATCGCGCACATCATCAGCAATAAACTGACCAGCATCATGATCAAGTAAGCGAACAAGCAATGTTTCAGGCAAATGATCCGCCAAAGCACTCACATCCAAAGCGCCGTTACCCAGCCATTGCTGCATCCATTGCGCTGAATCTTGGCGTGCTACATATTCCACTTGTTCCACACCATCGATAGCTTGTAAGCCTTGCTTTAAAGCTTGTAATTCTTTTTTATGCTCTTCTGGTAAATAGACATGCAACACCATTTGCTGTTGCCATGTGCCTACCCATTGCCCAGTTGCCTGCAAACCCATCCACACAGAACCCAGTGCCCACAATGATACCGCAACAATCATCAAAGCAAGGTATTGATGAATACCAAATGGCGGCATATTCAAGCCACCTGGCAAATGAATACGCACATTATCTGGCTGCATAAGAATCTCCCACCAAAGCCCCAGCATGCAATTGCACTACACGCCCAGGATGCGAATTGAGCAAGTGTAAATCATGGGTCGCCATAATCACCGTTGTTCCTAACTGATTAAGCCCTGTCAGTAAATCAAGCACATGGCGTGCCGTGTCCTCATCCAAATTTCCTGTTGGCTCGTCTGCCAAGACAACAGGTGGTGTGGCAATCATGGCTCGCGCAATAGCAATACGTTGCTGCTCACCACCCGACAAGGCTTCTGGATAAGACCATAAACGATCTTCCAAACGAACAAATTCTAAAACTTTGCGCACACGCGGAATTAAACGTTCTTTATTCCAGCCTTGTACACGTAAAGGTAGCGCAACATTTTCAAAAACAGTGCGTGAAAAAAGCAATCGATGATCCTGAAAAACAATGCCTGTGCGTCGACGCACAGCGCGTACTACAGCTTCCCCAGCCGCTCGCATATCCGTTTGTTGCACTTGTAACTGCCCAGAAGATGGTCGCAAACCACCATAAAACATCCGCAACAATGATGATTTTCCTGCCCCACTTTCACCTGTTAAATAAACAAACTGCCCTTGTGTAATCGTTAAGTTTACACCCGACA